>Ga0208695_1002025_pt1 | contig 15622 bp, 12 predicted proteins | sample AD_UKC111_MetaG_FD_184449 | JGI IMG/M metagenome (GOLD analysis project Ga0208695, IMG submission 184449) | Active sludge microbial communities of municipal wastewater-treating anaerobic digesters from Hong Kong - AD_UKC111_MetaG (SPAdes)... | ecosystem: Engineered > Bioreactor > Anaerobic >... | reverse complement strand
CCCACAGCATCTCAAACATCGTCTTTTCAGATTGCAATATCTTATTCACTGCCATCTCTACATCTTCTATACTTAGTTTACCACTTTCCATCGCTATATTCCATATCATATGTGATATGTATTGCACATAGTATGGATGACCGTTAGACAACTCGTATATACGCTCAAATAAACCATCATCAATTGGCACTTCTTCCATAGTTGAATTGAACTTGTGCCTCAGAAACCCTATCGTCTCACTCTTTCCCAATGGCTCAAGATTGTAAATCTTTGAAAATCTGTAGAATGGCTTTTCTGCATTCGAGAATATATCGTTCATCACATGTCTCCTACTCCCTGCAAAGATGAACGTTGTATTCTTGAACATCTGTGCTTTCTTTCTAAACACAGAGAGCAAGTCTATCTCCTTTACATTCGTTATCTCTTGGAACTCATCGAACGCAACTACCACTTTACCCCCAAGCCTCTCTGGAATCGATATGACCTCTTCTACATTCCTTATCGTCGGTGACACCTTCAAATCCACACCAACTGGTCCAAAATTCAATTCCATCTTCTCTATACCAGGAATAATCTTCTTTGCCAATTCAAAGAACCTTTGCATTCCACCTATCTTCTCCAAAAATGCATGTGCATACACATCTAAGAAATCATTTATCGATGTAATTCCCATTAAATCAATGTACACACTTTCGATGCCTTCCAACCTATCGAACAAATTCAAAATCAGAGATGTCTTTCCATACCTTCTCGGAGAAATGATCGTGATATTGATACCACTTGCAATATCAGATTCAATCTCCCCTATCTCAACTTCCCTATCGCAAAAATCAGCACCTTTGACAACCACACCGAATTTGAAAGGATTGTGCACTAAATCACCTCGTTATCTACGAGCTCACATTGTACGAGTATATTTTACCATATCTGGAAAGAAATACAAAATTTCATGTAATTGTATATCGATTCTTGGACAATTTGGACGATAAAGAATTAGGAGAGAGAATGTTGTGAATAGAAAAATTAAATGAACATGTAATAGGAGGTTCGATATGTACGAAGAGATCACAAAACTCATAGAAAACAATGAATTCGACAAAGCACTTGCACGGATCGAAAAGCTCCAGCAGAACGATCCAAAGAAGTACAACCTTACGGGCCTTGTGTATTTCAACAAAAGAGAGCTTGACAAGGCAAAAGAAGCATTTGAAAAAGGTCTGAAGATTGCACCAATAGACTCAGACCTCTTATTCAATTATGGTTATCTACTCAAAGAATTAGGCCAAGAAATGGAAGCTTGGCGCTATCTCATGAGGATACACAACAAAGATTGGGCAACGTACGATCTACTTGGAGACATAGAGTACAAGAACAGAAGCAAAGTAGCTGCTATCAGGTTCTACAAAAAGGCTGCAGAACTGACAAACAATGAAGAGATGAAAAGAAAATTCTTAGCCATTCAAGAATCGACTAAAAGCAATATGAAAATCGCATTTCTCTGTCTGCCTGGTCTTGATAATTTCCTCAAAGATATAGTCGAAGCATTCTCGCTTGCATACGATGTAAGGTTGGTAGTAACAAGCAAGGGTGAAGAAATAGCAGAAGCGATAAGATGGGCAGATATAGTATGGTTGGAATGGGCAAATGAGATGGCAGTTTTTGCGACGAATAAAGTACCAGAGATATTGAATAAGAAAGTTGTTTGCAGATTGCATGGATACGAAGCATTCAATGCAAATTTTCTGAAAAACATAAATTGGGATGCGGTGGATAGGATAGTTTTTGTCGCCGATCATGTCAGAAAAGATGCGCTTGAATCATATCCACAGATAAGTGATGTACCATATACCTTGATATATAATGGTATAGATCTTGATAAATTGACCTATAACATAAGAAATAGAGGTAAAAAGCTTTGCTTTAGTGGGTTTATAAATTATAAAAAGAACCCTATACTTACCGTGCAGATTTTGACCAAGCTTTTGAATATTGATAACGAGTACAGAATTTACTGGGCTGGTGAACATCAAGATATTAGAATGTCCAAATATCTAAAATATATTTTACATGACCTTGGAATAGAGGATAAATTCGTTTTCGAAGGTTGGATACATGATATAAATTCTTGGTTGGAAGATAAAAACTTCTTCTTGTCTGCAAGCATTCATGAAGGATATGGTATTGCCATTATGGAAGCCATGGCCAAGGGAATTAAACCAGTTATTCATAATTTTTACGCAGCAAGAGGGTATTATCCTGATAATCTAATCTATGACACCATAGACGAAGCTATCGAAAGAATCCTTGAAGATAATTACGACTCTGAAAGTTACAGGAGATTCATTGAAGATCATTACCCACTCGAGAAACAGATTGCTGAATTAGAAGAACTGTTTTCAAGTTTTTTTCCTAATGCTACTAACAAAGACAAGATGAATATGAAATTGGACGGTGTAGTAACTATTGGTGTGACAAACTATAATTCTGAGAAGTACGTCAGGGACTTCTTAGATTCACTCGTTTCTCAAACGTACAAGAACATTGAGGTTATAATTGTCGACGATTGCTCTACAGACAGAAGTCCCGAGATCATTAAAGAATATGCAAGGAAGTACGATTACATAAAACTCATCGAGCACGAGACGAATAAGGGATGTCCAGACTATGGAAGAAACGAGATACTTAGCGTTGCTAAAGGAAAGTATCTGATATTCTTTGATTCTGACGATAAGTTCACGTATCCATATTCATTGGAAAGAATGGTTAAGTACATGGAAAGCAACACAGAGCTAGACTACATTTACACAGACTATGAAATCATAGATGAGAATAGTAAAACTACAGGCAAATGGGAGAGCAAAGATTTCACCAAGGAAGAGATAATAAGGTCAGTATTCAGCAGAATAGGTTCAGGGGTTCTTCCAATGAAAGGGATGTTCAAGACTGATTTCTTAAGGAGAAACGAAATCTCATATCCAATCAATGGTACAGCTGCAGATACATTACTCTCCCTGATTTGTTTGAAAAAAGGCATGCGTTATAGTTATCTGAATGGTGATCTGATTTCATACAGGATACACAGTTCTAATTTCACCATGAATAAACAAAAACGGTTGAATTCAGTGATTTCGATAATCGAGTACTTAGTTGATAACTTCAAAGATGTTCTATTTGAAAGCAAGAGTGATGATGAAATTGCGATCATTTTGTACGAATACTTCAAGAAACTATTTTACACATACGAATTAGAGCTATGGAAACCATGGGGAACAGATTATGCGCAATTCGAATATACAGAGACAAATTATTCCAAACTTGTTGAAATGATAAAGAGATACTCAACGTTAAGTGAGAGATACAAAGCCAAATATGAATTTTTAGCAGATTATATAGAGAATCTACTTACAGAAAAGTACAAGCCACTTGTGAGCATACTGATGCCAACGTACAATTTAATAGACTTTTTCAAACAAGCACTTGACAGCGCACTATCGCAGACATATCCGAACATAGAGATACTCGTAAGCGACGACTCAACAGAACCTTCTATAGAGAATTTCATGGAAGAATTCCTGGCGAAGTACGATAAAAATAAAGTAGTAAAATTTTACAAACACAGAAAAGAAATAGAAGACTTTGGATTAAGCAATTCCGAAAATCTACTTGAGAAGGCTTCTGGCAAGTATATTTCTTTTCTATTTGATGATGATTTGATTCACAAAGAGAAAGTGCGTTTGATGATGCATTTTTTCATCTTGGAAGAAAATGTATCATTGGTAACATCATACAGAAAGCTCATCGATAGTTCTGGAACGCAGTTGGAAGATAGTGTTGCTACCAAAAGAATTTCAGATACTTTACTAATTTCTAACGGTGAAGAGATTTCAAGGATGTTATTTAAATCAGGCGTAAATTTCATAGGTGAACCAAGCACAGCTATTTTTAAACTTGAAAACCAATACTCAATGACCAGTTATAGAGGTCACAGGATGTATTCTTTAGTAGATTACGCTCAGTGGCTACATAGTTTAGAAAAAGGTGTTTTTGTCTACATCCCGCTTGCTTTAAACTTCACAAGACGCCACGAGCAACAGAATACTCACAAGGTGCCGGTCAAACTGAAAGGATATGAAGATTACTTCTATTTGCTTCAATCTTTTTACTCAGATAAGAAGCATTTGGTAGATGAATATAAGCAACTGCTTTTGCGTCAGTATATTGCCTTGGTGAATGACAGATTGGAAATGAATTTAAAAAGACCAATAATAGAACTTTTTGAACGCGAACTAAACTCATTGTTTTCTCACAAATGCCTCATATGCGGAAATTATTTTGATGAGTTTGTCCCTTATAAAGTTCCGGTTTCCGATTATCTCAGGGATCTTCAGGTCATTGGTTCAGACGTTAAGAATTTTGCATGCCCATATTGTGGATCAATAGACAGGGAAAGGCATCTGATCCTTTTCATAGAGAACTTAAAGATAGGTAGAAAATTATTTGAGAATAAAGATGTGCTCCACTTTGCTCCAGAAAAATATTTCACACAATACATAGACACTCATCGTCCGAGGAAACACGTACTCGCAGATTTATATCCAACTTCGATAAATATCCAGAAAGTCGATGTCATGAATATTTATTTTCCCTCAGGATCATTCGATACCATCATCATGAATCACGTTTTGGAACATGTGGAAAACCCTGATAAAGCATTGCAGGAACTAAGCAGAGTGTTGAGAAAGGGAGGCTATGCAATATTACAGACCCCGTATTCCGAAAAATTAGACAAGACATTTTCTTCCGAAGATATAAAATCTGACAAAGAAAGGCTTAAATACTATGGTCAAGCTGATCATTTGAGAGTATTTGGCAAAGATCTGTTCCAACTCATACAGAAATACTTTGAACTTAATTTAGTTAAATCCCAAGAGCTTTTTACAGATACACTCGCAGAAAAATATGGATTCAACAACAAAGAGCCATTATTTTTGTGTAGAAAAGTTTAAGCGACGTTTAAGTATTGATATTCTTGTTTTGCTTATTTATCTCTAGTTCTAGTGAGAATCTCAACTGTTTTCTACAAACTCAATTATTCCACCATCTTTGCTGTACAGAAAACAAACCTTCTTGTTTTTCAGTGCAAGTGCTGGAGAAATATCATAGATATTCTTAGTTAACCTTATATACTCAGCACAATTAAACTGTTTCTTTGGAATAGAACAGTTCATTCAAATTTGTTGAATCATCCGGAGAAACATGTCTAACTTCATCGGTGTGAACGGTGCATCTTTGCACTTCGGTGACTTTCTGTTGTACACAATTACAGAAATCGCTCTATTCTTTATGTACCAATTCAGAAACTTCTCCTCGTCCCCCTTCCCATTGAAATCCACCAGCCCAACCATCAGAATATACCATATCGTCTGATGCAAATCCTCGTACGAATACAGAAACGACTTATTTATCCCCCAGAAGTATTTCGTCCACCTATCTACAAGGTGACCATAAGAAAGAACCAAGTTGTGCCACTCTTCAATACTCATCTCCTTTCCTCTCTCCCTCTTGAATTCCATTCCCAAGCTTTTGCAAGATGCCATGCTAAGACCTCCCAACGGCTTGTAGTAGAATTGTGCCAAAATCCCGTATGTAGTATACTCATGTATACTTATTGTAGCACAAAAAAACCGGGTGGCAACAACCCGGTATTAAATTTTCATCTTCCATATCAATATATCTACGTGAGATATTAAATTTTGAAAATGAATTGAGTGCGGAAATTACGTTGTGATGCTAAGGAAGGATGTTTTTGATGTTGTGTCAAATTCAGAAAATCATTCATTGATTTCTGTTTTGTGCAAAGTTTACTAGTTTTTTCAAACTTTCCGATATACCTTTCAAACCGTTTGGTGGAAAGAATCACTTTTTGTTCAGTACCACCATTGATTTTAGCACTGCGTCTTCGAAAATCTTCCATGGTAGTTTTACGAAAAGATGCATGGATATGCTTTGATCATTTTGGACATTACCAATTCTTGAGTTCGCCAAACTCAGAAGTTAGAAATATATTAGAATTTTCCTATTTGACATTATATATTCTGTAATTGTTGAATCACTTGCTTCCTTGCTGATGCAGTAAGTATAACCTGAAACAAAAAGCGAGCGAATTTTTCGCTCGCCCTTATTCTATGTCCTGCACATTTTCTCAAATTCTTGTCCCATAATTTTTCTCATAGAATTCCAAATATTCTCCCGATATTACCCTTTTCACCCACTCAACATTGTTCAAATACCATTCTATCGTCTTTTCTATCCCTTCGTCAAATCTTGTCTCTGGCTCCCATCCCAATTCTTGCCTTATCTTGCTCGGGTCTATTCCATATCTTCTATCGTGCCCTAACCTGTCTTTCACATGCTTTATCAATCCTTCGTTTATTCCTTCATCTTTCGTCTTTTCTCTCAGCAGCTCTATTATCTTTCCCACTATGTATATGTTCTCTTTCTCGTTGTGCCCACCTATGTTGTATACTTCCCCAACTCTTCCATTATCGTATACCATGTCTATCGCTTTGCAATGATCGGTTACGTATAGCCAATCTCTTATCTGTTTTCCATCTCCATACACCGGTAGTTCTTTGTGATTTAGTGCGTTCCATATCATCAATGGTATCAATTTCTCTGGAAATTGATACGGGCCATAGTTGTTCGAGCATCTGGTTATGTTTATCGGCATGTTGTATGTGTCATGGTATGCCTTCACTATCAAATCCGCACTCGCCTTGCTCGCTGAGTATGGACTGTGTGGGTCGAGTGGTGTGCCTTCTGTAAAGTATCCTTCTTTCCCAAGTGAGCCGTACACTTCATCTGTCGATACTTGCAAGAATTTCTTACCTTCCTTCCATTTACCATCCACATACCAATGTTTCTTTGCCACATCGAGCAATGTCTGTGTACCTATCACGTTCGTTCTTAGGAATATCTGTGGGTCATATATGGACCTATCCACATGACTCTCCGCTGCAAAGTTTATCACTCCATCTATATCGTACTCTTGGAATATGTATTCAACAAACTCACTATTGCATATATCCCCTTTGATGAATTTGAACCTTTCTCTCTGCTCTTGCGTGAGATTTGCAAGGTTTTCAAGATTACCTGCATACGTGAGTTTATCTAATCCAATTATCTTTCTGTGTTTGTGCTTTTCAAGATAGTAATAGACAAAATTGCTTCCTATGAATCCTGCACAACCTGTGACTAAGAGTGTCATCTCTCATCCCTCGCAATAGTCAAGATGTATTGACCATACTCAGTCTTGGCATATTCCTTGCCAAGTTCTATCAGCTGTTCTTTACTGATCCATCCATTCCTGTACGCAATCTCTTCCAAGCATGCGATGTAAAGACCTGTTCTTTGCTGCACCGTCCTCACAAAATCTGAAGCAGCTGCCAATCCATCGAACGTCCCTGTGTCAAGCCATGCAAATCCTCTGCCGAGCAATTCTACCTTCAACTTTCCTTCCTTGAGATATTCTCTATTCAAATCCGTTATCTCAAGTTCTCCTCTTGGAGATGGCTTCAAACTCTTGGCCTTTTCAACGACTGTGTTATCGTAAAAATATAGACCAGGAATGGCATAATTCGATTTTGGATTTTTGGGTTTCTCTTCTAAGCTCAGAACATTCCAATTCTCATCAAACTCAACAATACCAAATTCACTTGGATTATTGACGTAATAGCCAAATATGATAGCACCATCTTGAAGCTTAGCAGCCTCTTTCAATCTTGGTCCAAAGCCTTGGCCATAGAACACATTATCGCCAAGAATTAGGCAAACTGTGTCATCACCAATGAAATCCTCTCCAACAATGAAGGCATCTGCCAGTCCTCTTGGAGCATCCTGAACTTTGTATTTGAGCTGGATACCGAACTGGCTTCCATCGTTGAGTAATCTTTTGTACAAGTCAATATATTCAGGATTAGAGATGACAAGTATTTCCCTTATCCCAGCAAGCATGAGAACAGAAAGTGGATAATAAATCATCGGCTTGTCATATATTGGAAGAAGTTGCTTGCTTATTCCCTTCGTTATTGGATACAGCCTTGTTCCACTTCCACCTGCAAGGATAATACCCTTCATTTGATCACTCCCATTTTCCTAATCTAATACTCTTGCACAAGTTCTATTATCCCAATGTCTTTGCTGTACAGGAAACAAACATTTTTGTTTCCTAACGCGGGTGCTTCAGAAACGTCGCTGATGACTCTGAAGCCTTTTTCTTTGAGCAACCTTGCATCGTTTTCGATATCTTCAGATTCATAGCATATGTGATAAGGTGAACTACCAACCTTTTTCAATATACTTTCAATGGGATTATCACTTTCGTTTGGTTCTATCAACTCGATACGGCATGTATCATTTGTCATAAAAAGTATGCGTACCTTCCTTACATTGTCCAAAACAGTCTCGCTCTCACACCTAAATCCAAGAAGCTCAAATTCCTTCCTTGCATCTTCTATGCTTTTCACCGCATATCCAACATGATGTACCTTCATTCTAAAATCAGTTCTCCTATTTCTTTTCTCTTTGGTTTTCTTTCCTTCGTTAATCTGTAAACCTTTTTATTTTCATCCTTGTAAACAACATCGTATCCCAGTCTCTCAAATAGATCTTCAACTGGTTTGTTTCTCTCTGTCTTTATATACACTCCCTCTATCTCTTCGAACCCATCCTCAAACCATTTATCTTCCAGATACGACATTATTCTGTCTTCTATGAATCTACCCACCACCCTGCAACTCATTATCATCGAATCTATAACTACTTTCGCCCCCTCTTTCTTCCCAATCAGCAAAAATACCGTTCCATTATCACCAAATTTGTCTTCCACTCGAGCTAAAAAGATGTCACAGCTTGGATCATTCATCAACTCTGCCAACTGCTCTTCCGTGTAACGTTTTGTCGTCAAATTGAACTGGTTAGTTTTCTGTACAAGTTGTGTTGCTCTTTTTAAATTCTCTGGCTTCATCCTCCATAGATGTATCTTCATATCCAACTTCTCCAAGAATTCATCAAGTGATGCACTTTTCTTCTTTTCTTCCTCTCTCTTCACATTGTCGAAATACATCTTCGTCTTTTTCTTGTCTTCCTCGGTTTGGGCCAATGTGTAGAAATACTCTTTGTACACATCCATTATGAAATCTTCTAACTGGGATGTGTCTTTTGGAAATTCTGGAACGATCACTTCTGGCAAGTTGGTTCTGACTTCTTCTCTTTCAACTGGACTATCATCAATAAATACTATCGAATCTAACCCTATATTCAGTTCTTCAGCTATATCCGAAATGTTCTTCGATTTTGGCTGCCAGTTTATCTTCTTTGCAACGAAATCCTCACTCTTCAAAACCATTTCCTTGTTCTTTTCAAATACCTCGTCAACGTAGCTCTCCTCATTCTTGGAACATATCGTTAACAAAACTCCTAGCTCCCTCAATTCCTTCAACCTCTTTTGAAAGTCTTTGTACCTTGCACCTTCTTTGAATTCTGATAGTTCTATATTCTCTACCCCCACATCCGCCACCACTCCGCCCCACAGCGTATTGTCGAGGTCCAATACTATGCACTTCTTTCTTGCTTTTTCCATCGTATTAACTATTCGAATTATCTCTTCCGCGATAAGATTCTCAGCACTGTTTGTATACTTGATACCACCCAAATACCAAAGCTTTTTCGAATAGAAATTCTTCCTACCTAATGATGTAATCATCACCTTCAAATCAAAAATGAAGAAATTATCATGCTGGCTATTGAGCCTTTCCAATTCTTTCGACCACTTATATTCCATTTCCATGCTCGATATGTCAAAATCCTTCACCGAACGAATCTTATCTTCCCAAATATCTATAGTAGAAACAAAGACTTTCTTTGTTTTGTTCTCCGATACTATCTTCTCGATAATGTCTATATAATTTCTAAATTCAGAATCAACATCAGAAGCGTTCCTGAACAACTCAAAGCCATCCAAAATGAAGAAGGCCACGTCTTCTTTTATACCATCCCTCATCAATGAAAAATACCAATCCCCATATCCTTCGCCCTTTTGCACATCCTCAAACGTACTGCTCAGTTTCCTACACAGCCCATCTAAGTTCACATTAGAATAAACACCAATTTTCATGGTTTAGCACCTCCACGCGTATGAAAACAAAATCCACACATTACTTTCCAACATACCTGAGAAAATCTTTGAGTTGATGGATATTTCCAGTTTCTTCAAAAGGAATGGAGACTCCGAATTGTTCTTCAATCTCGGCAATCAGCATCACATGAGCCAGTGAATCCCACTTCTCTATCTCATCCCTGCTACTTTCGATACTTAGCCTCCTTGGATCCATTTCAAAGATACTTGCAGCTATTTCGATTATTTTGTCTTCCATCACGGTCACCTCCGTCTTAAAGCGGGTTAAAAAACATTTTCAAGCATTCAATTTGAACGAGGCCTTTTTCTAACCTTTGAGCGATTTGGAAAGTGAATCGAGTATCTTCTGGTTTTTCAACCTGATATCAGGATAATTCTCTCTCCTTATCACTGCCTTCTGTACTATAAAACCGTTATACTCTCTAAATTCATCAAGAATTTCTGCTCCAAACCTTCTATGGAAATTCAACACCCTGACATTTTCCTTGACCGTTTCAGAATATATCAAATTTAAACCTAAAGTGTAAAAGCCAAAATCATGGAGTAGAAGAACTGATTCCAAATTTTCCACAGCGTTTCCAACAGAAACCCATCTTCCAAATTCTCCTTCAGACCCTTTGATATCGTACAGTGAAATAGTTCCCAAAGGTTCGTCATCCTTCCTGACAATTAAAAAATAAAAATCATTATCCAGCATTTTGTGTTCCCTTATCCATCTCTTTTCTTCTTCTAAATTATTATCCACTCTGCTAAGATACTTGTTCAGACGTTCGTCTAATCTCAGCTTTAGAATAAAATCGGCATCTTCTTCTGACACGCTTCTTAGATAAATGAATTTACCAACCATCTTGCCGTCATAAGTCAAATCAATCACTCCTCTTCGCAAATATACATACTCGCAAAATTTGGATAATCGTTGCCAAACTTAGTAAAGTCATGTATCATTTCATTACTCCAGTTATCTTCAGTTTATTTCCAAGAGGGTTCAGCATGCAACCACCAAAATTCTATGATTTTAAATCCTACTTTTCAAAAATCAGATTTAAACTTCTCCTGGTAGTAAACCTTCTTGTAGCCAGGCTTAATATCAAGCTCATTCAACGAATCAGATTTCTCAAGAGTTCCATTTTTACACTAACCTGTCTGCGAATCAACATTATGTTTGGAATAGATAACTATAAAATTGTGCCATTATGTATAAATTTCTGATGTTTTTCAAAGCTTCAAGTTGATGTCAATACGTTCAAGTGTATACAACATGACTATGTTATCAACAGTTTCCTCCATAATCAAGTCCTCTACAGAAAACTCTGAGTATAAACTATATTACTATGCCTAGGAAGCCTTTCCTTTGACTTTTTCGAGAACCGTAGTTGAAGCATAGGCCGCGTAGATTTTGTCAAACTGTGTTGCAAACATTTCTGTAAATATCCTATCTTCCAAACCTATTTCCTAACGCTTTCATCTCCAAGCAGATGGCTCAAAGACATGCTGAATTCATTTTCTCTAAGTAATTTCCATTAATCCGAGACAAATGTACTTCGTCTTAACATCTTGCCATACCTTCTATGTTGTTATGCAGTCGTCACACACCATAAAGTCCCAATCTTTTGGGAAATCTTATCAATTAATCAGGCAAAATTATAAAAGCAGATCCTGCTATTTGCGAAAAAGTCTGTTCTATCTTCTTGTTACTCTCTTAATTAACAACCCTACATCTTGTTTGTATGCAAGAAGTATTGCTATAACAAGAAGAAGATTTATTAAGTAGAGGTTAAGCCAACTTAATCCTATGACCACAAAATCAAGCACAACCAACAAAGCTGATAATATGAATCTAAACCTAACCTTGAGCAGCCCCATCTTTTGATTTATTATTGCGACTATGATCACTGACGTTGTGTATCCTATCAGGGTGGCTATTGAAGCTCCGACAATTCCAAGCCTTGGTATTAACAGAAAGTTTAGCACTACATTACTTCCTGCACCAACTTCTAATGTTATAGTTATCAAGCAAGTCTCTGGGAAGCAGTATCGATCTATAAAAATCTATCTATTTGTCGCTACTCGTAATTTCTTTTATAACTTTTGCAGGGTTACCTCCTATTATCACGTTGGGAGGATACTCTTTCCCGAGTACGACTGAACCTGCTGCAATAATGGAATTGTCACCTACCACTGCCCCTTTAAGAATTATGACCTTGCTACCAATCCAAACATTATCTCCTATAATCACTTGTTTGACAGCACCCAAGTTGCGCCTCTCCTGCGGCAGGGTCCCATGAGCCTCAAAGTCAAAGATATTTACACCCTCGCCAATCAAACAATTATTTCCTATTCTTATTGTATTCGCACTACATATGAATATGTTGTTGTTGAAAGCCACATTGTCTCCAATTTCTATAACAGAATCTCTATACCTTGGTTGAATTTCTGAAATTCCCTTATAGAAATTCCCACCAAGTTTGTATCCAATCGAAACATTATTTCCTATCCTAACGGTACCTTTTCCAGTAATTATCGTCTTCTGATTGAATACCACCCTCGTGCCAAGTTTGACTCTGGTACCTGAGATTTTACTTCTAAAAAGAACGAAGAGTCTTCTCAGTATTCTATTTCTAAATGCTATGATTTTCCTTAGTAGTTTTTTCATTTCCTTTCCTCCACAGTAATTACCCAATTGGTTATTAAAAACATCGAATTATGTGATATCTGTTCATACCTGATCATACCTCGTCATACCTTCCACACTGTTTGAAGCCTTTTCAAAACGATTTTCGCATCTTCCCTATAGATGAAAAATATCACAGCAACTAGTATAGCATTAACAATATAAAGTTCGGCGAAATTGACCTGCATCAGCAATATATCAGCCACAATCAAAATTGATGACGTTATGAACCGGTTCGTTACTCTAAAAAGCCCCATTCTTTGTGTCACAACAACTGCTACAATAACCGAGATTGCATAACCTACCAGTGTAGCAATGGACGCACCCACGATTCCTAATCTCGGTATCAGTAAATAGTTCAGCAGAACATTGGTTCCTGCGCCTAATGATAAGCATAATGTGGAAAGATACGTTTTTTTGATAATTTGAAAGTTCCCACCAGCAACAGTTTGAAACAGCATTAGCAGCAACGGAGAAAAGAACAAATAAGGAAAAACGCTTGCACCGTCTACATAATCCCCTTTGAAAAGCAGGTTGAAAATAAACTTGCTAAATGGAGTTATAATCAAGAATGACAGAAACGAGACAATTCCTAGATACTCAAAAATTCTTGAAACAAGTTCTACATGATCTTCGTCTTTCATAGTGGAAAATACAAAATACGACCATCCTCCAGCAAATGCTGAATAAATGAGCTGGCTTATCTGCGCCAATCTTGCTCCTATTGAATATATCCCAAGCTGCGATGTGCCAAGCATATTTGTAATCATTATCCTATCAGTAGAATTGTAGATCCAGTAGATCAAAAATGTTGGAACAAGTGGCAATCCTATTTTGAATAGTTCTTTTGCTATGGCTTTGTCATATTTCCCATCAAGGAAAAAGTTCTTGTTCTGAAACCAAAAAAATACGAGTAAAGCAACCGTTGTAAGTATATTTGCGTAAATCAATCCATAATATGAAAAGCCCAATTTTATCAACAAGATTGCGAACAAATAATATCCAAGTGATTGCAAAAGGCCCGAGATAACATATATCCTTCTTTTGTTCAGCATCCTCGTCGGTGCTTGGATTATACTTATATTTGCAGAGAATATTAAAGCCACTCCAGAGTACACAACTATGTCCCTGTACTTGTCACTGCTGAAAAATAAACTGGAGAATGGCTTGCTGAATAACATAAGAACTAAAGTTATAATAATAGATGACACAAGAACAATTCTCTCAGCCGTTGCTGTCACATTGTACTTGTATTGCTGATCATCCTTTTCAAAGAACTCCCTAAACATTGCATCGTACAAGCCTAAGATGGCCAACGGAGTCGCAAATCCTACTATAACATTGTACATATCGAATATTCCAAATGCTGAAGTATCAGGGAGCAACCTTGTGACGACTGGCAACAGTATCAATGGAACGATTTTATTGAGGATGTTTATAAATCCATAAGCAAAGAAGTTTTCGAGAAAAAGCTTGGCTCTGCTCAACTCAATCAACCCTTATAATCATTCATCACTTTAATCACGTATTCAGCTTCTTCATCGGTCATTCCGTCATATATCGGAAGGCTCAATACCGTGTTAGCGTAGCTCTCTGTTATTGGGAAGTCTCCTTCCTTGTAACCAAGATGCTTGTATGCACCAGAAAGATGTGGCGGGATGGGGTAGTGAATCTGCGTGCCTATTCCATTTTCAGCCAAGTATTTCTGCAATTCATCCCTCTTCTCGGTTCTTACCACAAATAAGTGCCAAACGTGTTCTGCACCTTGTCTGATTGCTGGAAGTTCTATCATTGGATTTTTGATTTCATCAAGGTACTTCTGTGCGATCCTTTCTCGTTCCGTTCGCAGCTCATTGTAATGTGATAGTTTTACACTCAAGAGTGCAGCTTGCATTTCATCAAGACGAGAGTTGACACCTTCTATCTCGTTGTAGTATTTCTTCTTACTTCCATAATTTCTGAGCATCCTAACTTTTTCAGCTATATCTTCATTCTCTGTCACAATAGCACCTGCATCTCCGAATGCACCTAAATTCTTGGTAGGATAAAAGCTGAAACATCCGACGTCACCAAACGTACCAGTTATCTTTCCATTGAATTTTGCACCGTGACTTTGCGCACAGTCTTCAATTAAGTACAGGTTATATTTTTCAGCTATACGCTTTATCTTGTCCATATTCGCAGCTTGTCCGTACAGATGGACAACCATTATCGCTTTTGTCTTATCAGTTATCTTTTGCTCTATCTTATCAGCATCTAAATTGTAATATTCGTCAGGCTCAACCAAGACAGGCGTTGCACCATTCTCCGTTATTCCAAGTACTGTGGCAATGTATGTATTCGCCGGGACTATCACTTCATCCCCTGGACCTATTTCTAAAGCTCTGACGGCCAATATTAGTGCATCAAGGCCAGAATTGACTCCAACACAGTATTTTGAACCAATGAAATTGGCAAATTCTCTCTCGAATCGTTCAACTCTCTCACCCAATATGTACCAACCTGATTCAAGCGTTTCTATAGCTGCTTTATCGTATTCACTTTTGTATTTCTCGTATCCTCTCTTCAATTCATTAAAGTTTATTTTCATCTTTCCAGTACGCCTCCCGCACAAGCCTCAAAAACTCGCCATAATCTCTTATGTAATCACTCTCGTCATAGTAATCTGATGCTGCAACACATAAAACAGAGTTATCTTTTAGCCAATACATATCTCTCCAAACACCTTCTCCTACATATAGCCCCTTTTCAGGAGA
>Ga0208695_1002023_pt1 | contig 15636 bp, 14 predicted proteins | sample AD_UKC111_MetaG_FD_184449 | JGI IMG/M metagenome (GOLD analysis project Ga0208695, IMG submission 184449) | Active sludge microbial communities of municipal wastewater-treating anaerobic digesters from Hong Kong - AD_UKC111_MetaG (SPAdes)... | ecosystem: Engineered > Bioreactor > Anaerobic >... | reverse complement strand
TTGGAGATGATGCCGAGCTTGTAGTTGAGGTTTGAAAGCGCGCTCAACACGCGCCTGGCCGCCGGATGAAAGCGCATGTATTTCATCGTATCCAGATGAAAGAGCAGGCGCTCGTATTGCCCGTTGGTGAGCGGCCGCGCAAAAATCCTGGGCAGAATGGCGCGCATCAACTCATTGGCGCGCGGGGCCTCCAGCTGGTTGGCCTCCGGGCCGGTGAAACGCTGGTAATATTCGCGCTCGAAGAAGGTGCGCAGCTGCGCTTCTCCAATGCCGGGCCGCAGGGATGGCGTCAGCAGCGGGTCGGCTGCGATCTGCGCCATGCCGTCCCAATCCAGATACAAAAAGCGCGGGTCCAAACCCGGCGGCGGAGAAGCCAAAACATAACCGAAATCGAAGAAAATTACACGAATCGTCATACACCCACCCTGTGGTCCTAATTTTACCGCAAACCGGCCAATTTTTTGATCTTTCGAACTGCAGTTCCGGCGGGCAAACCGGCATTTTGGCGTAAAATGGTGGAAATGTGCCATCCAGGAGACGAGCATGATCAAAATTGACGGCAAGCACTTCAAAGACGAACACGGGCGCACGCTGATGCTGCGCGGGGTGAACCTGGGCGGCAGCAGCAAGGTGCCTGTGCATCCCAATGGGGCCACCTGGAATCGCGAGGGCTTCTACGACCACCGCAATGTTTCCTTTGTCGGGCGGCCGTTCCCGCTGGATGAGGCCGATGAGCATTTCAGCCGCCTGCGCGCCTGGGGATTTACCTTTTTGCGCTTTCTGGTCACCTGGGAGGCAATCGAGCATGCCGGGCCGGGCATTTATGACGAAGAATACCTCGACTATGTTCGCGCGGTCATCGAAAAAGCGGCCGAATACGAGATTAACGTGTTCATTGACCCGCACCAGGATGTGTGGAGCCGCTTTTCGGGGGGCGACGGCGCGCCCGGCTGGACGCTGGAAGCCGCCGGTTTTGACCTGACCCGCCTGCATGCCGCCGGTGCGGCCATCCTGCACCAGGAGCATGGCGACCCCTTCCCGCGCATGGTCTGGCCGACCAATAACAACAAACTGGCCGCCGCCACCATGTTTACGCTCTTCTTCGGCGGGAATGATTTTGCTCCTTTGTTAAAAGTGGACGGCGAACCCATTCAGGAATATCTGCAGCGGCATTACATTGCTGCCGTGCAGCAGGTGGCGCTGCGCCTGCACGGGCTGCCCAACGTGGTCGGCTATGATACGCTCAACGAGCCTGCCAGCGGTTGGATTGGCGAACCTGATTTGAATCGACCCACCCGCTCCATGCCCGCCTTGCTGCACGCCACACCCACCATTTTGCAATCGATGTTGCTGGGGGCGGGCATTCCACAGCAGGTTGATTTTTACGAAATGGGTCTGGCTTCATTTGTGAAGAAGGGCAAGGTGCTGCTCAACCCGCAGGGTCTGCCGGCCTGGCGCGGTGATGCAATGGATCTCTGGCGCGCGCACGGTGTGTGGGACCTGGATTCTGCCGGCCAGCCGCGCCTGCTGAGACCGGATTACTTTTCCAAAGTCAACGGGCGTGAAATCAACTTTGATGCAGATTACTTCAAGCCTTTTGCCAACCGCTATGCCCGTGAAATTCGCAAGATTGCGCCGGATGCGCTCATTTTTGTTGAGAGCGTGCCGTCCTTCACACATCTGCACTGGGATCGTGAGGATGCAGCCAATATTGTGCATGCGCCGCACTGGTACGACGCCGTCACACTGCTCAAGAAGGTCTTTGTGCCCTGGTTCACGGTGGATGCCGACACGCGCCGGCTGGTGCTGGGCAGGCGCAACGTGCAGCGCAACTTTGCCGAGCAAATTGCCCGCTCGCTGCGCCAGTCGGATGAGCAGATGAACGGCGCGCCCACGCTGATGGGCGAGGTGGGCATCCCCTTTGACCTGTATCACAAGAAAGCCTACCGAAACGGCGACTTTTCGCGCCAGGAGCAGGCTGTAGATGCCACCATGAGCGCGCTGGAGGCCAACCTGCTCAGCTTCACCTGGTGGGTCTATACCGCCGATAACACCAATGAACGCGGCGATCTGTGGAACGACGAGGATTTTTCCCTATTCTCGCGCGATCAAATGAGCGGCAGTGGTTCAATTCACGATGGCGGGCGCGCGCTGCGGGCGGCCGTTCGGCCTTACCCCATGCGCACCGCCGGGCAGCCGCTCAGCCTTTCGTTTGACATGCGCAGCCGCCGCTTTGAGTTCACCTACCGCGGCGACAATTCGGTGGATGCGCCGACCGAAATCTTCATCCCCGGCTACCAGTATCCCAACGGCTGCACCGTGACGGTTTCTGACGGCAGCTATGAGCTGGACCCCGGCGCGCAATTGCTGCGCTGGCGGCACGCGCCGGGAGAGGCAATTCATCGCGTGGTGGTGACGCCGCGGGAAGGATAACGCCGCGAACACTTCGACGCCGTCCAAGCCTGGCTGCACGAGCATGGGGTGTAGTAGAATCCTCTCTGCACTCTTTAAAACTTAAGAAACATGACAAATACAGCCTGAATATCGATTGAGACTTTTTATCTGATCTTTTTTTCGCGTGTTTCATGTTGTTCGTGGTTTGTCTTAAAGCCTGAATCGGCGTCGTTTCTGTATAATCGAGGAGAAACGCAGATTCCTGCGTTTTTCGCTCATCAGAAAGGCTCGGAAAACTTATGTCCACCCTCCATCTGCGCCCCGTTGACCTTGACCGCGACCTGGGCGAACTGGCCGCGCTGTTCTCCCTCGTACAGGACGACCCGACCAGCGAAACCGAGCTCAAGGAAGATTACGAAGCCCACAAGGAACGCATCTTCTGCCTGAACGCCGCCGAAGATGAGCGCGGCGAGCTGCTGGGCTTCAACTGGGCCAACCGCGACCGCGACCAGGCCGACAAAGCCTATTTCTACATCATCGTCAAGCCGCAACACCGCCTCAAAGGCGCCGGACGGCTGCTGTATGCTGACGCCGAGGGGGCCGCCCGGGCCGCTGGCATTCGCCGGATCGAAATCCACGTGCGCGACACCGATCCCGAAAGCCGCACTTTCGCCGAGCGGCGCGGTTTCAGCGAGCGCACCCACTCGATCGCCATGCAGATGGACCTGGACGCCTTCGACGATCAGCCCTACGACGCGCTGATCTCGCGCCTGAAGGATGAGGGCTTTGAATTCACCTCGATGGAAACGCTGGGCAACGACGAAGAATCGCAGCGCCGCCTGTTCCGGCTGAACGACACCGCCGCCGCCGAGACAATGGGCACGGATGGCTCGCACCCCTGGGCAGATTTTCAGGATTTTGAACGCCGCGTCTGCGAGGCAGCCTGGTACATCCCCGCCGGGCAGATGGTGGTGATTGATACAAACAATGGTGAGTGGGCCGCCATGAGCGCCATCACGCGCTTTGCCGGCCGCGACTATGCCTACAACCTGTTCACCGGGGTAGACAAACGCTACCGCGGGCGCAAGCTGGGCCAGGCGGTCAAGGTGCTTGCGCTGCGTTACGCCCGCGACGTGCTCGGCGTGCACGTGGTGCGCACGCACCACAACACCAAAAACGAGCCCATCCTGGCGATTGACCGCAAGTTCGGTTACACCCTGCTGCCCGGCGATTACGTCATGGTGAAGGAACTGGCCTAATGTCACTCCGAGGGAGCGCAGCGACCGAAGAGTCTTCTTACTGTGTAAAAATTTCCGGCTGGATCGCGAGATGCTTCGCTTCGCTCAGCATGACATGGGATGCGTGTAAAGGCATTCTGAGTGAATCGCCGAATTCAAGCAAGTTTTAGTCTTTTCATCTTTACGATTCACGAATAACGCTTCACGTCTCACGCTCCTACAACTTCAGCCGCATCTCGCTGGTCTGCTCGAAGCCCAGCTTCTCATACAGAGGCCGGCCCTCCAGTGAGGCGCGCAGCGTGGCGCGCTGGATGCCCTCGGCGCGCAGGGCATCCAGGATGGTGTGCATCATCGCAGTCGCCAGCCCGCGGTGGCGGTATTCCGGGCGGGTGTAGAGGCCCATAATGTAGCCCTCGCGCCCGGTCAGGTTGTGGTAGGTGGGCGGCGACTGGCGGATCACCAGCCCGCCGCAGGCAACCACCTGTTCATCCACCTCGGCCAGCCAGGCGCGGTAGCTGCCATCCGGCAGGCAGGCGCAGAAATAGGCTTCGCTGGCAGCGGCCAGGTCGGCCAGTTGCGCAGCGTCGTGCCGGCCCATCGACTGCATCTGTGCCAGGCGCAGCTCGACAAGCAGCGGAATGTCAGCCGCAACGGCGGGGCGGGTGGTGAAGAATTGGAAATCAGTCATGGCGGGCCTCGTTCACCGATTGAAGATGGATTAAGTATAGCCGATTGCGCCGCACAGCCCGCGCTTCCTGCGTTATACTCACTCCCATCAACGGTTCACAGTCCACGGCTCACGGTTCACGCCTCATCCTTCACGATGCTCCACAAAATCACCGCCTTCATCCTGCGCCCGGGGCTGCAGGGGCCGCAGATCCTGGCCTTCCAGCACCCCGGCGCGGGGCTGCAGCTGCCCGCTGGCACGGTCGACCCCGGCGAGACGCCTGAGGCCGCCGCGCTGCGCGAGGCCAGTGAAGAGACCGGCCTGACCCGCCTGCGCCTGGTGGCGGACCTGGGCGCTGAAACGGCCCGCGCGCCGGAAGGGCAGGGTTGGTTGCTGCGTTCGCTGCGCCCGCTGGATCAACCGCACCCGCGCGCTGCCGAAGCCGCCCAGATCATCGCGCGCGCCTGGCCGGTGACCATCGACGACCTTCAAGAAGGCTATGCGCACGTTACCTACACCGAGCGCGACCTCAACCACACCCCGCCGGCCTTCGAATGGTCGCTCTCCGGCTGGGTGTCCACCGCCGACCTGGCGACCGCGCAACTGCGCCACTTTTACCACCTCGAGGCTTGCGCACCGACCGACCCGGCCTGGTCGCTGCGCGCCGATCGCGGCCACATCTTCCAGTTCGCCTGGCTGCCGCTCGATCCGCCGCCCGCGCTCATCCCGCCGCAGGACGGCTGGCTGCGTTTCCTGCCGCCGAACCCTGCTCCGGCCGAAGTTCTCTTCGAGCAGGGCGGCCTGGCGCTGCGCAAACTGCAGCCGCACCCTGCCGATTACGCCGCGCTGCAGCGCTGGCTTTCGGACCCGCGTGTGCTGGAGTTCTACGAGGGGCGCGATCAAGCCTTCGACCTGGCGCGCGTGATGCGCGAGTTCGACCCCGCGGCAGCCGCCACTGAAGGTGAAACGCCCTGCCTGATCTTCCACAAAGGCTGGGCAGCCGGCTACCTGCAGTTTTACCCGCTGCAAAGCGACGTGGATTATGCGGAATACGGCTTACCCAACACCGGCGACACCTGGGCGATGGACCTGTTCCTCGGACAGCCCGAACTGTGGGGGCGCGGCCTGGGCACAAAACTGCTGAACGCCTTCAGCGCATGGTTGTTCGCGTACACTCCAGCCCGTGCGCTGGCCGTTGACCCGCAGGCCGATAACGCCCGCGCCATCCGCGCTTATGAGAAGGCCGGCTTCCGTAAGGTCAAGCTGCTGCCCGCGCACGAGCTGCACGAGGGCAAAATGGTGGATTGCGTGTTGATGATCAAGAAAAGCGGTTAGCTTTTGGTAATTAGCCTTTAGCTTGACGCATTTGGCTACCAGCCAATTGCTCACTGCTATCAGCTAATCGCTGAATACTCCACGATCGGCGTGTGGTGCCAGTCAGCGCAGCGCTGGATGGCAGCGGTCACGTCCGCGCGCAGTTCATCGTCGAGCACCACGCCCGGCTCAAAGTGCAGGCTGCGCACCTCAAAGCGGCCCTCGCGGCGGTGGGCTTTGGCATCCAGCCGGGCCACCAGCGCGCCGCGCCGCAGCACGGGCAGGCTGAAGTAACCGTAGCGGCGTTTGGCGGCCGGTGTGTAGCACTCAATCATATAATCAAAATCGAACAGCTCGCGCGCGCGGGCGCGGTCCCAGGTGAGCGGATCAAAGGGCGAAAGCAGCGTGGTGTAGGTGGGCTGCAGTTCGCCGTTTTGCGCCTGCGTTAGCAGTCCGGCGTTGTTGGGATGCACATACACCGGGCCGTCCCAGCCCTCCACCGCGCACTCGATCAGCTCGCCCTGCGCGGTCAGCTCGCGCAGCAGTGCGGGTGTGCCGTTCTTGGGCAGGCGGTAGTAATCGGCCACCCAGCCGGGCCGCGCCGCGCCCAGTTTTTCCACGCTGCGCAGCACCAGCTCGCGGCGTACCTCCTCGGCCGGGGGCACGGGGAATTGATCCCGGCCGGGCAGCACCCGCTCGGGCAGGTCATAGACGCGCTGGAATTTCTCGCGCCGCGAAACCATCAGTTCGCCGGTGACGAAGAGCACCTCCATCGCCACTTTTTCATCTTTCCAGTTCCACCACCCGCCCGCCGGCTTTTTGGCCTCAAAGTCAGCCGAGCGCAGCCCGCCCTCCGCGCGGATGCGCGCCAGAATCCGCTTCACCAGTTCAGAATTCTTCTCAAGCCATACGCGGGTATCATGCCAGCCGCGCACGCCGTCCAGCATGAAACGGCGCTGCAAAGGATAATCCTCAATCGGCAAAAAGCAGGCCGCATGTGCCCAGTACTCAAACAGTCGGCCCTCGGCCAGGTGCTCGTCCAGCCAGGCGGGGTCATATTCGCCCAGGCGTGAGAACAGCACCATGTAGGGGCTGCGCGCCACCACCTGGATGGTGTCAATCTGCAGCACGCCCATGCGCCGGACGGCAGCCAGCACATCGGGTTTGGCGGCCGGGGCGTTCGGCGGGGTCAGCAGGCCCTGCGCCGCCAGCTGCAGATTGCGCACATCGGTACGGGTGAGGGTGATCGGCATAAATCCTCGTAGAAAAAATATTCTAGAGAGATATTATACAACAGATCCCGGGGACTGCAATCCTTTTAAGGGATAGTGCGCGCGGCGAAATCATCAAAGTCCAGCAGGCGAATGGTTCGGCGGGGATCATTCTCTGGCAAAATGATCGTACAGGGGGATTCGCTGAAATTTTTTCCTCCTCCCGTATGGTATAGTATTTCCAAATCTACACACACGAGGTGGACCCATGCGCATTCGCGTTGGACTTGAAAACGGCGCTGACGGGCGTTCCATTGCCTGGGCGCTGGATTTTCCCGGCTGCTATGCTGACGGCGCCGACGGCCCGGCCGCCCTGGTTGCGCTGCCGCGCGCACTGGTTGATTACGAAGCCTGGGTAGAACATCACGCCAGCCGCTCCTGGCTCCCGGACCTGAGTGAAATTGACATCCGCCTGGTAGAAACCTGGCAGGTGTACACCATTGATGACGACCTGAACGAATCGAGTGAAGGCTACGAGGTCAATGCCTGGTTCCGCGATGACTGGCGTCCACTGAGCGCAGAGGAAATTGACCGCGGGCTGCAAATGCTGCGCTGGAGCCGCGCCGAACTGCTGGCCGCCGCCGCGGGCGCGTCGCCGGCCGCGCTGGAAGAAAAGCAGCCCGGCGAACGCTGGTCGGTGCGCGGCGTGCTCAACCACGTGGCCGGGGCTGAATGGTGGTACCTCGACCGGCTCGACCTTGCCGGCCTGACGCGCGAACAGCTCCCGCGCGATCCTTTTGAACGGCTGCCGCTGGTCCGTGCCCAACTGGAGCGCGCCCTGCCCGGCCTGGCAGGGGTGCAGCGCGTGCTGGGCAAAGAGGGCGAGTTCTGGTCGCCGCGCAAACTGCTGCGCCGCGCGCTGTGGCACGAGCGCGACCACATCGGTCACGTGCTCAAACTGACCGCCGGAGCATGAAAGCAAAATAAAGCTGCGGGGCAGGGAGAAACCTGCCCCGCAACTGTTTGTAAAGCGATCCGCCAGTCAGCCAGCCCAGTTTACTTCTTTAGCATGGGTAAATACAAAAGGTCTTGATCCACGAACACGTTGAAGACCGTTCCGAGCGGAATGTTGAAGGTTATATCTTCGGTGTAAATGCACCACTGCGCGCGCGTCGTGTTGTAATATACCCCGATGGGGATGTTCAGGTAATACCCGCCGCCCCCTTCCGGTGTGCCGTTGACGTAGGCGAACACTTTGGCCGCGCGGTGGCCATTGGTGAGAGGGTGGTTGATGCAGGTCTCGGGCGGATGCGGCTTGCTGTCCGCGGTGACCGTGTGCGTGAAGCCGTTCCCGTACGGTATAAACACGTTGTAGGCCTGGTTGTCATTGTAATTGGGTCCGCCAACGCGCAGGATATTCCAGACCCCGCTGCCGCTGTCATAAGCCGCGTAGGTGGGATACCCATAGGTGTACCCGTAAATCAACTCGGACGGGTTGAAATTCTCAATCGCGAAGAACACAGCGCCAGCATGGTTGTTCAACTGGGAATGGCTCAGGTGCAGCGTGCTGGCGGTGGAATTCTGGTCGTCCACTTCCACCGAGTAGGCATTGGCCTTGGGATAGGTGACGAAGATGTTATAGGCCGCATTGAGCGGTATGGGTTGGAAATCGGTGTGGTAGACCGCCCAGCGGTTGCCGGTGTACAGCACGCCCAGCGGATGATTGTCAATCACAGATGTGCCGATCCCGGGGGGATTCCAGTTGTGCATGGCGTACACCAGCGCGTTGGGGTTGTTGTTTAGCAGCGGGTGGTCAATCACCACAACATGCTCGTTTGGCGCGGGTTTGATATTGCTGGCGGTCGCCTGGAGGACAAAACTGGTCTCCTTATTGGCCTGCACCAGCACATTGAAGTGATAGCCGTCCGGCATAGCAGAATAATCATTGGTATAGATCGTCCAGCGCTGCCGGGACGGGCTGTACCACACGCCCAAGACGTGATTAAAATACTGCCCGCTGCCGCTGGGAAATCGGTGAATGACATTGACCACGGCATTCGGGTTGCCGTTCAACTGCGGATGATCCAGCACGGTGTAGTTGCCGATGGTACTTTCGGCCGTGGTGATGTGCCTGAAGGCCAGATCGTAGGACGGGTGCGAAACGTACATAAAGAAGGTGCTACCGGCGGTCATATCTACGCCGTCTTCGTTGTAAATTCCCCAGCGCTGCGCACCGGGATTGTAATACACGCCGATGTTGTGGTTGTGATAGCTGCCGCCGCTGCCGCCAGGATTGTAAGCCGGGATGGCAAACACCAGCGCATTGGGATTGTTGTTGAGGTAGGCATTGTCGATCTCGGTTAACGACCCTGTGCTGTTGTCATCGGTGGCGGTGTGGGTGAAGAAGACGCTGTTCTGCGCCGGCTTGAAGGCGCTGAACGCCACCCCGGCAGCCATGCTTGTGCCATCCTCATTGAACACGCTCCATTGAGCGGCAGTATCGCTGTAATACACACCGAGCGGATGGTTGTGATAGGGTGTGGTGGTGCCCAATGGATTGAGCAGCACGCTGGCAAAAACGGTGCGGGAGGGCAGTTCGTTGAGTGACGGCGAGTCAAAATAGGTCACTCCACCCGAAATATTCCCGGCGGTGGACAGGTGGCTGAAGCTGATGCCCGGGTATAGGAAGCTGCCGCCGTTCGGCTCCACGGGTGCAGAACCCGCGTTCGGGTCGACGCCATGCACGCCCAGCATCTCCTCCGGCACTGCGGGCGCTTCAGCAGGCGCGGCTTCTGGCACAACCGCATCCAGCGGCGTTCCTTCGGGCGTCAGGCCGCTCGCCGGCTGCGATTGCTCCGGCAGGCCAGGTCCCGCGCCCGGGTCGTAATCCACCGCCGGCAACTGGACGTCGCTGGACGGCAGAGCTTCAAACGGTAGGCCCTGTTCAGCGCCCGCATAATCTTCGCCCTGCGCGCGCGCAGTTGTCGTGCGCGCCGATAACACCGAGGTCAGCAACATGCTAACCACGACCAGACCCAATAGAAAGAATCGGCCAAATGGTTTTTTCATGGTGTCCTCTTTTTTTATATAAACGCTGTTGGATAAAATTATTGTATAGCATAATTATCAAATTTGATATCATGAATCGAATCTGTGATAGAACTTTTAATTGAAACAACCGCGCGGAGCGTTTTATCGCAAAACTCCCGGCTTAGAAAACTGCAAGCCTGGCAAAACCCGGCCTGCATGAGAGCGATTCTCATCTTGATCTGGTAGAATGAAATAGGATGGAATTGGTTCCCTCCCATCCTTTGCAAGCAGAATTAAAGAGAAAGAAAAATTACATGAAAATCGTAACCGATGCCGCCGCCAACCTGACCCCTGAACGGGCCAGGGAATTGGGCGTGACCGTTGTGCCGTTCCAGGTCACGTTTCGCGGACAGACTTATAAAGACGGGGTGGATATTCAACCCGAAGACCTGTATCGCATGTACATCGAATACCCCGACGATTACAGCGAGACTTCGCAGCCCTCGGTGGGCGACCTGAAAACGGTCTATGAGCAGTTCGCAGATGAAGACATCCTTTCCATCCACCTCTCCTCCGGCCTGAGCGGCGCGTATTCGTCAGCCGAGCATGCCGCCCGCATCCTTGAGCGCGAAAACGTCACCGTGGTCGATTCGCGCACGGTCGGCCCGGCGCTGGGCTGGATGGTGGAAACCGCCGCGCGTGGCGCAAAGCTGGGCTGGACAAAGGAACGCATCCTCGAGGCGGTTCACAAGGTGGGCGAAAACACCATCACCATGGTGGCCTTCAGTGACATGAAGCACCTGATTCACTCCGGCCGCGTCAGCCACATCAAGAGCATCATCGCCTCCATCCTGCGAATCAAGCCGATCATCGGCATGAACCCGGAAGACGGGCGTTACAGCAACCTGGGCCAGGAGATGACCCTTTCGCGCGCGGCGCACAAGATGGTCAACATTGTGCATGCCCGCTTCGGTGATCAAAAGCTGCGCCTGCAGTTGATGCACGGCAGCAACCTGCCGGGTGTGGAGCTGCTGCGCGAGGCGGTGCGCGGCACGCTGAACGCCGTGGAAGAGCAGCTGGTGCCGGTGACGCTGGTGCTGGGCGCGCACGCCGGGCCGACCGTCTTTGGATTGGCGGCCGCCCCGCTGGCGGTCTTCGACCAACTGTTCGCGTAAGACCAACGCCCGCCGGAATTTCGGCGGGTTTTTTATAACAGGATGAACAGGATGTTCAAGTTGAAGGATCAGAGAAAAAAAGGAAATCTTACCCATCAACGCTGTGCCTCGCCCGCTTTGCGCATGGGACGAGGCTCCGCGGTGCGGATAATCCTCGATGCCTTCTCTTGCCTCGCCCTTACCAGCCCACCTACCAGTAGGGGCGAGGCAGGAAAAATCAATTAAGTCTTACCCATCAACGCTGTGCCTCGCCCGCTTTGCGCATGGGGCGAGGCTCCGCGGTGCGGATAATCCTCGATGCCTTCTCTTGCCTCGCCCTTACCAGACCACCCACCGGTAGGGGCGAGGCGGCAAACATTAAATCAACGATGCCTGCACCGGCTTAGCCGTGCCCTGAATTGAGCGAGTGGGCACGGCAAATCAAAGGTCAATTGGCAACCGCTGCCTGCACAGCCGTGCCCGTACATCACAAAAACCATTGCCTGTAGCTTACCCCAACCCAAAATACGCCTGCACCTGCGCGGTGACCGTTTCGCTGTCCTGGCTGCCGTCCACCACGATCGTCATCAGCCCCAACCGGTCGGCCTGTTTACGCACCTGGCGGGCAAACTGCTCGTCGCGCTCCATCCAGTTGCGGAAGGCCTGCGCGGGATCGGAACAATCCTTGACCACTTCTTTGGCCCAGTCGCGCTGGCGATAATGCTGCCATTGAAATTCCGCCGTCGGCAACATCCAGACCGCGCGGTTTTGCGCGGCCAGCAGCGGGGCGACCAGCTCGGGCAGCAGCGCCGCGCCCTCGGCAATCACCGGCCGGTCAACCGGCAGCGCCAGCAGATCCGCCACGATCAGCGGAAATTCTTCGCGGTAGACGGCCAGTTCGTCGGCCAGCAGGTCGGCCACCGGGCGCATCCACAATTCCTCGGGGGAATAATGCGTGACGCGGTGGAAAGCGGGCTGGCGCTCGGGCGTGACCGCGCCGGCGTGGCGCCAGAAGGCCTCATCGCAGTTGTAATAGCGCAGCTCGAAGCGCTCGGCCAACGCCTGCGCCGTGCTGCTCTTGCCGGAGCAGGGCGAGCCGCCGATCCAATAGACGTGCGCGAGTTGTTGTTGAAGTGAGGCCAACGTCATTATTTAGGTTTCACTCGTAGGGTGGGTGCAGGGGCAGCGTTACGAAACGCAAAATCCAATCCCAGCCTGCCCCGGAACCCACCATTATCCTTGTTTGAGCAGTAGCCGTAGCCGTAGGGTGGGCGCAGCCCACCATTATCCATGTTTGAGCAAATATTCGCGCAGCACCTGGGCCTGGTTGTGCTCCTCGTCGCGCGCCGCATAGAGCAGCGTCAGCGGCCCCTGGCGGGCGAAGCCCAGCAGCTGCGCCACCGGCTCAGGGTTGGCATCCAGCTCGGCGAAATAGGCCGCGCGGAAATCGTCCCAGCGTTCGACGTCGTGATGGAACCTCTGGCGCAGCGCGTGGCTGGGCGCGGCTTCCTTCAGCCACAGCGCGGCCACCTTTTCGGCGGTCAGCCCGCGCGGCCACAGCCGGTCCACCAGCACGCGCGTGCCGTCGCCGGGCGAGGCAGGTTCGTAAACGCGTTTGACGCGGATATCGGGCATGGTTGACCTCCGAGGGTTGAAATAATTCAGCTTCAGCAGGGGCGATTCGTCCTCAGTCACCCTCGCGAAAACACGCCGGCGAAGAACGGCGCGGTCATCGCCGGGGTGATGGCGTGCTCGCGCTCCAGCCAGGCGCGGAAGCGGTAGGGGTGAACGATGACGCCGTCGGCATCGAACAGGTTGGCGCGGAGGGATGGATGCATGCCATTATTATGGCATGAATACGATCATCCGGTGACTTTGCAGTATCGTAGGTAAGAATCGCTATTCGATATTGCGAATTCATTGTATAACGTAAGTCTGGGGGAAGTAATAATTGAGTTAACAGACAGCGCAAGCCTTGCATTTCAATTTTCGTCAAGTCAAAATTGAAGGAGAATCAATGAATACAGTTAATGCCACTTTTCAAATTCCAAGACATATTGCACAAGGATTATCAAATGGGATTTATGAACGTGTAGGCGGGGTAGTTCGTGAGACTGGATCGAAACAGGTTGTTGCTTGGTTGCGTGAAGTTTATGAGAGCAACGATTCGGCCTTGTCAAATATACCGGCACTTGCTTCAGTAAATGCCGTAGCCAGTACCCTAAATTTGGCAGTTACTACGATGGGCTTTATCGTCGTTCTAAAGCGTTTAGGAATCATTGAAAAACAACTTGAACAAGCTCAGGAAGTACTTCGTGCGATCGATTATAAAATTGACTTATCTTTCTATGCTAACTTTCGCGCTGCTCTTGATTTGGCCCATAACGCTTTCACAATGACCAACTCTGAAACCCGTAAAATGAGTGCTATACAAGCCATTAACCGGTTTTTAGAGGCCGAACATCATTATACAAAACTTGCTGACACAGAAATTGGCAATGGTAGTCCAGTGGCAGATGAGTACCTTTCGACATTGTGCTTGGCTTATGTTACGGAAGTCCGTTGTTACCTGGAATTAAATGAACTCGATACCGCACGTCGTCGTCTACAAGAAGGTACAGCCATCCTTCGGTCACGTTTTGAAAAACACATCAATACATTATTAACCTCAAATCCAGCTGCCTACTTACATCCAAGCTTAAAGGGACAAGTTGGGCTGAAACGTCTGACTCAAGTTTATCAATGGTTAAAACCAGGTTTGGATGAGAGTGATGTCTTTGAAATGCAACGGGAGAATTTATTCAATTTAGCTCAGAAACCGGAAGAGTGGATTAGCTCACTTCCACAAGCTATTCGTATTTCGAAAGGTGGTTCTGCGACCCATGCGAATGTATTCAATGGGTTAGCCAAACAATCTAAAAAGCTGATAGAAGCATTACCTTCGATGTCTAAAATTTCTGGAACGAAATCTGGTTCTCAAGAAGCGGTAATGCAATCTCCGGAAATGGAAATTTTTGGCCGTTTACCAGCAGCAATGGGATTAATAGAGTCGATGGTTGAAGATGATAACCGCTTGACGATGTATGAATCAGAAGTGGAGAGGATCTATCGGTTGGGGATGAGTTTTCAAGAGTGGCAGCAATTAGCGCCATCATCTGCTGCTCAAGAAAATGGGTCAAATTTGATTTACATTACTGTATCCTAAAAGTAAAAAGCTGCCCAAAACCGCGCACACCTGACGGAGGTGATTCTGCGACGTTTTCAGGTTTTTTCCTACGCCTAAGCAGAATCCCGCTCCAAAACCTAGTCTACACTAGCCCCCGCACAGGTAACGCAAACCATTCGCTGCTAGCGTGGCTTCCAAATCCAAAAATTAATGAGCTTCATTTTTTAATAACTAGCGCAATTTGAACTCCAATGACGAAGCTTCAAAAGCTTCGATATAGCCGAAAAATTGTTCCTGGATTACGGCTTTTTTGGGCTCAAGCAAGAAATTATTAAATCCCAGAAGTTCAAGATATTTATCTGAGAAAGCAATTAGTTTACTGCAAACCGCCTTCGCAAACTGATATGGCTCTAGATAGTATCTACCACCATCGATAAATAGGCCATACATTGTAAACGGATCATATTTTAACTTTTTATCCTTACACCTGGAAATCAGTTTGCGTCGTTCTTCATCGATGACTACATAATTCATAGTAAATTTATTATCATCCACTCTCGATTCGTATCGGACCCAATCAAACATTTCCCGATGAACGATTACTTCTCGAAAACCATAGATTAGGTTAATTAAATCCACATACTCATTTATGTGTCTTCTTAATAATGGATCTTTCCTCTCAATAGCTCGTAAAAAATCTTGAGCCGCCTTAGAACTTAACGAAATCATTTGCGGACTAAATCCCATTTCGTAATGCGTGTTTGTTTGTAGTGCCATGCTATCAAAAATACCGGTTATAAGTGTGATTAAGTAATTGAAATGATATAAAGTATTTTCGGCTGTGTCGTTGTTTACATTTGAGTAATATTGATATCCAATTTCATCCAGGCAGGTTAATAGAAATACAAATCTTCTTGAGAAAGAGTCTAAATATTTTTCACCTACATTAAAATGCTTTATTTTGGATCGAAAGGATAACCAATACCACAAGCCGTTATTTACATGGTAATTTGAATGTATATGGTACTTTCCATGCCGCCTTAAAAACAAGCCCATGATTTCGATAGCTTCATCAATTGTAACAATCCCCAAAGCCGAAGCTGATATACGACTTTCAAGCCAATTTCGTTTTCTTATTAACTTTGAATTTTGAGTGATAAATATTTTGCAATTTTCTGGTTGATCAAACAACGCTGACCAAATAAACAGCTGCCGGATTGATGTATATTCAAAAGAATTCATTGTATCTTTTTCAAAAAAATCATTTCCGAGTCGCCGAATATCTTCTTCAATAAAACCAAAACCTGTTACCGTTGTTGAGCCTTCCTGATTTATGTTAGTGTATTCTATTTTCTGTAGGATCTGAACCTTAACAAAAAGAGTAGGTCAGGAGTATCCTTACGGTTACCAGACCACAAAGGAAAACACCATGACCTACAACGACGATTGTACTCTACCTGCT
>Ga0208695_1002019_pt1 | contig 15647 bp, 16 predicted proteins | sample AD_UKC111_MetaG_FD_184449 | JGI IMG/M metagenome (GOLD analysis project Ga0208695, IMG submission 184449) | Active sludge microbial communities of municipal wastewater-treating anaerobic digesters from Hong Kong - AD_UKC111_MetaG (SPAdes)... | ecosystem: Engineered > Bioreactor > Anaerobic >... | reverse complement strand
CGGATGTAATCCGTAAAATGCATGCTGAAATAGGAGTCCTGAGCATCTGCTGATATTCCAAAATCTTCCCCGAATTCGAGCAGAAAATCAGGACTTTCATTTTTCAAAAAAGTATAAGCAGCCTTGGCTTCTGCCAGAGCATAACGCCGGGTAAATAGCTGGTCATCCACGCAGGCAACCAGCATCCTGGCGAAGGGATAGGAAAGGAGTTCTGAAAGAACCTGGGCTTCCCCTGAAACGGGAAATTTTTTAATTTCTCCTTCAAGAGCCTCTTTCACCCTTTCTATTCCACGGGCTCTTGCAGCCCTGTAAGCCCGCGAATTAAGCAGGCTTTCTAAGGAAATTCCCAGGTTTCCAACGTGGGCAGACGCTTCTGAAGTAAATGGGTAATATGCAAGTTTTTCTGCCTGCATGCCACCTTAGTCCGATTCAATTCTTGGAGCCAGGAGGTAAGAGATTCTTCCTGCACCGTTTGCAATTTCAAAATCAATCAGGATAGGGAAGTCCTTTCCAAGGGAGAGAGTAACCTCATTTACCTTGTTTGTGGGCTTGACTATATCTGTCAGGTAGTCCAGGGAGAAGAGGGAACAGGCTTCACCTGCTTTCAGGTCGATTAACTGGTCTCTGCCCATTTCCAGGCGGACCTGGTCGGTATCGCCCTTTGCTTCCATATAGAAAGTATCACCGGAAACTCCCATAAGCATATGGTCGCTTATTTTCTCTGCGGCTTTTACGGCACGCCTGAGGTCTGCACCGTTCAGGACAACTTTGGCAGGCAGTTCAAGCTGAGGAACTCTGGGTTCTGCACGGATTGTTGAAGGATCAAGAAGGGAAAGAGTATAGGAAAGCCCTCCTACATCAATCAGGAGCTTATTGCTTCCTTCTTCAAGCTGCATCCGTACTGTATCGGTTCTGTCCGCAATTCCCAGGAGATCAGTAATCTTATTCAGGTCGATTCCTATTTCACACTCGTCAGCGCTATATTCCTCAAAAGCTGATGATCCAAGCTCAAAAATTCCCATTGCGACATTAGCAGGGTCAACCGCTTTTACCGAAATACCTTCGGGTTTAATTTTAAATCTAACCTCATCTACAATTACAGCCAGTGCGGCAATTGCGTCTTTCAGAAGCTCTGCATTAATTGCTGCCTTGAACATGATTCTTCTCCATCGAATAAATTAGCCTTAAACTCCTTATCTATCCCTGAATATATAAATTTCCTTACAATTTGAGAGGGATTTTCTATCCTTTTGAGGCAAACTTCCCTGCTCGAAATAATGATGTATGGAACCGGGATAAACTTTTAGGTTCAAAGTCCGAGCAACTATATAAATCTTGGTCAGAAAATCAGGAAGCTTCAGGCTCTGCCTGAGATACTAAAGAAATTCTGACCTGAAAACCCGTTATTCAGAAGTACACTATTTGGAGTTAAATTTTCCAGAACTACGTTTTTAAGAAGGGCTCGGGAACAAAAATATTGAATTCAGTCGTATTCTCTCCATGTAAACCCACACTTTGTACACTTGAAGAAGCGGGTTTCGGACTCGTCAGCAGACCTGAGCTGTCTGAGCCACCAGGCTGCAGTATTGTTTCCGCACTCCGGGCATTTTACATTCGTTGTTGGCAGACCTGAAGTCTGTTCCCCTTCGAGTACAACTACTTCGCGATCATCGATTTTGGCTGTGGAGACGAAATTCTTTGCGTCACTTTCAATCGGTATTGTGTTTCCACACTTTCTGCAGTGGTAGTTACCATCTTTAGGAAACATCATACTCTTGCATTTAGTACAGAATTGCATTAATATCACTTTTTGCGTCGTTTATCATTTTATTATGGTCAAAAGCCAGCTCAGGAATCGAATCAAGATCAAAAAGTTCAACGGCAGCAGCATCAGAGCCTGATTTTAAGTCTCCGTACCCTTTCGCAAGGTAACACACTGATACTGTGTGCCTTCTCGGGTCGCGTTCAGGATCGGAATAGACACCGATAAGTTTGAGAATCTCTACAGAAAGGCCCGTTTCTTCAAAAGCTTCCCTGGAAGCTGCTTTTTCTGTACTTTCCCCGATTTCGACGAAGCCGCCAGGAAGGGCAAATTTTCCCTGATATGGAGGGTTTTTTCTCTTCACCAGAACAAGCTTGTTTTTAAAGAGAATTACAGTGTCAACGGTCAGGCTGGGGGTATTATATTTCATAAACGCCTTCTTAGTTCACTTTAAATATGATCTTTTTTCTCTACAAATCTCCTTCCTGATTAGCTTTTTCTAGCATTTCGCCAGGTAAAATAATATAATAGTATTGTACATATTGTAGAAACTCGTCATCATATTTCAATTATTCTTATCAACTCTTTTACTCTTCTCATTCTGTTTTTAGTTGTTCTAAGGTTTTCGATAATATGGGCCGAGTCTACCCTGAGAAAAAATCCCCTTACGCAGTAGTCTTTATTAAAGGTTTCTCTTTTGTAGATAACCAAAAGATTCTTTATCTATTTATTTTGAAACCGCTGGATCTGAATAATTTTTCTTCTAAAATATAAATGTCTTATAATCCGTTATTTTTCTATAATAGAAATTTGTTATTTATTTACAGGGCACTTAAGATCATCAAATGCCTGACTTAAGAAATCCGAGCAGGTATTTTATATATTTAAAGTTAGGTCAGAAACCTGTAATCCATATATATGTGGTAATTATATGTGGTAATTATATGTGGTAATTATCTGGTTCGATATAATCACATCTTATTTGCCGGTTAGTGTTATCTTTCAGGCATGAATTACCCTCTGATATTATCGGGATGAACCCTGGGAGACTTCAAACTCGCTGTATCAGAAAGTAAAATCCATAACCTTTGAGACCCTTATATTTATGGATATGAAAACTTTAAGTCATTTGTAGAACCTCTATGGAAATCTATTAATTATTTTAGGGAATTTCATGTTCTTATTTCCCAAACTTCAGAACTTGCTCGAGATTTTCCTGCATCATAAAATAAATATAAAATACTGAATGTCTTTATCCCGGGCAAAAAGGTGCGTGAAAAATGATAGAGAGTGTACTCTGGCTCGCGGTCGGGTTAATGATTGCGTCATCCGTTATCCCCAGAACCCTGAGAGTTCGTAAACTTATAGGGGGAATAGGATGGTGTGTATTTTCCATCCATTGGGGTTATCAGCCTATTCATTACTTTGAGATTCAGGACTATGCCAATGTGGGCCTTACATTCTTGTTTGCCCTTTTCTGCTTACTTGTGGCATACATAATGCTTCAGGAGTACAGGAAAGGTCCTCTTATTCTAAAGAATGACAGAGAAGTAATGCATTCGGAATTTTCAACTCAGGTTGAAGGAGATTCTCTTGACATAACTTCAATGCTTACAAGTGCAAGTGCGCTTGGGGCTCTTGTGTATTTCCCGTTTGCAAATTTCCCTTCCCTGAATACCTGGATTATAGGAAACGTTGCCTCACAGGTTACATGGGCTCTTCAGTACTTGGGAATTCCTGCATATATGAAAACATGGAATATGATAACCCTTAACGGGTACACGGTTGAGATCATCCTTGCGTGTACTGCAATTGAAAGCATTGCTCTTTTTATGGGGCTGATAGGCTCTGTCAGAGCCCCCCTCAGTCGCCTGGTTCCTGCTTTCATCGTGTCCGTACCCGTGATCTATGTGCTTAACCTTATCAGGGACATATTTGTGGTCATAGCTTATGGAGAACAGTGGTTTGGTACTGACAGTTTCATCATTGCCCATAACTATATTGCAAAAGCAGGGTCAGGAATAGCCCTCTTCTTAATTTCATATGCTGTACTCAAGATTCTTCCTGAGTTGCTTGAGATGATCGACGGTCTCTGGGTCATACTCTCCGAAGAATTGAAATATCTTCTGCATAGATTTGCTAGGGATTGAGATCAATGATTGCAAAAGGCTCCGAACCCTGGCTTTTCACAGCTGCGTCTGTAACCGCCCTATTTGCAATTCTCTCCAGGGCAACAGATAGCTTACCGTTCCTCAATTATATTGCTAATATGGGAATGGCGTTAACTTTCGTAATGGTTATCTTTTTCAGGGATCCAGAGAGAAAGGTAGAAACATCTGACACTTATATGATCTCCCCTGCCGATGGTACGGTTATCGATATCAGAGACAGGAAGATTTGCATCTTTATGTTTCTTCAGAACGTGCATGTTAACAGAGCTCCCATCTCCGGAAAAATCAGGGAGATTATCTACAAAAAAGGAGGTTATCTTCCAGCTTTTTGTAAGGACTCGGAGAGGAATGAAAGAAACGAATTTATTATCCACAGCAAATATGGAGATGTAAGAGTTACACAGATTGCAGGTACGATTGCCCGCAGGATTGTCACATATTCAAATGTGGATGATGTTGTAGAACAGGGCCAGCGTATTGGTATGATCCGGTTTGGATCAAGAGTTGATGTAACAATTCCTCACGATTTTGACATTACAGTTGAAAAAGGGGAGCGGGTGCTTGCAGGCAAGACAATTATAGCAACAATAAAAAATGATAGGGACTTTTAAATATGAACGTATTCCAGATGTTAAGACTCCCGGACCTGGTCTCTCTATTGAACCTGATCTGCGGAATTGGCTCCATTGCGGCAGCTGCTCAGAGTAACTCTTTTGGATTTGCTCTGGTTTTGCTCCTGCTTGCTGCAATTGCAGATGGAGCGGACGGATATATTGCCCGCAGATTCAAAGGAGGAGAACTCGGGGAGCAGCTTGACTCTCTGGCAGATGCGGTTTCTTTTGGAGTTGCTCCTGCTCTTCTCATATTTCTCGAATTCGGAGTAAAAGAGCCTGTTGTCGGAATATTTGCAGGCTTTTATGCTGTCTGCGGCGTTCTAAGGCTCGCTCGCTTCAATTCTACAATCTCTGTCCCCAAAGCAGGATTCGAAGGGCTTCCTATTACCGCAGGCTGCATAATGCTTGTCACATACTTTTTGCTCGGCGAAAGCTTTGTAAGGGTAGACGCTCTCCTTGCTCTGACTCTTGTTCTCTCTATACTGATGGTAAGCACCGTAAGTTACCCGAAGATAAGGAACATAAGAGTTCTGGCTTTTGTAGCTGCTGTTTTCGGAATAACCATGCTGCTTTACTTTATTGATGTGCAGTATATGAGGATATTTTCTTTTCTGCCCTTTGTTCTCATGCTGAGCTACCTGTTTTCTCCTTTTTTGAAAGTTCCTCTGATCAGCATTGCTAACAGCAAAGATTACGGCAGCAAAAAAGGACTAAAGGCTGAAGGAAGGAGAGAAAAGCAGTAAATAAAGAAAAGCAGCAAAGTTAGTTCAGTGATTCTCTGATTCCAGCATGCTGAACATCGAATTAGTAAGGAGAGGATTATTTGACCGATAACAAAATAACAGATAGGGATAATGCGCTTTTTGAAGCTGGAATAAAACTGGGAGCTCTATATCACCAGTTTACGGGTTCTCCTGTAAACCTGAAAACAGCTTCGAGCCTTGAGCAGGCTATTCAGGAAAGCATTTCAGTCCAGCCATTTGTGGAAAATATTTCAGTGAAAATCGACCGTGACCTCTTAAAAAGCAAATTAAACAGCGAATTTGGATACACTGAACTTCAGGGACCCATGCTTGAAGTTAAAATCACTGTGAAATACGGCTCATCACGGGTGAAGGTCGCAATAAAATACGATTCTGAACTGAATTATCCATTGATGAAGATTGAAAACATAGAATAATTAAAGACTGGATAGTGTTCAGGTTTCGAATTTTTAAAATATTAAATTAAGGAAATAAGCAGGGTTTCAGAAGCAAGGCTTTAAACCTCGCTTTTTGACATTTCAAAAGCCCTGACAACCTTCTCATTCTGCTCAGGAGTACCGACTGTTACCCTGATAAAAGAATCTCCGGCTTCCCTGAATGAATCACAGGGGCGCACGATTATTCCTTTCTTCAGAAGGCTCTCCGTGACTTTTTTTGCTTTCAAGGGAGAGACATCTACAAGTACGAAATTTGACTGAGAAGGATAAACCTTAAACGGAATTTTTTCCTTCAGGTATTCCCTGCCTTCTCTTGCAAGATTTACGCTTTTATTCAGATGGTCCGCGTCCGAAAGTGCAGCCAGTCCTGCCCTTAACGCCGGAAGGCTTACCGAGAATGGGGTAGCTGCCCTTAAGTACTCTTTTGCAAGCCATTCAGGCATTATCCCGTAGCCCAGGCGCAGCCCTGCAAGCCCGAATACCTTGGAAAAGGTTCTTCCGATTACAAGGTTATCATATTCCTTTACAAGCCCTGCAAGGTTCCTGTCCGCAAATTCAACATATGCTTCGTCAACAAACACAAGGGCATGAGTATTTTCAACAATTTTCCTCAGGTCGGCTTCGGGTAGGAGGTTACCTGAAGGGTTATTGGGGGAACACAGAAAGATGATTTTGGTTCTGGAAGATACGGCTTTAAGGACCTTTTCAGGGTCTACGGAGAAGTCCGGATTCCGCCTGATAAAGACAGGTTTTCCGCCGCAGGCTCTTGCAGGAAGTTCATAATAGGAAAAGGTAGGGGTAGGAACTATAACCTCGTCTCCCTTTTCAATTATTATCCTGCAAAGCCCGTCAAGAAGCCCGTCCATTCCCGGTCCTGAAGCGACAATATTCGGCACAGGAAAACCTGTGTATTTCGAGAGAGCTTCTCTTAACTCGTGCGCATCTGCCGAGGGATAGATATTTGCTCCGGGAGCTGCCTCTATAAGAGCCTGTACAGCTTTTGGGGAGGGTCCCAGAGGATTTTCGTTTGAACCCAGTTTGATAATTGATTCAGGTTTAAGCCCGTAGGCTGAAGCTATTTCTTCTATTGATTTTCCGGGAACGTATTCTGCAATATCAAATATTTCCTTTTTTATCAGTTCACGCCTGCTCAAGGACATCAACTACCGTATCTATCTGTTCTTTAGTAATCACAAGCGGCGGGACAAGGCGGAGTACAGATTCAGAGGTGCAGTTTACAAGCACGCCGTGTTCCCTTGCAAAATCTACAAACTTTCCGCAGGGGTATTTGATCTCAACTCCTATCATAAGCCCTTTTCCGCGGACCTCCACAATATCATCCCTTTTCATGCCTGAGAGCTTTTTCATGAAATAAGTTCCCATTTCCTTTGAGCGCTCCAGAAGCTTCTCCTCTTTTATTGCCTGAATTGAAGCAAGAGCTGCTGCACAGGCAAGAGGTCCGCCTCCGAAGGTAGATGCATGCTGTCCGCGTCCGAAAGTGAGCCCGCTGCGAGCCGCAATAGCACCCATGGGGAATCCTCCTGCTATGGCTTTTGCCATACTTATTATGTCAGGCTCTACCCCGAACTGTTCTTTACAGAACCAGGTGCCTGTCCTTCCAAAGCCTGTCTGAACTTCATCGAAGATAAGGAGGGTTCCGGTTTCGTCACAGATTTCCCTGACCTCTTTCAAATACCCGGGGTCCGGGATATTGACTCCGCCTTCTCCCTGGATCGGTTCAAGGATAACTGCTGCGGTGTCTTCGGAAATTGCCTTCCTGACAGCATCAGCATCGGAATACGGGACAAAGGTGGTTTCCGAACTTACAGGCGGCATGAAAGGGTCCCTGTACATGCTCTTGTGGGTTACACTGAGGGCTCCTATGGTCCTGCCGTGGAAGGAATGTTCGGCTGCTACAAAGGCACTTTTTCCGGTGGCAACGCGGGCCAGTTTCATTGCAGCTTCTACGGCCTCGGCTCCCGAGTTGCAGAAAAAGACACGTTCCATGCCTGTAATCGAGGCAAGGGTTTCAGCAAATTCTGCCTGCCTCTCTGTATAATATATATTGGAAACGTGAATTAATTTCTCAGCCTGCTCCTGAATTGCTTTAACAACTGCAGGGTGGCAGTGTCCCACATTATTTACTGCAATGCCTGCCACGCAGTCAATATACTCTTTACCGAGAATATCCTGGACAACGGCTCCTTTGCCTTTTGAAAGCACAATGGGCTGATGCCCGTAACTCTGCATCACATATTTTGAGTCTTTTTCTATAACGGAATTGTACCTTGCCTGCAGGTCACCAGAATCAATAATTTTTTCTGTCAAGTAAAATCCTTCCCTTTAAATTTGTAATCGTAAATTTGTCTCTGGGCTATAATGAAAGATGAATTGAATTTTAAGTCCTTTTGAATTTTAAGTCCTTTTTCGGCAATAAGTCGAAAATTCATGAGTTTATATGAGTTTATAAATCAGTTGATTATTTCTATGAAATTTCTTCTCTCAATGAAATTTCTTCTCTTATGTCTACTGGTTTCTACAAAGATGTCCTGAATTAATAACTTCCTGATTAACTAATTTCTCAGTTTAAATTTTTCCCCTGTATTCCAGGAAAATTTCCAGTTCATATGGAATCTTCAGAGAATACTGTCGGTTGTTTGCTCTCTGGAAAAAGAACATTTTCTGCTTCAGAGCAAAATCAATGCTCAAAGAAATAAAGATTCAGGAAAATTCAATTCCCACGAGTAGCCTTTTTGAAAAATTCTGAGCAAAGAACCGCATACTATGGAGCCAGTCAAAGAGTTCCGGTTAGCTCTGATGCTCTCCGGTTCCCTGTCTCTTTTTGAGTGATCTGGGTCCCGCAAAATGCCGGGTTCTCGCAAGAGATCTGGTTCTTGCAGATTTTTTTTCCATACCAGGTACAAAGCCGTTTTTGACTTTAGGGCCGATTTTGATTAGAGAAGCTATTTCTTCAAGAGCCGCAGCTTTTACGAGCCCTTCCTCAGGTTCATTCTTCAGCTGCTTCTCTGCCTCTACCATAATCACTTTCCCTAAAGCGTTAACATCTGCAAGAGGAGGTTTCTCTCCTGCTGCTTCCCTTAAAAAAGATACTCCGGAAGGCGCTTTTATAGTACCGTCCACTCTTGCTTTTTCATGCAGGGACACGGAATCGGCTCTGATTCCTCCGAAGACTCTGCTGTTCCTGCCGATATTTACCTGCCCTTTTGAAACAAGGCTTCCATAGACAGTGCTGTTTTCTCCTATTGTTATATTTCCTTCCGAATTGACGCTTCCCTTAAGGACCAGGGATTTTCCGGTTTCGATAGACTGCGCCCTGAGATTACCTATAAGATAGCAGTTGCTCCCTATAATTGCTTCTCCGCCGACTTCAATAGCTTCAGGGGAGATTTTTGCATCTGCGGGTATGATAAGTACTTTTTCCGCAGGTTCTTTTCCATCAAATTCCTCACCCTCTTCGGAGTCATCAAAAAGCTCTTCAAGTGCTTTTTCTACTTCTTCTCCTTTGCCGAGGCGCATCATTTCCCTGATATACAGGAGCAGAAACATGATTACAGGGACAGGGTTCCTGACGATAATCCAGCCTTTGGCTTCAAATCCGCCTTTAATTTTTACTTCTTTTCCTACGTCCAGGTCCCCTTCTACAATCAGTTTTCCGTCAATGTTAACGAATTCTCCCAGATATGCGTTCCTTCCGACCTTTACCCCGCTTCCTATCTTTGACCACATGTCAATCCTGACATCAGAGCAGGCTGTCACATCTCCGGAAACAGCAACCCCTTCTCCCATGATGACCGTATCCCCAGATATACAGTACTGGACGCTGGAATGGTTGCCGATAATAACGTCTCCCTCTACTGTAATTCTGTTTGTTTCTATTCTGGTATTATCGGGAACCAGAAGGGTTTTCAGGATTTGCTCCGGCTCTGAGATGTTTTCACTCTCCGAGAAAACTGTTTCCTGTTATCAGGTTTAAAGGTTTGGATGTGGTTTTAGAGGTATGGTTTTTTAAGCCGCAATATTGAAAATACAATTATTTATTTTGTAAGGTAGCATTCATTCAAAAATAACTATCTACAATATATTCTTATTCATTTTTTCTGCCAATTCTCATTTTTGGGCGGTAAGGATGACACCTTATATATTATATCTAGCTATATGAAAATTTGTATAAAAAGTAAAAGTACTTTTGTCTTCCTGTTAATATTTATCTTCCTTGACCTGTTTTCTTACTTGATTTAAATAACTCTGAAAGTTTATTCTTCTTTTTTCGAGGCGGTCCCTACCCTTACGTCCACGGCTGCTCCACTGTCAAGAGCCAGGATCTCTGCAGGGGATAAGAGCAACTGCCCTGTTGCAAGCAGCCTGTCTGTTTTGTCTGTGATGAGCACCTCTTCTCCAGCCCGGAGTTCCGGATCAATCTCAACTACGTGCTTTGCAAAAGCTGTTTTGCCTGCTTCCACAAAGGGTGCAGCATCATCGGAAACGACTACTCTGAGCTTTTTGCCGGGAAGGAGTTTGTGGACTATGGAAGCTCCTTCAATACTGAGGGTAAAAAAACCGTCTTTTGCTCTTGCAGTTGCGATTCTTTTGCCTGAATGAAGGACCTGACGTACTCTTTTTGTCCGGGACAGCTGGAACGTTGATCCATCAGGGAAAAGCTCTTTTCCTGTACCTTTTCCGAACTGATAATCCGCAATCATACGGACTCTGGAAAGTCTTTCTACGTCGCTGTTCATGAGGCTAGATAATATATGCAGACCTTAAAGCCATTCCGGTTGTTGAGTTATCTGTAAGAGGGTATGCAAATTTTATATTTTCTGAATGAAATAATAAATTATTTATATTTTGTATCTTCTAACCAATGACTGTCTGGAAATACAAATTCCGTAATAATAAAGATACAATTAATTATCGCCTTGATACAATTAATTATCGACTTATTTGAAAGAGACATAAGCGTAACTTTCACTGCCCTCAGGCACTTATCCTTCAGATGGAGATTTCTCCAGAACAAGTCACTAATTCAAAAAAAGCCGGGATTTTGTTGATTCGTAAAAACGTTTCTTTAGATGAAGACCACCTCCAGAAACTCCAGCCTCTGCTGGAAAAAAATGGAGGAAATTTAAGTGCAGCAATAAGGGAAGTAATCGACCTGGTCAGCCCTCCCTCTGAAAGTTATGGAACTCCGGAAGGGGGTTCTGAAAACTTCAGAAAGAAGGAAATTTTTCCTGAAACAAGGGAACAGCTTATCAGAAGCGGAGAATTTGTTACGATAAGCCAGCAGATGATGAAGTGGCTTATAAGAAACAATGCAGGTAAGCTTATTGATGAAGATGTTGTCTATGGGCTTATTAATCCATATCTGATTACTACAATTCCCGAGCTGGAGGAGTACCTTAACCATATCAGTAAACTGCTTGGATGGAAGATTAAAATCTCTACTTCCTGTGGAGAAAACCTTCAAAATGGGTTTAAAAGTATGGATTTCATTGGAGGAGACAGGGATCTTCGCGAGTTCCTTGTAGAGGCTGTCTGCATTTTTCTCTCACGCCGGGCAGGTCTGGACGCAGAGGCGCTTCACAGGAAATCCAATTCAATTACAGTATATTTCAGGCATTTTGTTCGGCATGATATGCACGAAGTAACTCCCGGAGTCAGGAAACTTTTTGGTCCTAAAGATATTCTTTACAGGGAAATTGAGAGAAAACCTGCTTTCTGGATAACGCTTGCAGAACTCTATACAAAATTCAATTATCGGAGGGTAAATCTGGATAAAGACCTCTTTGAAGCCCTGTTAGCAGGGAAGCTTCCTGATATAACAAAATATTTTGAGATTAAAGCTGACCGCTCACTTCGTGAAATCCCTCTTTCGGAACTGCTTCCCCTTTTTAAACACCTTGTAGTTGCTTCACAGCTTGTATACGATGTGGAGATATGCGCTGAGAAAGGAAAAGAGTCCATCAAAATCAGGCATGACTACTCTGACGAAAATGTAGTTTTAAAAATTATTCAGCTGTTCTCCAATTTATTTGAAGCTGGCCTGCACAGGTTCAGTGTAACGTATGTGTCCAAACTCATAATGTTTGATTTTTCCATTTCTGAAGGTTCAGAGCAGGATGCCGTAAAAGTTTGTCCGGGTCTTGATCTTTACTGATAAATAAGAACTTATATATATGAATCACTCTCGTAAGCTGGCTGATAATCTTCAAGCTTATAGATGCCTGCAACTTCCAGGCTGTTTGTTGAAATAAAATCTTTATAACGCAGGGATAGCCTTTGATTCGCAAAAACGTTTCTATGGAAGATGAAGACCTTCAAAAATTACAGCCCTTCCTGGACAAAAATAACGGGAACCTTAGTGCTGCAATCAGGGATGTAATAGAGTTTGCAGATACTGCTCTTCAGGGTCATAAGTCCTTAGAAGACGCCCTGGAATATTTTTCACAGAACTCAACAAAGTATCCTGAGATTCGTAACAATCTGATTGAGAGCGGGGAATGCATATTGATCAGTCAGCTTTCATTCAGATGGCTTATTGAAAATACTGATGGGATACTCGTAGATGATGAACTTGTAAGTGAAATTTTCAATCCGTATCAGATTAAGAGTGTTTCGGATCTTCTGGAGTATCTTAATACTCGCAGTCTGAATATGGGATGGAAAGTTGAAGCATACCACAGTACTCAGGAGGATAACACCGAGGTTATAGTTATTGAGAATGGAGACCCCAGTTTAAGAGCATATCTTGCTGAGGCAATTTCTATATTTCTTGGTCGCTATCTGAACCTTGATGTTCCCTTTGTTCATCGGAAGTCCAATTCAATTCGTATTTTCCTTAAAGAACATAGATCTGACACAGATGTTCCTCCGGGGATTCGCAAAAACTTCGGAAACCTTGATTATACTTTCAAAGAAATTAAAAGTAAACCCGATTTCTGGACGTCTCTGGTAGAGAAATACAGGCTCCAGAGATATCAGAGGATAAACCTCAACAGGGATGTCTTTGAAACATTTCTTTCCGGGGAGATTCCTGATATTACAAGCTATTTAGAGGCATCTGCAGGCAAACCTATCAGGGAAATACCTCTTTATGAATTGTTTGTTATTTGCAAAAAATTAGTTTCTGTTACCCAGATTGCAAATGATGTTGAAAGGACAGTTGATAGAGAAAAGATATACATAAAAATCAGGCATCAGTTTTCCGAAGAAGTAGCCACTGGAAAACTTATAGCACTTTTTTCAAAACTATTCCTGACAGCAGGGTATGCTTTTGATGTCAGGACTGTATCAAATCTGATTATTTTCGAGTTCAAAGATCCCTGTAATACCTGTTCCTCAACCATCTGCAAATACTGAACTCTCTACTTTTCTTTTTTCCAGCTCTCTACTTTTTCCTTTTTCCAGCTCTCTACTTTTTCCTTTTTCCAGCTCTCTACTTTTTCCTTTTTCCAGCTCTCTACTTTTTCCTTTTTCCAGCTCTCTACTTTTCCTTTTTCCAAGTGTATATCCTAACTGTATAAATATATGTACAAAATTATCGGCTGATCTAAAATTTTAATGTATACTTCTCCTCTCCTGCATGATAGTGTTTTTACCCTTTTGTCTTCCAGAAATCTTTATCTCTTAATATATACTTTTGTTCTATGCTCTAACAAAAAAATTAATAAGTAATAACTGCAATCTACTATTGGATCGTAAATATCAAATCGTGCGGAGAGCGAGGAAAACTCGAATCTCCTTCATCTCCAAAAAGGGAAAAGAGGATGTCCACTTGATAGTCCGAAAAAATATCTCAATTGACCAGTGTTACATAGATAAATTAAAGCCCTTTCTGGACAAAAATAATGGAAACTTAAGTGCAGCAATAAGGGACTCTATAGAAACTGCCTCTCAGGTTATTGAAGGAAAAAAAGGAGAAAAAGGAGATAAAGACTCAAGCCAGGCTTTAAAGAATGCAGAATCCCGCAACAAAATGATTGAAGAGGAAGAATTTCTGCTTATACATCATACGATGCTTGAGTGGTTCATCAAGAATACTGCAGGTTTGCTTATTGAAGAATCAACTGTATACGAATTGATAAACCCGTACACTATTAAAAGAATTCCTGATTTTATTAATTATGTTAATGCGATGAATAACAGGCTGGGCTGGAAAATTAAGGTAGATGCAGAATGCACTGGAAGTATGGAACCTGAATCTGTAATCCTTACTCTTTCAAACGGCAATCCCTGCTTCAGGGGAATAATTGCTCACAGCCTTTCCCTTTTTCTGGCAAAACAGATGAAGCTTGACATACAGGGTATATTCAACAGGTCAAATGTGACTAAAGTCTATCTTAAGCGTTTTGAGTTTCTTGACTATGAGAAAATTCCTAAAGGACTTGAAGAACACTTCGGACCGATGGATAGCACTTTCAGGGAAATCCGGAGAAAACCTGATTTCTGGAGAAATCTTGTAAAAATCTATCGAGATCAGAACTACGAGCGTCTCAGTATGAATAAAAAAATTTTTGAATCTTTTGTTTCCGGAGATCTTCCTTCAGTTAATGATATGGCAAGAGAGTTCGAGTTATTTACAGGTAAGCCTCCCGAAGCTTTCACCCTTGCAGAGCACATAATGATTTTCAAAGCCCTTTACCTTACTGACAATATAGGAACAGAAATAGAGGTATGTACCGAGAAGGGCAGTGAATGCGTCAGATTAATTCACGATTATTCTGATAGCAAGGTCTGTGAACGCATTATATGTTATTATTCAAATATTTTCAAATACATTGGTCACCCATTCACAGTTACTTCCAGCCCCCATATGATTGTTTTTGAGTTCGGAAAGAACTTGAATACCAGTCGTATTTCTGACTCCGGACTGGTGGATATAGAACCTGAACCTTCCTGTGCTCCATGAGTCTTCATTCATATGGATAAATTCATATGTGGAATCTCACTATCCCTTTTCATGAGCGATGTAATTATTCTCTGGGATTGTCCTCTTCTTTTCGAAAAACTCTTCCTGGAATACGGGCTTGAGTGCAGCCGTGCGCTCTCAACATCCCTTGGTACTCCTTATCTACCTCCCTGTAAAATTCTTATTCTGCCTACCGGTTTTGCAAATAAACAGTACACAAAAACAGGAGTTGGGCTTGAACGCGGCAAACGTTCCCTTGAAAGTTTTGTGACAAAAGGCGGCACTCTTCTTATCTTCAGCCCTCTTGTACCTGAGTACGAGTATGAATGGCTGCCTTTCTCTCTGAAATACATAATGGAAGAAAACCCCTGTACGCCTCGTCCTGTGGGCGAACATGAAGCTCAGAAACTTGTCGAAAACATTATACCTCCTGCAGGGTGCGACGGCTACTTTTCAGAAACCGATGCTCAGGTTGTTCTCGAAGACGACAGAGGCAGGCCCATTATGGTAGTAAAAGAAATCGGAGATGGTATGATTGTCGCAACAACAATCCACGAACTGCCTGCAGCCGGATTTTTTGAGTGCAGGACTGCATGTACGGGAAAAGTGAAAATTTGAACAATTATAAATTCATTTTACCTTTTTTACATTTTTGTCTTTCTTATACTGTTCTTTAAGTCTCTTGATATCTTCTGCTTCATTTCTCAACCTGATTACGAAGAGGCCGAAACAGGGTTTTATAAACTGGAATATAATGTCATTTCCTGAAAAACCAACAGGAACAGTTGCGCCCATAAGGATGATACCTTTTATTTTATACCCGCCGGGTACGAGATATACTTCCTCCGAACGTTCCTTTACAAGGGTTTCACACTCTTTAAGAGTTGCGTTCTTCAGAAGAATGTCAAAGTCATATTCGCTTAAACACACCATTTTTGTACCCTTTATGTTTTTAGATCAACCCACAAAAATT
>Ga0208695_1002009_pt1 | contig 15702 bp, 15 predicted proteins | sample AD_UKC111_MetaG_FD_184449 | JGI IMG/M metagenome (GOLD analysis project Ga0208695, IMG submission 184449) | Active sludge microbial communities of municipal wastewater-treating anaerobic digesters from Hong Kong - AD_UKC111_MetaG (SPAdes)... | ecosystem: Engineered > Bioreactor > Anaerobic >... | reverse complement strand
ACCTGGTGATCCTGAAGGACGAGGTGGTGGCGCACTACCCGGGCATCGGCCGGAGGGTGCGGCACACGTCCACGCTGATCGACTACGGCATCCCGGGAGGGGACACCTCCATCGCCCGGACCACGGGTCTGCCCCCGGCCATCGCGGCACGGTTCATCCTGGAAGGGAAGATCAAAACCGCGGGGGTCATTACCCCGGTGCTTCCTGAAATCGTTGATCCGGTCCTGGAAGAGCTGCAGAACGAAGGGATCGTCCTGAAGGAGGAACTAGAAACCCTATAGGAGAATAGAGAGACGTCGTGAGCGAAAAGAAGTGGCCCCCCCTGCATCAGGGAGGGCCACTTGTCCTTTGGGCTAGATTCCCAAAAGGTTTGGAAGCCAGGTGACAAGGCCCGGGATGTAAGTGATCAACCCGAGCAAAATAAGGAGTGGAACGAGAAGAAGCGCCAAGTCGTAAAGCATTTCCCGAAGGCTTGTTTTGGCGATTCCGCAGGAGACAAACAGGCAGACCCCTAGAGGAGGAGTGCACATGCCGATCGTCAGGTTGACTGCGACGACCACACCAAAATGAATGAGGTCGATGTTGAATGCTTGAACGAGAGGCAGAAAGAGCGGTACGAAGATCGTCAGGGCGCTGATTGTGTCGATGAAGGTTCCAGCGATCAGGAGAATGATGTTCATAAGGAGCAGGGCGGCCCACTTGGTGTGAATGATTGCAAGCAGGGCTTCAGCTACGGATTGGGGGATCATTTTGACGGTCATGAACCAGATGAAAAGGCTGGCCGTCATAAGAACGGTTAGGATAATCCCATTCGTGATCGCCGCATCTCTGAAGGCTTCTGCAATGTTCTTCCAGGTCAGTTCCCGGTAAATGACACCACCAACAAAAAGGGCATACGCGACAGCAATAGCGCCCGATTCGGTCGGAGTGAAGATGCCTCCAACGATTCCCCCAATAACGATGACTGGCATGAGCAGGGCAAGGATGGCATCTTTGAATCCCTTTCTCACTTCCTCGATGCTGGCCTTCTGGGGACGGCCTATGTAATTCCGCATCTTGCTGATTCTCCAGTTGAAGAGCATTAGCAAGAGTCCCATTAGGATACCGGGAATGACTCCTCCCATGAACAGCTTCGCAATGGACGAGCTGACGATAACTCCATAGACCACAAGAGGAATGCTGGGTGGGATAATGGGGCCGATGGACCCGGAGGTCGCAATCAAGGATGCGCTATAAGGCCTTGAATATCCCTTTTCGATCATCTCGGGGATGAGGAGCCCGCCGATGGCTGCAGTGGCCGCTATGGCAGATCCAGTCACTGCAGCGAAGATCATCGAAGCGAGGACAGCCACCATTCCGAGCCCCCCTGGCCAATGTCCGACCAAAGATTCCGAGAATGAAGTGATGCGTTTTGAAATCCCCCCCACGGCCATCAGGTTGCCTGCCAAAATGAAAAGGGGAATGGCAATCAGGGCAAAGTTGTCTACCCCGGTAAACATCCTCTGGATGATGACCTGGAGAGGAATACTTGTCTGGAGAAGCCCGACAAGTGTGGTGAAACCAAGTGCGAAGGCGATGGGAACTCCGATCAGGAAAACCGCGAAAAGGCCTGCGATCCAGATCAACGGGAATCACCTGCCTTCTTATCGCCAAAAAAGAAGAGCATCCTTACGGTGTCGATAGCCAAGGACAGGAGCATCGCTGCTGATGCTAGAGGGATGACCGCGTAGACGTAGCTCATGGGGAACATTAAATAGGGCGTGTACTGATCTTGATTGGCGGTAATGAACGAGAAACTATAGGCGAAGACGAAGCAAAGAAAGGTCATAGTCAGGATATTCGCGACAAGTTCAAACTTGGGTTTCATCCACGTCGGGAGGGCGTGGATCAACACGTCGATGTTCAGGTGGGATTTCTTTAATACGCCTACCGCCATTCCAAGGAATACTGAATAAACGAAGAAGATGCGGATCGTGTCTGTTGCCCAGGGCATAGGCATCTGGAAGACATAGCGTTGGATGACCTGTCCGAAAACGACCACGAAGACAATGAACAGGGAAAGTCCGGACAGGAGGGACAGGGTATTTTCCAATTTTCTCACTGGTAGTCACCTCGATGGCATAACAAAGGGTAGAGGAGGGATCCTGGATCCCTCCTCTGCCCCGTTTTAGCAGGTTTTCAGGCTATTTTACCTTTGCAACTTCTGCGCGGATGCGTTTGACCAAGGTTTCGGGAACGGTGTCCGAGACAACCTTGTAGAGGTTTTCCGTTGCTTTCGCAAAGGCTGCGATATCAGGGTTCTCCTCAACCTTGACTCCCTGCTTCTTGAGGAAGGCCACTTCTTCCTTTTCCTGCTGAGTCAAAAGGTTGCGGATATAGCGAGTGGTGTCCCGCGTTGCTTGGCGGATTAGTTTTTGCTGATCTTGAGGAAGCGAGTCGAACCACTTGGGGTTGACAAGGACGGCGGCAGGTTCATAAGTGTGCCCGTCAAGGGTTAGGTATTTCTGGACTTCGTAAAATTTCATCGATTTGATCGTAGCGACGGGGTTTTCCTGGCCGTCCACGACGCCTTGCTGGAGAGCGGAATACAGTTCGCCGAAGGGTATCGGGGTTGGAATGGCACCCAGAGACTTTATGAACTGAAGCCAGATTTTGGATTCCTGCACCCTGATCTTTAGCCCCTTCATGTCGGAGGGTGTCTTGATGGGACGGGTGTTGTTGGAGAAGTTGCGGAACCCGACTTCCCAGTAGCCCAGATTATAGAAACCCTTCTTCTGGATCAGGCCAGATAATTCTTCCCCAATAGGTCCGTCAAGGACAGCATAAGCTTGTTTGCGGTTTTGGAAGAGGTAGGGGATTCCCAGGACCTGCAGTTCGGGAACCCAGCCGGGAAGGGCGCCTCCAGCGGCAACGACAGCCATCTCAATAGTACCCATCCGTACTCCTTCGATCTCTTCCCGCTCGCTGCCCAGCTGGGCCTGCGGGAAGATGTTGACCTTGATCTCGCCCTTTGATCGCTGTTCCACGAGGTTCTTGAAATAGGCGGAAGCTAGCTGGTACTGATGTTGCATGCTTCCGACATGGGCTAATTTGAACTCGAGTGCTTTGGCTTCCGCACTGCCAGAGAAAGCTAGAAGCATCATAGACAGGCCGATCACCATCGTGATTGTCGCAAATAGCCGAAACAAACCCTTCTTCATTGCCTATCCCTCCTTCATGATTTGTGTGTAAAGAGATGGGATTCTATCCCTGAAAACGGGTACTTTAGCCCGTGCTTCGTCAACTTTGTCCAAGTCGAGGACCAGGAAAGAAAACCCCTCCATTTTCCCTGCGTTGAGGAGGACTTTCCCCCACGGGTCGACAACTAAGGATCCGCCATCAAAAGTTGTTCCTTCGGAAGTGCCGCATCGGTTGCATGCGACGACGTACATTTGGTTTTCAATGGCACGGGCCCGGAGAAGCAAGTTCCAATGCTCAGCCCTCATGTTAGGCCACTCAGCGCTAATGAAAAGGACCTTACTTCCTTTTAGGGCATAATGCCTTATCCACTCGCCAAAGCGCAGGTCGTAGCAGATGACGCATCCGGAAGGAGTCCCTTCCCAGTCGAAGAGACAATCTTTTCTACCCGGTAGGAAGTATTTGTCCTCATCCATTAGTGGTATCAAGTGAACCTTGTCATAGTGGGCCATCAACTTCCCTTCCGGGTTGATGACCTGAGCTCTGTTTGTGTAGCCGCCCTGGACTTTGGCCAGCGTTGATCCTCCGATGAACCATGTCCCGTATTTCCTTGCCAATTCGCCCAGGAAAAGAACGGTTTCTTCGCCTTCGGGAGAGGCCAGTTCTGCTTCCCTTTCCAGATCGTAACCCGTGGTCCAGAGCTCTGGGAGGATCACGGCGGTTGGAAGCTCCGATCGGACGTAAGCCCTTTCCATCCAGTCTCGGACTCGGTTGAAATTCGCCTCTTTGTTTCCGATTTGAACGTCAAGCTGCAGGATCCCCACTCGCTGCATAGCGATTCTCCTTTCTAATTCCGGTCCGGCAGAACTTGGACCCAATAATCCTTCCGGATCACTCTTCCTAAGACTGCATCAACCATGCTGAGCCGGTAGGCACTACCGTAGATTAGGCCTTCGCCCTTAACTGGAAGAGTGCCGCTGAAAAGAGAGATGGGGGAATCGGGGACTGGAGAATCGCAACGAGCCAACTCCATGAGGTACTCAGGTTGAAGGATTTGTCCCAGCGTTCCCTCCTGGTAAGTGAAAAAGTCCTTACCGTTCGTGCTGATTTCGGCTTTAAGGCTGATTTGATCCCAGTGCGCACGCACATCAGCGAAACGCCAGAAGACGGGAGCCACGATTTTTGAACAGGCTTGCTTGGCCTTTGCGACGGAAACTGTTTCAAGTTCCCTGTCGGTGTGGTCGCTCGCTACGGTGCAGTAAAGGTTCCCCTCCCTGTCGGAAGCTAGAAAGAACTCGATTTCACCCGATGTCTTTGCCCCCACTACTGAAAGGGTCTTAGCAGTCGTGACTCTCTCTGGATCGAGCCAGTACATTGCAGGGACTGTTTCCGGAGCAGAAACCCCGATCTTCCTCAATTCTTCAACATGAGCGCGAACGCTCTCCTGGTTGCGACCGGTATACCCCGCTGCAACGCAAGATTCCCAAGAAAGTTCGATCTTTTCGTGATAGCCGTTTCCATCGATGAAAAACGCATTGAATACCATTGTCTAAAACACCTCCCAGACTGAATTCCTACTTGTCAACGACTTTCGAGGTCCCTGATGCGAAGGGAAAACTTCTCAAGGACGATCTCTTCTGTTATTTCTAGGTGTCTTAATGCCATTTCTCTGGCCAGCCTTTTCTTTCGCCTTTTCAATGCGTCCAGAATCCGGCTGTGTTCATCGAGGACTTCCTCGAACCGCTGGTTGCTTTGGAGGGCGATCATACCGAGCCAGATGATTTCTTCGATTAGGTTTTTCCAGATCCTGCTGAGTTTTCCGTTTCCGAGTGAATCGATGATCAAGGCATGAAAATCTTGGTCGAAGCCGATGAAAAGTGGACGGTCATTTCTTGCCTCAGCCATTTCATTAGTAATTTCCGACAATTTTTGACTGATTTCCCTTGTCATGTAGTCCTCGCAGAGGAGCTCGACCGCCTGTAGTTCGATTAAACGGCGGAGTTGAAAAATATCTAGAACGTCTTTATGAGAAACGGTTCTTACTTGGATGTTCTTTCGCGAGTTGACAAGAATCCAGCCTTCTGTGGATAAGCGATGAAGGGCTTCTCTGACAGGGGTTCTGCTGACGGAAAGGGATTCGGCTAAAGCTCGCTCCTGGAGTTTTTCTCCCGGAAGCAGCTCCAATGAAAGGATCCTCTTTTTCAAAATCTGGTAAATGCCACCAGACAGGCTAGAATTTGTCAATGGTATCCCACCATAGATATAGGTATGCCACAGATGATTTTGGTATACCAGAATACTAGCGTCACGCCTATGAACTGTCAAGTTATACAGGAAGCTTTCTTTGGGTATGACTTCTTCAGAAGTTGGTTTGAGCTTGATTGGGATGAGATCGCGACCGAAGAGAAAAAATGCTCGACTGCTCCCGGAAAGGTGCAAAATGGAGGGGCCTCGGATTGCCGAGGCCCCTCCCAATTCCCTTGCGCTGAATTTCATTCTTTCTGCTTGAACCGCCCCAGGACATCCCCGTCCCCGTCCAGGAAATCGAAGGCAAAAGCCTTGCCGTCGGGACCGATGTCGAAACGGGCCGCACCGGCCTCTTCCTCGCCGAAGCCCGCGGCTTCCAGAAGGAAGTTGTCGCGGTTGAAGGGCTTCAGGGTGAACTCGAACCCCTTCGGGCCCAGCCTCAGGACCAGGTTCCCACGACGCTCCATGAGCAGGGCCGTGCCGAAGAGGGGGCTCTCGTAAGTCCCCGTGTAGGCAGAGTTCGGCATGGGCTGGGAGGCTCCCTTCGGCCGCACGCCCTTGCCCTTATTCTCGGCGAGTTTCTTCTTCCAGCCTTCGAGTGCGGTCTTGAGGCGGTCCGGCGTGTCCGTTTTCCCGGTGTAGAGGTCCATGAACACCAGCCCCAGCGTGTCGGGGGCCGGGGTCACCAGGTTCGAGAGGATGACGATGCCGATGTCGAGCCCCGGGGCCATCATCACCAGGGTCGCGCTGCCCGACGTGGCCCCATTGTGCCAGAGCAGGGGACAGGGATCGTACTCGGATTTCACCCAGCCCAGGCAGTAGTCATTCTTCCCGCCCGGGACCGGCGTTTGGGGTTCGTGGGTGAAAGCCAGGGTTTCCTTCCCGATCACCTGGCGGCCTTCGAACGTCCCCTCCCCGAGCTGCATGCGGACCCATCGTGCCATGTCGAGGACGTTCGAGTTGATGCCCCCGGCCGGGCCATAGACGTACGGCCAGTCGAAGAGAGGCCAGTCCCTGGGAATCGGCTTCACCGTCTTCCCGTCGAAGGTGTGGAACGTGGCCACGTTGCCCGACTTGAAAAGAGCTTCCCGGGACATGGAGGACTCGGACATCCCAAGGGGGTCGAAAATTCGTTCCTGGAGGTTCTGTTCCCAGGTTTTCCCGGTTTTCGCCTCCACCACGGCTGCAGCGGTCACCCAGAGGTTGTTCACGTAGGCAAACTCGGAGCGGAAGCTGGAGACGGGCCTGATGAAGGCCGTGGAGCGGACGATGTCCTCGCGCCCGTAGCCGATCATGGCGAGGATATCCCCCGCGTAGGGCTTCATGCCGCTGTGCTGGGCCATGAGGTCGCGAACCTGGAATTCCTTCGTCACCCAGGGATCGAACATGGCGAAACGAGGCAGGTGGGAGATCACGGGATCTTTCCAGCCGATTTTGCCTTCGTCCACCAGGGAGGCCACGAGGGTCGCCGTGAAGGCCTTGGAGGTGGAGCCGACCTGGAAAAGGGTGTGGGGATCCACCGGTTCCGGTTTCCCGATTTCCTTTACCCCGAAGCCCTTCGCGTAGATCACCCTGTCTTTCTGGATCACGGCCACGGCCATTCCCGGAACGTGGAAATCGCTGCGGGCCTTTTCGACCTGCCTCTCGAACTCCAGGAGAACCTTTTCCAGCTCAGGTCCTGACAGGGGCTCGCGTCCCCCGGCCAGGGACACTCCCGCGAGAACGAAGCCCAGGAAGAAGGAAGCGAGAAAACCAACGAGGGAAATGCTCCAGAAGCGTCTCTTCCGCAAAAAAATCACCTCCAGTAAATGGGCGCCGTGACAATGAAACGGATTTTAATTCAGTCTAACTCCCCTGGAGCGGTTCCGCAAGGCGATTGTGCTTTCGGCTTCCCATCGTTTACCATCTAGCAGGAAAGCACTGAGAGGAACCAAGGAGGCGACAACGAGGATGATCAACACGCTGAAAAGGAAGCTGGAATGCGGGCAGGCGGTGGTCGGCCCGTTTCTCACGCTCAACTGCCCGGACCTGGTGGAGCTGATGGGCCTGACGGGGTTTGACTTCCTCATCATCGACACCGAGCACGGGCCCATGGAGGCCGAGTCGATCCAGAACCTGATCCGCGCCGCGGAACTGAGGGGGATCACGCCCATCGTCCGGGTTTCCGACACCCGGGACGTGACGATCCTGAAAACGCTGGACGTCGGGGCCCACGGCATCCAGGTTCCCCAGGTCAACTCGCGGGAAGCCGCCGAATCCGTCGTTCGCTCGGCGAAATACTTCCCCGCCGGGACCCGCGGAGCCGCCATGCCCCGCGCCTCCCATTACGGGCTCTTGCCCTTGGACGACTACCTGGCCTCGGCCAACCGGGAGACGATGGTGATCGTGCACTGTGAAAACAGGGCGGGCCTTTCCTGCATCGAGGAGATCGCTTCGACGCCGGAGGTGGACGTGGTCTTCGTCGGCCCTTACGACCTGTCCCAGTCGCTCGGTTTCCCCGGCAAGGTCGGCACCCCTCAGGTCGCAGGCGCCGTGGACCGGGCCCTCAAGGCGGCCCAGGGTGCGGGAAAGCCCGCGGGGATCTTCGTGACGAGCACGGACGAGGCTCGCATGAGGCTGGACCAGGGGTTCCGGTACATCGCCTACAGCATGGATTCCCTGCTGTTCGCGGGAGCCTGCAGCCAGGCGGTAAAGGCCCTGAAAGCGCATCTCGGCTGCAAGGTTGAGTAAGGAGAAGGTCCCATGGGAAGGAAAACCGCAGCCGCAGCGCTTTTGCTGCTGTTTCTCGGCTTTTCCCTCCCCGCGGCAGGGCAGGAGGTCCGTTCCTACAGCGGGCACTTCACCCCCGCTTCCCGCGGAGAGGAACTGCTGAAAGCCCTGGTGGACTATACCGATCCTGACGCGGTCGAGATGGTCCTGGACGGGGAGCCCGATGAAAACTGGAACGTCAGGGACCTCTTCTTTCACGTCAGGGGAGGGCGCTTTGCCGGGAAGATCCGGGTGGAGGACATCGCCCTTTCGGCCTCCTTCGTCAGCTTCGACCCGCCGGCCGAGGGGCGGCCGCTTTCGGTGAAGAAGGCCCTGCGCAGCAACCTGAAGGTGAGCCTGCTCGAATCCGACGTGAACGCCGCCATCCGGATGTTCACCTCGGAAAAGGACGGGGACTGGAACGACGTGTCCGTCCGGTTCCTTCCGCCGCGGAACGTGGAGGCCCGGGGGCGGTACCACCTGAAGAACCCCGGGCTCGTCATCCTGGCGGAGGTCTCCACGGGGCTGGCGATCCGGGATGGGGTCGAAATCTGGCTGGAGGACCCCCAGTTGAAAATCAACCGGGGGGAACAGACCGATACGGTACGGGAGGCCATCCGGAAACTGCAGCCCGTGGTGGACATCCGCAAGTTCCCTTTCCCGGTCACCCTGTCGGTGCTGCAGGCAGGCCAGGGACGCATCGAGATTGCCTCTCGGACGCCGCCCTGTCCCTTCGAAGGGATTGTTTACCGCTACTGCCGCTAGTCCTGGGGGGGATGGACATGTCGACGGAGATCAAACCCGTTGTTTCCAAGGAAGAAACGTTCGACCGCCTGGAGATCCGCCTGGGCCGGGTGCTTTCCGTGGAGATCGAGCCCTCTTCTCCGAAGAAGGCCTACCGGATGGAGATCGATTTCGGCAAGTTTGGCAGGAAGACCAGCGTGGGGCGCTTCACGCAGCATTCCCCGGAAGAGCTGGTGGGCCGCCTCGTGATCGGGGTCCTGAACTTCGAACCCCGCAAGGTCGGGGAGGTCCTCTCCGAGGTGTTGGTCCTGGGCGTGCAGTACCCGAAGGCCGACAGCGGCGAAGCGACCTTTCTGACTCCAGCCGCGGAGGCAAAGATCGGCGGCAAGGTCTTCTAATAAAGCCTTTTGCCAGAAGCGGCAAAAAAGCCCCCCAGGGGACGGGGAAAAGATGACCGCCTACCGGGGGGCTTCTTAATTTAGGCCGAGTATGAAATTTCAGTCAGGTTTTCCTCGGATTCCTTTCTTGCGCATCGTGCCGGGTTTGTTACTTTCCGTGCTTCGAATTCCAGGATTTCGAATTGGGGAAGAAAAGGGGCTCTCCGTATTTCTTCACGCCGAAGTTCTTGATGATCAACTGGGCTTCTTCGCTTTCGAGCCAGTCCGCGAAGGCCAGGGCCGCATCGGCGTTCAGCCCCTCAAACTTCGCAGGGTTGACCCGGATGACGGTGATGAGGTTTAACAGGATCGGGTCCCTTTCCACAAGCGGGACAAGCTTGATGTCCCTTTTCATGGTCAGGTAGGTGGCCCGGTCCATGAGGATGTAGGCCTCCCGGCGGTTGGCAAAGGCCGTTGAGGGGCCATTCCCGAGCTTGCCCAGGGAATAAGTGATGTACCAGTCTCCCTCCGGCTTGATATGGGCGGCTTGCCAGACTTCCATCTCCTTCACGTGGGTGCCCGAGTTGTCTCCCCGGGTGACGAACGGGGCTCCCATGATGGCGATTCGGGTCAGGGCAGCCGGGGCGCTCTTCATGCCCCTGATTCCCGCGGGGTCGGAAGCGGGGCCGAGAATGACGAAGTCGTTGTACATGATGTCCCGGCGGTCCACGCCGTAACCTTCGGCGATGAACTGGTCCTCCAGGGAGCGGGCATGGACCATGACGATGTCAAATTTTCCAGACTTGGCTTTTTCCAGCGTGGCTCCCGTTCCGGCACCCTCGAAGGTCACCGCGGTTCCAGTCTTGGTCCTGTAGGCTTCGACGAGGGCAGGGACGATTCCCGCGTCGATGGGGCCGATGGTGCTTGACATACGGACCGTTCCTGCGGCAAGAGCGGGCAGGGCAGCCAGGATAGCCGGAAAGACAACCAGCAACGCCAGCGTAATCTGTTTCAAGGCCGTGCGTTTCATCGATCGTTTCCTTCTCTCTCTTAGGGTGCAGGGCTTACTGGGCCTTTGCGTTCGGGAAGAAGAGCTGCTTGCCCATCATCTTGTACCCGGCGATGACCTTCTGTCCGCGCGGGGAAGCCATCCAGGCGGAAAAGCGCTCGGCCAGGTCCGTCTGCAGGCCCTGGGCGCGGCTCGGGTCCACCACGATGACGCTGTACTGGTTGAAGAGCTTCTTGTCTTTCTCCACGACGATCACGAGCGGGGGGTTCCCCTTGAAGTTGGATTCATACTTGATGTAGGTGCCGCGGTCTGTGAGGGTGTAGCCGCCCCGTTCTCCCGCCACGGCAAGCGTCTCGATCATGCCCTGACCCACGGACAGGTACCAGTCTTCCCTGTCGGGGGCCGCCACGCCGGCCTCCTTCCACAGGCGGAGTTCCGCCATGTGGGTCCCGGACTTGTCTCCCCGGCTGGCAAAGGGTGCCTTTTTAGCGGCGATAGCCTTCAGGGCCTCCGCCGCCGTTTTCCCTTTCACCTTCGCGGGATCGCCGGCAGGCCCCACGAGAACGAAATCGTTGAACATGACCTCGCGGCGGCTCTTGCCGTACCCTTCCTTCATGAAAACGGCCTCGGCCTCGGGGTCGTGCACCAGCAGCACGTCCACGTCCCCATTCTTGCCGTACTGCAGCGCCTTGCCCGTGCCGACCGCGACCCATTGAAGCTCGATCCCCGTGTCCTTCTGGAAGATGGGGGCCAAATAGTCCAAAAGGCCCGTGTTGTCCGTGCTGGTCGTCGTGGCCATCCTCAGGACAGGGGCCTTGGCCGCCGCGGCGCCGGCCAGCAGCAGGAAAACGAGAACCAGGGTTGTTGCGATCTTCCATGCGCGCTTCACCAACTTAACCGCCTCCTAAAGCAAGATTTGCCCCAGAAACTAGGGGGGAGGGGCCCTGAGAAGGGCCCCTAGGGGCTCGAGAAAGCGGGAGAAAAGAAAACAGGCCGCCCCCGTGGTCAGAAGGCGGCCTGTTTCTAAGCCCGCGAATCTCCTTTCCAAACGGGAGGCTTCCCCGTTTCCAGGGAAACCCATTGGCCTGCCGCCGTGGGGAGATCCCTTTAGGACCGGCAGGCTCGGAGAGTAAATTTAATTTTGCGCAATTCCTTTTCTACCAGAAAAGATTCCTCCCTGCAAGAGGGGGAAAGGAGATCTAACCCAGGGCCTTTGCCAGGAGGGTCGTGAAGACCACCATGCAGACGATGGCCATGGGGTAGGTGGCTCCATAGCCGGCGCTGCACTCCTCCCCGCCGGTCGCCTCGATGGCCGCTCCAAGACCCGGGGTGCTGGTCATGGCCCCGCAGATCGCTCCGGCCAGCAGGATCCAGTTCAGCTTCCAGACCGTTCTGCCCAGGAGGTATCCCGCCACCTCCGCCGCCAGGGCGGAAACCGCGCCGATGCCGACGAGCAGGAAGCCGTGCTCCATCAGGGCGTCGGTCATCTGGGGCCCGGCCATCAGTCCCACGACCGCCAGGAAATAGGCCAGCGAAAGTTCGCGGATCGCCGTCAGGGTCTTTTTTTCCATCCTCATGGGCAAGGGGCCGAGACGGCCGAAAGCCCCCAGGGCCAGGGCGGCGATGAGCCCGCCCCCAGTGCTGCCGAGGGAGACGGGGCTGCCCAGCACCGGGACGGTGACGCTGCCGAGCAGGATGCCCAAAACGATGCAGACGACGAAGGACAGCACGGAAAAGGGAATCGATTCCTGGACGGATCGGTCTTTTTCTCCCGAGCGGTAAAAATCCCTGTAGATCGATGCCAGCTCCTGCCGTTCACGCTTCACGTCGATCCCGAAGATCGCCGGAGCAAGCTGGACGAACAGGACCACCGCCAGCACCCCGAAGGGATAGGCGAGCGTATAGCCTACCGTAACCAGGGGATTGCCTCCCGTGGTTTCCAGGGCCGCCCCCAGTCCCGGCGAACTGGTCAGGGCCCCCGTGTAGGTTCCGGCCACCAGCAGGGGTTCAACGCCGGACGCCAGGTGCGCCATCGCGTAGGTGCAGAGGGCGCCGACCCCGGTGACGATCACCCCCAGAACGACGAACTTCATCCCGTACTTTTTCACCACCAGAACGATGTCCTCCGCCGAGAGCAGCCCCACCGCCACGACGAAGAGCATGAGGTTCCAGTTGAACAGCTCGTAGGAAATTTTCACTTTCAGCAGCCCCAGAACCAGGCCGGTGAAAAGGGCCCCGGAAGTTCCCAGGCTGAGGTTCCTGAACCGGACCTTCCCGAGCAGAAGGCCCGAGGCGACCGCGAAGCTCAGGACAAGAAGCTGGTTGTTGAGAAGCTTGACCAGGAAATCCACGATGAACGTCCCTCCCGACCTTCCGCGCGAGCGGTGCGATCCGACGTGCCTATTCTACCGGATTCCTCCCGCCCTTGAATTCATTTCTCCCTTTCCCTAACATGGAAAGGCCCCGATCGGGTTTGCGAAGGAGGCCTGCCGAAATGGAATACCGAATCGAGAAAGACTCCATGGGAGAAGTGAAGGTTCCCGCGGACAAGCTTTACGGAGCCCAGTCCCAGAGAAGCATCGACAACTTTCGGATCGGCTGGGAAAAGATGCCGGACGAGATCATCCGCGCGTTTGCGGTCCTGAAGAAAGCCGCGGCCCTGGCCAACCGGAAGCTCGGCGTCCTTGACGAGGCGAGAGCCTCGGCCATCGCGAAGGCGGCCGACGAGATCCTGGAAGGAAAGCTGGCGGGCAACTTCGGGCTTTCCGTCTGGCAGACCGGAAGCGGGACCCAGTCGAACATGAACGTGAACGAGGTCCTGGCCAACCGGGCGAACCAGATCCTGAGCGACCCCGAAAGGGCCGTTCACCCGAACAACCACGTGAACAAGTCCCAGAGTTCCAACGACACTTTCCCGGCCGCCATGCACATCGCGGCCGTGACCGAGCTGGAAGACCGCCTTCTCCCCGCGCTGGAGAAGCTGAGAGGGACCCTCGCCGAAAAGGCCGACCGGTACATGGACCTGGTGAAGACGGGGCGCACCCACCTTCAGGACGCCACACCCCTCACCCTCGGCCAGGAGATCAGCGGCTGGGTGAGGATGCTGGAGCGCGACGGGCAGATGATCCGTTCGAGCCTGGAGTACCTGCGGGACCTGGCCCTCGGGGGTACCGCCGTCGGAACGGGGCTGAACGCCCCGGAGGGCTTCGACGTGGAGGTGGCGGCCCAGATCTCGCTTTTGACCGGCAAAAGCTTCCGGACGGCCCCGAACAAGTTTCATTCCCTGACCAGCAAGGACGAGCTCGTGTTCGCCCACGGCGCGCTGAAGGCCCTGGCGGCCGACCTCCTGAAGATCGTCAACGACGTGCGCTGGCTGGCTTCGGGGCCCCGCTGCGGGATCGGCGAGATCCGGATCCCGGAGAACGAACCGGGCAGCTCCATCATGCCGGGGAAGGTCAACCCCACCCAGTGCGAGGCCGTGTCCATGGTCGCCGCGCAAGTCATGGGCAACGACGTGACGGTCGCCTTTGCAGCCAGCCAGGGGAATTTCGAGCTGAACGTCTACATGCCCGTGCTGATCTATAACTTCCTGCAGTCGGTCCGTCTGCTGTCCGACGCCATGGTCTCCTTTAACGACCATTGCGCCGTCGGGATCGAGGCGGACGAGAAGCGCATCGCTTCGTTGGTGACGAACTCCCTGATGAACGTGACGGCCCTGAACCCGATCATCGGCTACGACAAGGCGGCGGAGATCGCGAAGAAGGCGCACAGGGAGGGAATCACCCTGAAGGAGGCTGCGCTCGCGCTGGGGGCCCTCACGGAAGAAGAGTTCGACAGGGCGATGGACCTGAAGGCCATGTGCCGTCCACGGAAAGCCGAAGGAGGAAAAGAGCGATGATGTCAAAGGACGAACGGATCGAAAAGGCGGCCAGGCCGGCCCAGGAGGCCATGGAGCTGCACCCCTTCTACCGGGGGAAGATGCAGACCGCCCCGAAATGCTGCGTGAGGGACCTGGGGGACTTCGCCATCTGGTACACCCCGGGGGTTGCCGCCCCCTGCAAGGCCATCAGCGAGGACGTTTCTCTCTCGTACGAGTACACCAACCGGGCAAACCTGGTGGCGGTGGTGAGCGACGGGACGAGGGTCCTGGGGCTGGGGGACATCGGACCTGAAGCGGGCATGCCCGTTATGGAGGGAAAGGCGCTGCTGTTCAAGTACCTGGGAGGGGTGGACGCCGTCGCGATCTGCCTGGACACGAAGGACCCCGACAAGATCATCGAAACCGTGCGGATCCTGGCGCCCAGCTTCGGTGGGATCAACCTCGAGGACATCGAGCAGCCCAAGTGTTTCTACATCCTCGACGAGCTTCGCAAGGACTGCAAGATTCCCGTCTGGCACGACGACCAGCAGGGAACCGCGGCCGTGAACCTGGCGGGGCTTTACAGCGGTCTGAAGATCGTCGGCAAGAAGATCGACGAGGTGAAGGTGCGCTTCTTCGGCGCCGGCGCGGCCAGCATCGCCACGGCGAGGATCCTGATCAAGGCCGGGGTGAAGCCCGGGAACATCATCATGGCCGACAGCCGCGGGACGCTCCACAAGGGACGGACGGACCTGGAGGGAGACTACGGCGTCAAGCGCCACTTCGCCCAGACCACCAACCCGGAGGGGATCACGGGAGGGCCGGAGGTGCTCTTCAGGGACGCGGACGTGGTCTACTGCTACACCAAGCCGGGGCCCGACGTGGTGAAGCCCGAGTGGGTCCGCAGCATGGCCCGCGACGCGATCCTCTTCGCCTGCGCCAACCCGGTCCCCGAGATCTGGCCCTGGGAGGCGAAGGAAGCCGGGGCCCGCATCGTGGCCACGGGCCGCTCCGACTTCCCGAACCAGGTCAACAACTCCCTGGGCTTCCCGGGCATCTTCCGGGGGACCCTGGACGTCCAGGCTTCCACGATCACGGACGAGATGTGCATCGAGGCGGCCCGGACCCTTTCCGCCTGCGCGGAGAAAGTGGGCCTCTCCGAAGACTACCTGATCCCGACCATGGACCAGGCCTGGGTTTACCCGGAAGTGGCGGCGGCGGTAGGCATGAAGGCCATCGAGCAGGGGATCGCCCGCAAGACCTACACCCGGGAAGAACTGCTGAAGATCGCCACGGAGAAGATCCAGTACGCCCAGCGGATGACGGGCTGCCTCACCGAGAACGGGTTCATCCGGCTCCCCTAGGAGTCCTAGAACCGCAGGGGGGAGATCGAAATTCGCTCCCTCCTGCGGCCCTCACTCCCACACCGTCCTCATCCGGAACAGCTCCGCGCCGTCGGACGGGCGGAGGATTCCGTGAAGGCAGGCATGCCCACCGGTTTCTGAAGGCTCGGCCCTGGCGAAGATCTCGAGCCTTTCGCC
>Ga0208695_1002000_pt1 | contig 15743 bp, 13 predicted proteins | sample AD_UKC111_MetaG_FD_184449 | JGI IMG/M metagenome (GOLD analysis project Ga0208695, IMG submission 184449) | Active sludge microbial communities of municipal wastewater-treating anaerobic digesters from Hong Kong - AD_UKC111_MetaG (SPAdes)... | ecosystem: Engineered > Bioreactor > Anaerobic >... | reverse complement strand
AAGATCAATGGACTGGCCAAAGGGCAGTTCAATTGACATCCAATCGGGGTGATCTGTGGTAACTCCCAGATCAATCAAATCAGGATTCAGATTTCCATCCGGCTGAAAAACCTCTGACCAGGGATCGGTACCCTGAGCATAAACATCAGATGGTATGAGCAAGGTCATAACGACAATGATCAGGAAGATTCTTTTCACTACTTCTTTCCTTCTTCTACAGTTGTGGTGGGAGTTTTTCCCCGAGCGAGAATGGCATTGATTTCTTCTTCCATCAGGAAACGATCAAACTTCCAACCATTTTCTGTTTTCGCGAGAACAACATATGCTGTATCCTGGGTTTTATTGCTACCTGGTAAGGGAGAAGATAGCGTGATGGTCATCTGCCAGACTTGCTCGGAACCGTTGTCTGCTACTTTTTCTGCTGCCTGAGAGGCAGCTGTGACCACAGATTTGGCATCCACGTATTTTTCCCACATACGGTCTGCGCCGGCCGAAAACAGCTCACATCCAGCGGGAGTGCTTACCTCGCAGATACGCTCAAGCCAGGCTTCTTTTCCTTCCTGATAGTTCACCTGGAAGACCTGCTCGATGGCATTGACCGCTGCAGTAGACACCAGACCGTCTTCGTTGGTTGATGCTGCTGAACTCTGCTCCGTACGAAGTGGCCAGTTTTCGATCACCAGGATACCTAAAGCAATGACAACTGCCAGGATGACGGCAATGATCAGATTGCGCTTTGAGACTGGTATTTCTTTCAATTTTTTCTCCTTTTCCGGTTAACGGGTTTGAAAGTTAGTTAAAACAAAAGCGACCATTCAGATCTCAACACCTATTTACACGCACTTAAGTTGCGTAGACAGGGAAGAAGCTGATGGTCGCTCCAAGGATTTTTTGGAACAGCTGATGATTATCAGCGACCGAACAGATATTTGGTTGTGACTCTAATCATAGCAAGAAGAAAGCACCTATCCTAGGGGGCCATATTTGACGAAATTAGGAAAAATGCGGAAATTAACTTGACAAAGCAATACTAGAGTATTACATTATAAATAACCTAACCGATAAGGAATACGAGCATGCCGAAAACAAATTCTGCGAGCAAACCAGTACGATCTTTTCGAATTAGCCCAGAAGGCGTAAGTCAATTAAGAGCGATGGCAAGCGTTATGGGACGGAGTGAAAGCGATGTGATTGAGGTTGCTCTAGATCGAATGTATCGCGAGGAGATTCGTTATAACCGTATCCTACGAGATGGTGCCCGGCCAGAAGATCAGTATCAGATAGATAAAGAAAATGAAGGAGAAAATGAAATTCATCGTAATGATTCTTAAGTTGATTGGATGGGTTGTTAAAACTACTGTCATCCTGGCGATTTGCTCGAGTATTTTGTTCGTTGCCTACAAGGGAAACCAGCCTATGCGGGTTCCTGAAGCTCCGAAAGGGATGACTTACTTTGAATTCGTTGCTGACCGGATAGATGCTGCAAAAACGGTAGAACCTTCCCGGTGCGGATGGGGCATGATGCTATCTTTAGCCGCTCTGGGTCCAATTTATTCATTTGTTTATACCGAAGTTGGAATTCATCCGGATGGATTTCTTGCTCGTGGTACCGCCCCTGATCCAGATATCCCCAAGGATGTCGTTGGTGCGCAATGGTACGAAGTGCCTGGGATTTGGTGGAATACAGTTGAAAGATTATCCTGGACGATGGTGGGAAAACAGGCTATGTATGGGTGTAGATTTCCTAAAATTGAGGGATAACACAAATTCTTAGAATAATAATCTTATTGACTTTTATAGATTCATAAACCAGAGACGGAAATGCAAATAGACTACCAGATGCAGCCATCTATTTATTTCCCTATTGTATAATTTATTAGCGCTGTGTTTTTGGGGTTAAGTATTTGCTAGGTTTAATACAGGAGTAATTAGTGAACGATTATTTTGTTGCTTTAGGGGGGGGAAATGAAATTGGTGCTAGCAGCTATTTGATTCATGTTGGTGATACAAATATTTTAATAGATGCAGGGTTGCGGCTCCATGGCAGCCAGGCATTCCCGGATTTTGTGAGATTGGGAGAACTACTAGGAAGCATTACCCAACTCGATGCTTTTTTATTAACCCATGCGCATTTAGATCATTGCGGCGCACTTACTCGTCTTCAATATGAACACCCTACTTTAGCGAAATACACAACCGCTCCTACAAAAGCTTTGGCAGAGATAATGCTTACCGATGCTATCCGAATTGCCAAAAGACACAAATCCGAAGATTGGAGCATTATTGAAACCACTGAGAATCTTTTAGATTCTGCTTTTGATTCCCTTACACCTATAAATTTTTGGGAATCTTTTCAACTTGGCGCCAGTGACAGTTATTGTATGCCTCTACCAGCAGGTCACATACTTGGAGCAGCCAGCTTTCTGATTGAAGTAGAGGGTCGAAGAATATTGCACACCGGGGACATCAGTTTACATGCCCAGAGAACCATTCACGGAATGGATTTAGGTGAAATTCAAGATATTGATTTATTGATCATAGAATCCACTTACGCATATCAGCCATATTTCTTAGACGAAACGATCTTTGAGCAGCAAGCCAATCTAGCAAGGTTGGTTAGCAACATTATCAACTCGGGTGGAAACGTTCTTATTCCAGCATTTGCTCTGGGGCGAGCCCAAGAAATTGCATCCCTTTTTAATGATTTTTTTGAGCAACATCTCATTGAGCCGTTCCCGATTTTGTTGGATGGGTTAGTTCAACCAATATCAGATATATACAATCAGTATCGAGATTATTTAGACGCGCGCCTTCGATTACGAAACGGGCACGCCATTTATTCACAATGGATTCACCCGAATACCGATAAACGCCCATTAGTTGTAGATCAAGATATCACTGAACCAATGTGCATCATAGCTAGCTCCGGTATGCTCCTGGAACATACACGCTCAGCCCATTACGCTCAACAATTATTGCCTGATCCCCAAAATGCAATCATCTTCTCCGGTTACCTGGATGAAGAAAGCCCTGGAAAAATGCTAAGTGTTATGGAAAAAGGGGCTTCAATAAACCTCAATAAGAAGGACATTCCAATCAAGGCAGGAGTACACAGGTACCACCTTTCTGCACATGGTTCATCGCAAGAACTCTGTTCCCTAATGGAAAGACTTTGCCCGAAGCAGATTATTTTGGTGCATGGAGATTATAGTTATCAAGAAAATGCTGAGTTCATTTCCTTCTTGCGGCAATTGAATAAAAAAGGCGTCGAAATTCATCAGGCGCACAATGGTCAGCTTGTCTATTTATCATAGGAAAATCCGTATGACATACAATTCCATACAAACAATCTCCCAAATAATGGCGCGTTTTGAGAATGAAGTCAAAGGTAACCCGGCTCGCTTTCGGAATGATCCCTTCTACATTGATTTTTTAATCGATTCAGTTCTTGAACATCCTGATTGGATCCCGTCGGATTACGTTCGTTTCCATGAGGAAAAGAAGGGGGAACCAATAAGGCTCAACGTTCGAGACTTTTTAGTGCGCTATTCCATAACAAAAAGAGATGGCAAGCAAGAAATTATACAACTGACTTCAAAAGCCTCACTCCTATTAGATAACATTCTATTTGAGGATGATGCCACGGCCAACCAATCCTTTGCTGATCTAATCCATATGCAAGGATACTACCGAAGGCGGTGGCCTCTTGTCGCCCGTGCTTTAATGACTCATTTAACGAATAAGTTAAGTGAATACAAAGATGCTCAGTCCAATGAACTCGCAAAAAGACTGCAATCATTGCAATCCCAAATGTTAGTGCCAATGAGCAAGAGGTTTATTAATAATCCGGTTTCTTCGTCGACCGGAGCTTTCTCGTCTTTAAGCGCTTCACCCAGACTGGCGTGTCCGCTAATGCCAAGCTGGAATGCAATGGATTTCGCCGTGGAAAGTCCATCCCCGGTGATCATAATCACCCGCAGCCCCAATTCCTTCAGCTTCTGGATCAGACTGGCTGAATCAGCACGAGGAGGATCTTGAAAGGCCAGCACCCCGGCGATTTTGACTTCATGGTCCGCTCCAGAGGCAACTGCCAGTACACGCAGCCCCTGCAGAGAAAGTTTTTCGACGATCTGGGGAAAACGTTCATCCAGAGAAGCATCAAAGCCCCCAATCACCTGCGGTGCGCCTTTGAGCACGCGAAAATCTGCGCCATTTTCCTCGAAGATGGCCTCCGCTCGTTTGGCGGCTGGGTCAAAGGGGGTGTAGCGGATGCGGTTCTCGAGAACGTGCGGATCAATACCTGCCGCGGTGGCTTTTTTCAAAATAGCCTGGTCAAGCGGATCCTGAGTGGCTGCATCACTGGCCATCATGGCCAGCTTGAGTACGTCTTCTTGACTGAAGGGCGCAAAGGGCACCACTTCGGCTACTTCAAGGTGATTCTCGGTCAGTGTGCCGGTTTTATCCGTGCAGAGCACCTGCATGGAGGCGGCTTCTTCGATAGCACTGAGGCGGGTGACCAACACGCCATTTTTGGCCAGCGTAACGGCGCCCAGGGCAGTGGCAACAGTGAATGTGGCTGGCAGGGCTACCGGTACTGAAGTGACCAGCAAAATGAGCGAGAAAGGCAGCATTTCTTGCATCGGTAGTTTGCTGATCAAAGCGTAGACCAGCAAGATCACTACCAGAGCGACATCCAGTATGACCAGAGAGCGCACGATTGAGAAGACGATCCGCTCGAGCTGCCCGGTGGTTTTGGCCAGCCGTACCAGTTCCGCAGTTTTGCCAAAACGGGTGTGGATGCCGGTTTGCGTGACACTGGCGGTGGCTTCGCCGCGAACCACCGTGGTACCGGCAAAGACGTTGGCACCTGTACCGGCTTCGACTGCCAGCGATTCCCCGGTCAGGGTGGATTGATCCAGAGAGATCTGACCGCTGATAATCTCGGTGTCGGCCGGGACGAGATCCCCCATGCGCAGATAGATTACGTCATCAGGGACCAGTTCGCTGCTGGGCAGAGACTGCCATTTCCCATCGCGCAGCACTCGGGAGTTGACTGATAAACGGTTTTTTAATAGTGCCAGCGCGTTTTGAGCTTTGTTCTCTTGCAGTGTGCTCATTACTGCGTTAAAGAGGATCAATGCTCCAATGATGGCACCTTCAATGTATTTTCCGGAGATCACTTCCAGTACCAGACATAATTCCAGCATCCAGGGAACCGGTCCCCACATTTTTTTGAGGAATTTCAGCCAGAGATGGGTCTTTACTTCTGGCAGCGCATTGGGCCCGTATTGCTGCAAACGCCGGTTGGCCTCGGTCTGGGATAATCCGCGAGTCGAGTCTGACAGCGAAAAATTCTGTGGTTCTTGCTTGTCGATTGTTGATTGATTGGCTAAGCTCATTCTGTTCTGCTTCCTTGTTTGATTACAGGATAACCAGAAGGAGAACTTTTCGCCTTAAATCACGCTTAGCTGAAGTTTAAATTTGCATTAAATCGGAATGGTTGGGCAAAGTGAGGGTAAAAGTGCTGCCTTGCCCCGGGGCACTGGCGACGGTGATTTTGCCTCCCAGCGATTCGATGATGGATTTTGAAATGGTGAGGCCCAGTCCCAGCCCGGGTGTTTTCCAGGAAGGCTGGACGACGCGGTAAAACGGCACGAAAAGGTGCTCTTGATCTTCAGAGGATATGCCCATGCCGGTGTCTGCCACTTCAATCTGAAGTTGATTTTCATGGAGGCGAGCGCGTAGATTGACTTTGCCCCCGGCTGGGGTGAATTTGAGCGCATTACTGACCAGATTGCTGAGCACCTGTGCCAGTCTTTCAGGGTCGCTGGTAAAAGGGGCAGTCTGCTCAGGCAGCTCGGATTCAAAAATGAGCCCCTGGGTGCGGGCGTTTTCTCCCCACAAGGGAATCAGGCTTTGCAGCCACTCCCGCACATCAAAAGAGCGGTAGATGATTTCGTAGGGTTCCAGCTTGCGGTAGATCAAGGCCAGGTCTTCCAACAAACGACCCATGCGATCGATACGTTCGGTCATCCCGGTCAGCAGCTCGGCGCTCAGGGTGGAATCTTGATTGGCCCCGGTCTGCAGGGCATGAACCGCCGTTCGCAATGATCCCAGGGGCCTTCCCATTTCGTGAATGAGATTGGCCAGCATTTGCTGGCGCATCGTTTCCAGGTCCATGCGCCGCTTTTGCAGCTGGTTGTAAGCGTGAGTGAGTTCAGCCAGCTCATTGTTGGAGCTTTCGGGAAGTAATTCGGTGGGGCCTTCTAAAGGTGTGTGCGCGATCTTGTGCGAAAACTCTTTCAACGGATGGGTAATGGAGCGTGTCAGGAACAGGTTCAGAAAAAAGATCACCAGGATACTCATAAGCACAGCTGCCAGGATGATCCAGAGCATGTTTGAAAGTTCTCCCTGAATATCGGTGATACGGCGGTACATGCGGATCAATCCCAGCAATTCGCCGTCGTTCCCTTTGACCGGGAGAAGCACTTCCAGAATTTTCTCGTGAGTAGCTTTATCGGTGGTAATTGTCCACCAGGAATCCCCCAGCGATTCGTCGGCGGGTAAATCCGGGAGAACGCTGCCCACCAGTGCCAGGTCATCCGGCCGGCTGGTGGCCAGCAGAGAGTGGTCAGGGCGGAGCAGCCCGATGCGGGTGGGGCGTTGAAAGTCGGTGGAATCCAAGAGCTGCTGAGCGGCAGTCGAAGAATTCCAGATCTGAGGCTGATCCTGGCTCAGACGTGCTACCAGATGACCCTGGTCAATCAGTTCATTTGCCAGTGCCGGGTAGATGACTCGACTTTCCAATATTTTGGTAAGGCCCAGCCCCAGCAGGGGCAGCAGGATCACAATGGGGAGTAGCTGTGCCAGCAGCAGTCGGCGTCGCATGGAAGAGTTATGCGCCATTTTGACCTGTGGCCGTGAGTTTATATCCGGCGCCGCGGATCGAGATCAGGTGAGTGGGCTGAGCCGGATCAGGTTCAATCTTTTGCCGGAGCCAGCGAATATTGACGTAAACGATTTGGGGCTGTCCATGAAACTCAGCTCCCCAGACGCGTGACAATAACTCATCGATGGTGAAGACGCGCTCGGGTTCGACTGCGAGGGCAAAAAGTAGATCGAATTCTTTGGCGGTAAGTTCTACCGGCTTCCCGGCGACAGTAACCGTGTGCGATTTTGAATTGATGAACAGGTCACCGACTTTGAGCTCTATTGGTCCCTGTTCTGGGGTAAAGGTGCCTCGGGTACGGCGCAGCACGGCTTTGATATGTGCGATTAAAACGTCAGTATCAAAAGGCTTGGGCAGGTAATCGTCAGCGCCTAATTCCAGACCGACAATTTGATCCACTTCACGCCGCCGGGCAGTGAGAAAGATCACCGGCACATTCAGTTTATCGTGAAAATAGCGCAGGGCTTCCAGCCCGTCCATACCGGGCAACATGACATCCAGCAGTACCAGGGCAGGACGTTTCTGGTGGGCGGCAGCGATACCGTCTTCAGCAGTGGCGAAGGAATGAGTCTCGAACCCGGCCTGATCCAGACTGAAAGAAAGGCTGCGCCGGAAGAGGTCATCATCATCCACAATAAAGAGCATAGTACCCAAGTCGCCACCTTAAAAAGAAAAAGTCGTTAAATTATTCTAACGCCTTTTTCTGAGAATCAATCTATTGTTCTGTGATTAAGCACCTGCTGAGAGTGCCATCGCGGTTTTCTTTTTTTGTCTTCTCTCTTTGATCTGTTTGCCAATCACAACGAGACCGACTGAAACGACCGAGACCCCTACGTATTGGAAGGGAAACATCAGGGCCATCAATACCAGTGCAATCCAGGGCTTGGGCAGTACTACAGCGACCAGGGCTCCTATGACGGCCAGAGCAGCGGTGGCGGCGGGGATGACCGGGAAGAGTGCACTGACCGAGAGGCCTAAAGCAGCAGCGCCAAACATCATGGGCAGGAATTGCCCACCCTTCCAACCGGTAGCGAGCAGTATATTGGTCATCAATAAACGGACCAATGCCGTCAAGAAGAGGGTGACAAAACCAATTTGCAGGTATTGCTCATAGGCTGGCTGGAGGAGATGCTGTCCCGAAAACAGGATCATAGGCAACCCCAGTGCCGCAATGCCCAATAAAACTCCGCCGCTTGCTGCTCGCAGGATAGGTTTGTGCTCAAACGGGGCAGCCAGACGCCGAGTCCAGTTTTGCATGAAGAGGAAGAGGGCTCCGGCGGCAGCTCCCAGCGCTGACAGTGGAATACTCCACGCCAGATCGACCCATTGGAAAGGTTCATGGGGGGATAAGAAACCGCCGCTGTACATGCCGTTCAGCAATTTGATAAGTGCCAGGGCTCCGGCCGCCAATGCCAGCAGATTGGGCCAGTGCTGCAGCGTTTTTTCTACTTGATTTTTGAATTGCTGGGGTAAGGGCAACTGCAGCCTGGCGCGCAGTGAGCTGATCAGATCCCCTGCCCAGGTACCCAGCCCTCCTAAAAGGTCGACCAGGGCAGCTTCGGGTCCCAGGCTGGCACCAGCAATCAGTGACACATAGGCAGTGATCATTCCTTTGGGAAGGGAGCTATATTCCAGACGCCCGGTCTTTTGCAGTGTTGTGACGGCTTCATTGATCCCTTTGGGGTAATCTCCCAGATATTTTTGGCAAAGCCCTACCAGAATACCGCCAATTACGGTGATCAATAGAATTTGCCACGGCAATGAGGACGTGAGTGAATTCCATAGCCAATCTTGTCCCCATTCCACCAGATGCAGAAAGCCGGCAGTAAGAGCCCCGACCATTGCTCCCAGAGAGATTGCTGCCAGAAGGAGTACGATCACTGAGAGAATTTTCTTCATTACTGCTGCGCTGCTTTCTGGGTGTTCGAGATCAGGATGATTGCGAGCATGCTGACACACAGCGCAAGATAGACAAAATTGCTGACGGCTCCCGGCGGAGTGTGCGAGAAGGTGACAGGTTTAATTCGGCCAACCAGCATTCGCCCACCGATTTCGAGTAGTTGTATCCCCCACATGATTGGAACCAGCGAGCGATACCGCCAAACTACCAGCCATTGCAGCAGGGAAAAGATCAATTGCGAACTGCCCCATAGAGCAAAAGCGAAGATCACCTCGTTGGCTCCGCTGACCGTTAAATCCATGCCGGCGATACCGCCCCCTCCGCCATCAGTGGCAAAAATATGAATCAGACTGCGGACGGTGCCGATCAGGGCGACTGCGATTAAAAAGTAGAAAGGGATTTTAGATCCACGGATCTTATTCTCTGCTGGCTGTGGAAGAAATATCTCCAAAAGAGAGTTCATCAGTTTCGTGCTCCTTCGTCAATCTCAAATAAAATATACAATGTATAAATTATACCGAACAAAACCCTTTCGTCAATAAAAGTTTTGTTAGAAATCTTGCCTGCGATTCCAGTTTTGGTGGTAAAGGGTTTCTTAACACCAGGATCACAACAGCGAAAAGTTACGCTGTCGTGATCCTGACATCGCAAATGGAATAGCGAAAAAATCTAATGCTGCTTTTCTAGAAAGGTTTGTAAAGTGAGGTGAACTTCTTCTGTCGAGGCGCATTCCAGACATTGATGGGCTAATTCCGCGCAGGCCTGGGTATCCATCTTTCGCAGAATCTCTTTTTGGAATGGAATAGTGGGGGGATTCATGCTAAATTCATCCAACCCCATTCCCAACAATAAAGCCGCGGCCTGGGGATCCCCAGCCATCTCGCCGCACATACCAACCCAAATTCCGGCGGCGTGGCCCTTTTCAATGATCTGGGCGATCAGACGCAGTACGGCGGGTTGAAAGAAACTGCACAACTCGGCAACAGATTGATTGGTACGGTCCGCGGCCATCGTATATTGGGTCAGATCGTTGGTGCCAATCGAGAAAAAGTCCACTTCTTTGGCCAGCAGATCAGCACATAAGGCGGCGGCGGGCACCTCAATCATGATACCGACCTTGGGTGTGGCATTATAAGGAGTGCCTGAGCGGTCGAGTTCCAGCATGCATTCCTGTAGAAGCTTGCGTGCTTGCCGGACTTCCTGAACGGTAGCGATCATCGGGAACATAATCTGCAGATTCTTCCCTGCCCCGGCGCGCAGAATGGCCTTTAGTTGCGGTAAAAAAAGATCAGCACGCTCGAAGCAGAAACGGATGCCACGATTGCCTAAAAAGGGATTGGCTTCGACGGGCAGGTGCAGGTGCGGCACTTCCTTATCCCCACCAATATCCAGGGTTCGTACCAGAATCGGCCCTTCCTGGAAGGCGGCGAAGATCTTTTCATAGGCCGCGGTCATTTCCTCTTCGCTGGGGATATGGTTTCCCGCGATGAAGGAGAATTCAGTACGGAGCAGTCCAACGCCTTCAGCCCCATGCTGAAGAGCATTTTGCGCATCCGCCGCATTGCCAATATTGGCCACCACCAGCACTTTTTTCCCATCATGGGTGATCGCGGGGAGATGTGCTTTGGCTTGTGCGCTTTGAGCCGCCGTTTGGCTCTTGGCCTGGGCGGTTTGATAACTGGCAAGGGTGACTTCGTCTGGGGTGAGGATCAATTTTCCTGTATCGCCATCCAGGATTACCGGCTGCCCAGTCTGGATTGTGGCCGGGATATTTTCGACGCCTAAGACCGCAGGCACTCCCAGCGCGCGGGCCAGAATGGCCGTATGAGATGTTTTTCCTCCGCTGCTGGTGCAGAATCCCAGAATCAGGCTGCGTTCGAAATGGATTGTATCCGATGGCGTCAGATCTTTGGCCAGGATGATGACAGGTTCGCTCAATTCGTGGGCTTCGCTGCTGCCAGGGTTCATTAGGCTGACCAACCGGCAGGCGACATCCCGTACATCGGCAGCGCGCGAGCGCATGTATTCATCCGGGAGTTCCAGCAACGTTTGGGCGTAGCTTTCAGCTAATACACTTATTGATCGGGTAGGTATGGCACGCGGCTTAGGGAAGGCCAAATCGGTTACGGATAAGATTAGCTCACTATTGGAAGATGTCAATGATGCCACCCAACAGGAATGGGGAGATTCTAAAGATTTGGAGGCCTTGCACGCTGATAATGCAGACCTACGCGCAGCGCTACACAATCTTCGGTATGAGTTAGAAGATCTCCAATCCCAATTACAGAACACTCAAGATGCTAACAAAGCTGAAGGAATAGTAACATTCTTGACTGAACTCAATTCGGCTACCAATGGTAGTTTGCTGGACAACATGGCTATCAGCCATAAAGTGATCACAAGTCTAATAAAAAATAACTGGCAGCCAGAACTTCCTGAAATCGAGGGGATTGTCTATAGTGTTAAATCAATTATGCAATTTTTTTATCGCCTAGGTTTAGAGCCGTTAAAGGAAATTGGGGCTATTGAAAAAGTGACTTTACAGGATTTAACTTACGTGAATTATCTTGGAAGTGAATTTGATCACCCTGATCAAATAAAGTGGGTAAAGTATCAGAGTCCGGGCTGGCGGTATAAGGGAGAGATAATCAGCTGGGCAAAAGCAATCGAATGCGATCCAAGAACATTGATGTCAGATATGGAGGCAAGCAATGACTAAAAATTTGCATCATTATATTGGAATTGACCTGGGTACAACAAACAGTTGTATCCATTATGGGGTGATCAATCCTGCAACCAATCGGGTTGATCCACGAGTTGTTCAAGTGGATCAACTTACGAACAGCGGGGCTAGGCAGAACAGGGAGTTACTCCCGTCTTATATCTGGTTCTATCCTGGTAAACCATTTCCATACGTGGGGGAATATGCAAAAGAAGGGTTAAAAACCCAGCCATCTCGTGTGGCGCATAATATCAAAAACTATATGGGGATTAAGGATTGGCGGTTTGAAGTTGATGGTCAACAATACTCAGCTCAAGACTTAGCCGCTCAATTGCTTCAGATGATGTCTGCGGGTATTCGTAACCGGTGGCAATATACTGTGGATGACGTAATTGTGACGGTTCCTGCATCATTTGACCCTGATCAACGAGAAGATACTCTTGCTGCTGTGAGGCGAGCTGGTTTTAAGACCATTGACGAAAATGGTCAATCAAGAAATTTACTTTTAGATGAGCCTAAGGCAGCTTTGTATGATTTACTAAATCAACAACTTGCAGGCCAATTACCGCAAGGTGTTGGTATAGATCTTTCTATACCTCGTACGGTATTGGTTTTCGATTTGGGTGGTGGCACTTTGGATGTTTCACTACACAAAGTGAGCAACTCTAGTAACGAGATTGAGGTGGATATCCAAGATCTGGCTATTAGTCGGTATACCCAGCTAGGGGGATTTGTTTTTGATAACCTCGTTGCAGATGAACTTCAACGGCGTTTTGAGCAAAGACATAAAATTAAGCTCGAGAACCTGCCGGAAAATGCAAGAAATGCAGTTCGCGTTCGCCTTGAGTTTGAGGCTGAGGTATTGAAACGTCGGATGACAGATGATATCCAGATGTTTCTTGATAATGAAAAAGATGTTCCGGATGACTATAAGGTAGATGTGGAATTGCAGTACATCCATGACAACCTTAGCCTGAATACTCAGGTTAGTAAAGCCGAATATGAATCCCTAATAGAACCGCTATTAGCGCCCAAATTGACAATTGCCGACATCGACCGCACTTATGATAAAGATGCTGATCGAGATAATATAATCACCCCAGTACTAGATGTGCTAAAGAAAGCTAAACAACATCAAGGTTCTCTTCCAAAGATTGACTACGTTGTCTTAAGCGGGGGAATGACCAGGGTACATGCAATTCGGGAGCGAATAAAAGATCTCCTTGGGATTCGACCAATCACAGTGCTTGATCCTGATAAAACGGTATCACGAGGAGCAAGCATATATCACTACTGGTTGCACCGCGGCTGGAGACCTAGCCAGATCTTAGCTGAATCGATAGGTGTTGAGATTACTGGACGCAAGATATACCACATTATCCGATCTGGTTCTAGTTTGCCATTTAATGCTACATTTACCAATCAGTTCCATATACCCGAAATCGGCGCGAATATGCTGACGATACCTCTCTATCGCGGGGAGGTGGACACACCCGATTTACCGAATGTCAAGATATTAGAGAGAACTTTTACATTTGACCAATCTTACCCGGGTGGTACGCCTATTAAGGTGGATGTTAGTGTAGATCAAAATAAAATCCTTCATTTCGTGGCAGAAATGCCTGATGGAACCAAAGCAGAAGTTGATACAGGGACAGATAGCCAGACTGTTATTATGCCAGAGACAACAGACAAGAAGGATGTTTCTGAAAAACCGACTTATATGCCGCCAGGTCCACCGTTGGATTTGGTTAAATTTAAGAGGGAGTTCCAACAATACGATGCCGATAAGGATGAACAAAGTTTAAAAGCTCTAGCAATGAATGCGATCAAAGCTGCCAATGCTCCCGAGTTAGCCGCAATTCTCCTGGATTTGTACAACAACTATACTTTAGGTGGATATGGCAAAGGTCGAGCGATGTGGTTTTTTGGGGAGTTTGCGGTTCGTTATCCCAATGATCCTATTATGGATCGGATTATCAATGCATGCATTCATTGCATACAATCTACCTTTAAGAGTCATTTATCGGTTTTGGTAAATAATGTAAGTAGGCATGCCATACATGCGCTTGGAAAGATCGGGAGTCCAGTTGCAGAAAGCCATTTATTGGGCATACTAAACGACCCTAAAGGGCAACCTATTCGCGGAGATATTTTGGTCGCCTTAGGTAAGTGCAGTGAAAGTTATAATGCCATAAAACAAATTCGAGCGTTTTTTGACTCAGCCAATAACCAAGATCGTATTGGGAGTCTGTGGGCAGTTGGTAGATTGGGAACTCGTGAAAAAACACCACGTTTACCAATAGGAAATTTGTACTCAATTATCGACGAGATTGGAAGACACACTTCTAAACAGAATGAAGAACATGCAACTGTCCGTCGGTACGCAGTATATGCCTTGGGTGAAATCGGTGACAGGCGTACCAGTCTGGGACACAAAGATGTAGTAAATGAGAATTATCAAAAAAAGATTCTTGGCATTTTAGAGCAGGTTCAACTGGAAACCAGACATGACATCAAAATGCACCCGAATGATGAAACTCAACAAATGGCAAATTTCCTGCCAATAGCCATAAAACAGGTTCAAGGAGAAGAGCTATCAGTCCAAGAATCAAGGATTTTGATGAGCCTTAGGGTTTTAATGTCAACTTCAAATCATAATTGATTTTGATACAAAAGCCCAAATGACAATTAGTGTGTCCATGTGGATATCTAACATGGTATTGTTCAGTTAGTCACATATCACTTTACCAGAGTTCACATGGATTCCTTTTCTTTCACCTCGTAGCTGCAATTTGGGTTATTTAATAGCAAACCCTTTAATCTATTACATCTCAAGACACGAAATGTTAATAACATTTGTAACTTTAGTACAATTACCTAATTAAGGATTACATATATTTAATTAATCACACTCTTCCCCCTTAAGACTCTAGAGGAACGATGCATAAAGAACGATGTGCACACCGTTCTATTTTCAATTTCCTTTCCGTTGAGAAAACCAGATACTTCCATCCTTCCCTGCCCGCTTCCCATTTCGTAATCCGTGTAGATTCGTCAGGAAAGAGTTGTAGCTTAACCCACTTAAAGCAATGTTGATTTCACCCTGAATAGCTCTCTGGCAGCTCAAGTTATCACAAAACACATACAAGTTTCCATTCGAGGCTTCGTAAAACTTCATCCATTTCGTTTTTCTGGAAATTTGATCCTTACTCACATCTCGCTCTACTTCGACGAATATTACCTCGCCTGTTTTTGGATCCACAGCAATAATATCTGGGATATAAGTTTCACCATTGGATAAATTAATAGCTTGTGCCCGTCCTTGAATTCTGTAACCTTCATCAACCAGGATTTCTCCGGCCTGAATATTCAGAATGGTATGCTCCGGTGATGAATGATGTTTTATTAGGATATCAAATTCATTATCCTTAGGAATTTTTCCAGTTAATACCTGGTATGCAACATGACCATCGCGAGTCAAATGCAGCACAGCAGGCTGATTTCCACCAGAACTAGATCCTTGCTCAACCACACCACTTATCTGTTCAACCAAGATTGGAAATTCATTTCCTTCCGGTGACATTAACCAATTCAAGGCTTCATCCAGGTTTTTGTTTGCGGCTGATAAGGAAAGGCGTTTTGCCATTTGCTTTATGATGGATGGTCGTAAAGCAATCCCCATTTCACCCATCAAAAAAATTGCCGCTGATGTTTTTTCATAGTTCTTGGTAGACTGCCAGGTTTTTACCCAATCCGGAACAGGCGTAAGGTCCCTCGATTCTTCAGTACCCGATTTTGGGGATTGAATGTCCTGGGCAACCTCATCTTTCTGAATCTGTCGAAGGGCAGCTAAGTGGGCTTCCAGTGCTGCCTTCTCTGCCTGTATGTTCTTTTTCGATTCCTGTGTGGCAATGAGCTCACGTTCTAGATCAGAATATTTCTGATTGAGTTCTTTCAATCGCTGTTTTAAATCATTTATTGCCTCGGGCTCAATTTTCTTCGATGCTGGCCCTTGCAAAGTTCGCAGCCGAACATGAATCAGATATGCCAGGTCATCATCGCTAAATGATTCCAATGGTCGGGTCGCTTTTTCGCAGGATTCGTCGTAATCCTGATCCAGAAGCCTTAAAAGTGCGACAAGATGTTTGTGGGCATTTTCCCATAATTTC
>Ga0208695_1001999_pt1 | contig 15745 bp, 10 predicted proteins | sample AD_UKC111_MetaG_FD_184449 | JGI IMG/M metagenome (GOLD analysis project Ga0208695, IMG submission 184449) | Active sludge microbial communities of municipal wastewater-treating anaerobic digesters from Hong Kong - AD_UKC111_MetaG (SPAdes)... | ecosystem: Engineered > Bioreactor > Anaerobic >... | reverse complement strand
ATGGGTGGCTACGGCGGTGGCATGGGTGGCTACGGCGGTGGCATGGGCGGCTATGGTGGCGGCATGGGTGGTTACGGTGGCGGGATGATGGGTGGCGGCATGGGTGGTTACGGTGGCGGGATGATGGGCGGCGGCATGGGTGGTTACGGTGGCGGAATGATGGGCGGCGGTGGCCTGGATGTCACTGCTATCAGTAATATCTCCGATCTGTTTAGTACGATAAACGATACCATGGTGGGTGAAATGCCCGCGACCATCGGCACGCTTGGATTGCGCTCCACCGGAACAGGGGCCATGGGCGGGGCGACGACCGGCTATGGCGGCGGCTACGGCGGGGGATATGGCGCCACCCAGAACCAGGCGCAGTTGGGAGCGGGGCAGAGTAACTTCGGCCTGGGCAGCGACCTGCTTTCCATGCTGGAACGGCTGGTACCGCCGGTGTACGAACCGTACACGAACGAAGTGCTTTCCGACATGATCTACAACCCCGCCAACAACATGCTGATCGTGAAGAATACCCCCACCAACCTGGATGCCTTCGAAAAACAGTTGGCCCAGATCGACGTGACGCCGAAACAGGTAAGCATCGAGGCCAAGTTCGTCACGATCCGGCTGAACGACCTCAAGAAGATCGGCTTCAAATGGGACGCGTCCCTGTCAGATAAAAACAACAGGAAACGCCCGATTCCGATTCTTGAGCGGAACGGTTTCTACAATTACGACATCAACGGCGATGGCGTTGATGAGCAGATTCCTTTCTACACCAGGCCGGATGGAAGCAGCGTGTACAACAATACCTTCACGGACGCTACCATCGGTGGCCTGATCAACCCCGCGTCCACGGCGTCGCCAACGTTTTCGATTCTCGGGAACATCATCAACAGCGGGGACGGAGACAAGTTGAGCCTCACCCTGGATTACCTGGACAGCATCGGCGAATCCGAGTTGCTGAGCGCGCCACGGGTGACCACGATGAACCGGAAACCTGCCGTGATCGCGGATTTCACGACGGAATACTTCGTCTCGGCGATCTACACGGATATTTACCAGAATTACTACGGCGGCGTGAGCGGCGGTAACACGACCAACTTCATCAACCGGGTAATTCCGCAGTCCTACAACTTTGGTATCTCGCTGTCAGTGACGCCGCAGATCCGCGACAATGACCAGGTGCGGTTGTGGCTGAACCCCGAAGTCCGCACCCGGATCGGCCAGAAGACCTTCCAGCAGACCCAGGTGATCAACGGCAGCGAGTTGACCAACGAGTTCGTGTTGCCCACCACCTCGTGGCAGGCGGTGTGGACCAACGTGATCGTGCACGACGGGGATACCCTGGTGCTGGGCGGCCTGGTGCAGGATCAGACCTCCAAGGCGAATGACCGGATGCCCTACCTGGCGGATATTCCCGTTATTGGCTTCTTCTTCCAGGGCAAGAGCAAGGAGACGAAGCAGTCCAGCCTGCTGATCTTCGTCACGCCGCAGATCGTCGATTCGACGGGCGCCCGGTTCTTCAACGTGGGCGCCGATACTTCCCGTCCGGCGGCGACCCAGAGCCCGATCTGATACCAGAACGGTTTCGTGGAGTACAATATCGCGCGGCGACCCATGTCGACCGCGCGATGTTTTATTGCCGGGGAGAGACCGGTGCCTACCTGGACTGAACAGGCCTATCGAGTCACCATGGCCATGGCCGCGCCACTTGCCCGGTTGTGGCTGGCGTCGGGCTCACGTCACGGACCGCTTTACGGGCGATTCTGGTTACCTCCTGGAGAAGTGGCCCCCGGGGGAATATGGTTTCATGCCTGCAGTTTGGGAGAAGTGAACACGGCCCGGCCGCTCCTGGTGGCAGCGGAAAAACGGTGGCCGGATATCCCGGTGATACTGTCATCCTCCACGTTCACGGGATACAGCAGGGCGGTGGAAGTGGCCGGTGCCGATCGGGCGCGGTGGTTTCCTTTCGATGATCCTGCCAGTGTGCGGCGTTTTTTCGATACGGCGGCACCGCGGGCCGTCGCGCTGGTGGAAACGGAAATCTGGCCGGGGTTTCTCGCCGGGGCGGAACAACGGGGTGTCCCGGTGGTGATCCTGAACGGTCGGATCAGTGACCGGGCCTTTCCCCGATTTCGACGGTTTGCTTCGATCTTTCACCCCGCGTTTCGCCGGATTACCCTGGTGGCCGCGCAGAACGAAGAATATGCCGATCGGTTCATCGAACTGGGAGTTCCGGAAGAACGGGTCAGGGTAACAGGTAGCCTGAAATTTGACGCGGTGCAACTGGAGCCGGATCCAGCCCGACGGGATTATTTGCGGACATGCCTGGGACTGGTCGGCGATCCACCGGCCCGGGTCGTCGTATTCGGGAGCACGCGTCCGGGTGACGAAGCCCTGGCGGCGACATGCCTGGATCATCTGCGACCGGAACTTCCGGACGTCCACTGGATCATCGTGCCGCGTCACGTGGACCGGGCGGAAGAGATTGAATCCTTGTTGCGTCCTTTTGGAGTAGCCCGACTGTCGGCCCTGAAACGGGGCGAGGCCGCGCCCGCGCGGGTGGTGCTGGCCGATACCGTGGGTGACCTGGTGGGACTGTACAGCCTGGCGACCGTGGCGGTTATCGGCGGCAGTTTCTATCCGGGTGTCGAGGGACACAATCCACTGGAATCCGCTGCCCTGGGCATTCCTACCATCTACGGTCCCTTCATGCGTAATTTTCCGGACGCGGCGTCTGCCCTGGAAAAGGTGGGCGGAGCCCTTCGACTTTCAGTTCCCGATCAACTCGCTGAGACCTTGAAACGGCTGTTGTCGGATCCGATGAAACGAGAAGTGATGGGCATGTCGGCCAGGCAGGCGGTGCTGGCGGGCCGTGGGGCGCTACAACGCAATCTGGACTGCCTGGACGAAGTTACGCGGGCAGTACCCGGGACAACTCATGAAGCGTGACACGGTGAGTAGGGCGCGAATCACCTGGCAGGGGACGGACACCCCCCTTGCCGGCCTTTTGCTGTCCCCCGCGTTGCTGTTGCTGTTCGTGTTCACCTATTTCCCCATGTTCGTGGCGGTGCGTATGAGCCTGTACGGGGGACGGCGTGGTCCGGGGCCATGGGTAGGGCTTGACAACTACCGGGAGGCCCTGACTTCACCCGATTTCTGGATGGCGCTTCGGGTTACCGCTTATTACGTGGGCGGGGTGGTGCCCGCGTCCCTGGCTCTGGGATTTGTTATCGCTTACGGCCTGCATCGCGTGGGGCCGGGACGCGCCCTGTTGCGCACCTGCTTTTTCATCCCCTATATCACGTCCACGGTAGCTGCGGCGATGGTATGGCGGGCCCTGTTCAACCCCCGGTTCGGCGTGGCCAACCAGGTGCTGGCCCGCCTGGGATTGCCGGCCCAGCGCTGGCTTCTCGAATCGCGGGGCGTGCTGCACCTGCTTTCCGGTGGCTGGATTCCGGATGACTGGGGACCCAGTCTCGCGCTCTGCTGCGTCATTCTGTTCGATATCTGGCACCTGTCCGGTTTCATGGTGGTGGTGTTTCTCGCCGCCCTCCAGTCGATGCCCAGGGAACTGGAAGAAGCCGCGCGGCTGGATGGCGCGGGAAGTTTGACCCTGGCCACGCGGATCGTGCTGCCCGCCGTGCGTCCGACGCTGCTGTTTCTCGCCGTGGCCGGGGTGTGCAAAACCCTCCAGTCTTTTAACAGTATCTACGCGCTGACCCAGGGTAGCGCGGTGCTGCCTGAGACCCAGAGCCTGATCTACTACGTTTACGCCCAGTTTTACGAGTTCGGGTACTGGGGGTATGGTTCCGCGGTGGCCGTCATGCTGACCGCGCTGATCATTGTCCTGACGGCGCTGCAGTTCCGGGCGCTGGACGCGGGAAGGCACGCGCCATGAAGACGACCGGATCGAACGGGTGGCGTGTCGGGCGAGTGCTGCCACGAATCCCGCGGGTGAGCGTCCGAACGCTGTTGCTCTATGCCGCCCTCGCGGGGGGAGCCTTCCTGTGCTGCTGGCCGTTCTTCTGGATGCTGAGCACTTCCCTGGAAACCTTCCAGGAAGCGATGGCCCCGGGCCTGAGTATCTGGCCCGCTTCCTGGCACTGGGAGAACTACGTGGAAGCCTGGCGTTCTTCGCCGTTTCCCCGATATTTTCTAAACACCTTCCTCGTCGCGGGCACGGTAGCCGTTGCCGTGACGACCAGCGCGGCCCTGGCGGGATACGCCCTGGTGTTTCTGCGTTTTCCTGGACGACGGCTGGCCTTCCTGGTGTCGCTCGGGGCCATGATGGTGCCATTCGAAGCGGTGTTCATTCCGAATTTCGTGCTGATCGCCCGGCTGGGCTGGTACAACACCTTTGCCGCGCTGATTATCCCTTGGTGCGCGAACGGCTTTTCCATTTTCCTTATGCGCCAGGCTTTCCTGGGCATCCCCTCCGATTATTACGAGGCGGCCCGCCTGGATGGATGTGGGCCGGCGCGTTTTCTGTTCCGGGTGGCTCTGCCACTGGTACGACCGACCCTGTCGGTCACGGCCGTGTTCGCGTTTCTGGGCAGTTACAATGCCCTGCTCTGGCCGCTGGTTGTTACGGCGGATGGTTCCCGCAGGGTGGTACAGGTAGGGCTCACGGTGTTTACCACGGAATCGGGCGTTCAGTTACACCTGCTCATGTGCGCCGCCACCATTGTGATGCTGCCCAGCGTGCTGCTGTTCCTGCTGGCGCAACGGGCCGTTTCGGAGACCATGCTGGCCACGGGAGTCAAGGGATGAGCCGGCGCGTTGGCGTTACGCTGCTGGGATTAGTTTTCCTGCTGGCGGGAGCGGGTTGCGGGAGTGGGCACACCCTGTTTGCGCCGGTGGACGACCGGGCCGCCGTGTTCTGGGATCGCCAGGACACGCAAAGCGCGGCCCTCATGCGGGAACTGGTGGAGACGTTCAACGCCAGCTCCGGCCTGCTGCCAATTCGCTGGGAACACGCCGGGGGGTACGCCGAGATTTTCAGGAAGGTATCGGCGGGCATTCAGGCGGGATTGCTTCCGGCGATGGCGGTTTCTTACGAGAGCATGACCAGCGAATACATCGCCGCCGGGGCGGCCGTGCCACTGGAACGGTGGATTCACGACCCTGTGCGGGGGTTGAGCGAAAAAGACCTTGCGGATTTTTTTCCGGCCGCGCTGGAGAGTAACCGTTACGCGGCCCACGGTAACCGGATGTACTCGTTCCCGTTGGCCAAAAGCGTGCTGGTGATGTACTGCAACCGGGAGGTGACGCGGCGCGCGGGCGTGGAGCGATCACCGGACACCTGGAAAGCGTTTCTCGAGGCGTGCCGGGCCGTGCGCGCGGTCACCGGCAAACCGGCCCTGGCCATGGTGCCCGATTGTTCCACTTTCAGTGGCATGGTGTTCAGCATGGGAGGCGATGTATACGACGGGCAGCGGTTGCTGTACGACGGGCCGGAGTCCATGGCGATCCTGGACCTGCTCGAGGTCATGGTTCGGGAAGATCTGCTGTTCATGGCGTCGCCGGGAACCTTTGACGACAACATCGCGCTGGTTAAAGGGGACGCGGCGTTCGTGTTGCGATCCAGTTCCAGCCGGGCCTATCTTCTGCGCGTGGCGGGGGATCAGGCGGCCGGGTTACTGGACATCTCGCCCATTCCCCAGAAGGATCCCCGCCATCCTGCCACCGTGCTGTTCGGGCCCAACGTTACCCTGTTCGCCGTACCCGAGGAACAGCAGGCGGCCGCTTGGAGTTTCGTCCGATGGTTCACCGAACCCGAACAATCCGCCAGGTGGGCCGTGGCAACCGGCTACATCCCCGTGCGACATTCCGCGATGGAACATCCGCTGATTCGCGAAGCGTGGGCCCAGTGGCCGCCCAATCGGGTCCCCTACGAGTGCATGCGCTATGCCCGCCCGGAACCTAACGTGGACGGCTGGCAGCAGGTGCGGGTGCTGGTCGAACGGGCCCTCGTGGAGGTGATGTCGGGGACCCGCACCGCCCGGGACGCGGCGGAATGGCTTCAGCGGGAGGGCACGCGCGCCCTGGAACGGGCCGTCCGCGCGGAAGGCAGGACCGCGGGAACATGAGCGGAGGTCGCGCCGGTATCAGGGCGACGGCCGGTCCCCCGTGGTTTCCATGGATCGCGTTGCCGGTGGCCATTGTGGGGCTGGCGGTCGCGGGTCGGTCCACGCCCCTGTCCGCGGTGGTTGCTGTGGATGATCCATGGCTCAGGGACTGGATCTGGCCATCCCTGTCTGCTATCACCCGGTCCCTGGATGGGGGGGGCTTTCCCCTGTGGAATCCTGGCCAGTATGGCGGACGGCCACTGCTGGCCGATCCGCGACAGCCCGTTCTGGCCCTGTTTACATGGGTTTTTCTATGGTTTCCCTTTCCCGACGCCGTGCTGATTCACGGCATGACCTGCCTGTTGGGGGCGGGTTTTTTCACGGTCATGTGGACGCGCGCGCTTGGGGGGTCGGTGCTTGCCGCCCTGTTCAGCGCGGCGGTGTACCTGCTTGGACCTTTCGCGGCGGCCGCGTCGGGGAGACCAGGGTTAGAGACGGTGTGCTGCTGGTTGCCTCTTGCCTGCTGGGCCAGCGTTTCCTTCTTCCGTCGTCCCCGGACCACGCCCATGATCCCTGGCGCGGTGGCGATGTCGGCCATGCTGCTTTCCGGAGAGCCGGTGATCGCGGTACTTGCCGTGATCGCGGCGTGGGGTCACGGCGCGCTGTCGGGACAATGGGTTCGCCCGTCCGTATACCGCGGCGAAGAGCCGCATGCCGGGGCCCGCGTGCTGCTGTGGCTGGGATGGATACTGGCCCTGTCGGCGCCCCAGGTATTACCAGTGGCTTGGACCCTGTTCACGGAGGGCTGGCCGTCGGGGGTGACCTGGACGGGGTTTCCCGCCTGTTGGGTGCTGCCGTCGCGATGGTCCCTGGTGGTAGAACATGTGCTGACACCGGGAACGGGTGTCCGGTGGGGGGATCCCGGTTTTTCCCGTCATCTGGCCTATATGCATCCCCTGGTACTTCTGATGAGCGTGGAGGCCCTGGCGGATCCAAGGAAAAGAGATCCCGGGCTGTCCCTGGTGGGACTGGCCATGTTACTGGTTCCAGCCATCATGGGAGAGATGTATTTCCCGGGGGCGCCAACGTGGCCTGCCCTGGCGCTGATCGCGCACCTCGGCCTGGCGGGATTGAGCGGTCTCGGATCGGATCGACTTTTCGGACCGGAACCGGACCCGAAACGTCGTCGCCGGCTGATCCTGTCGCTGTTTCTCGGAGGCGGTGTGTACGTGCTCACGGGGGGTGCGGGCGGGTGGCGTGTGCTGGTCTTCTCCTTCTGTTGCCTGGGGGCGCTCGCGTGGGGAAGCCCCTACATGGGAAGCGTGTTCCGGTTATTCCTGTTGCTTGTTACCGCGACGACCCTGCATGGGGAACTGGTAACGCCGATGAATCTTCCGGGCCGGTTAAGGGGGCTCTCTCGTGCCGATCTGGTCAGCGCGGAGGCGCGCGCAATCCTGCGACAACAGGGCGTTCAGGGACGTATCGCGGTTCTTCCACCGCTTCCAGACGACGTGGTTGGCTGTCGGAACCCGGGCATGGTACTGGGCATCCCGTTTACCGGTGGCTGGAACTATCCTGCGCGACCTGGCGACATGAACCTGTCCGGGCTGTGGGATAACGCTTCGGAGGACCACGGCCTGGACGTGGACATGCTGGAGCGTTTCTGCCACGCGTATGCCGTGAATGCCCTCTTGGCCGAGCCAGGCAGGGAGATGCCGCTTGAAGGGAAAGGGTTTTCCCGGGTGGCCTCGGTTGCGACGGCAGACCTCTGGACACGGGATCGTCCGTTGCCCCGGTGGACCCTTTATGGCCAGTGGGTGGCCGTTCCCGACTGGGCATCGGTGGTGGAAACCATGCGGACCACCGACCTGGACACCGTTTGCGTGTTACGCCTGGACACGGCAGGCGCGAGAATGCTGGCAGACCGTATGGCCCTCGGAGGACATTCCGGCGGCCGACCTGTGGGAACGGTTTTTCCGTTGGCAGATCGGATGGATCGCCTGGAGTTGCGGGTCCAGTCGAATGCTCCTGCCTTGCTCGTGGTGGCCGATGCCTGGGACGCGGGATGGTCCTGTCGCGTGAACGGCCGGCTGACGGCCATCATGCCGGCTAACGGCATGGGGTGGGCCGTGATGGTGCCAGCGGGGGAATCCACGGTGGTTTGCGCATGCGACCCCTTGCCTTGGAAATTGGGGATGACCATGGCCCTGTTACTGCTGGGCGGGTTATGCCTGTATGGCCTGATCCTGCTGGCAGGCGCCAGAGGAGCACGGGGTAATGGAAGGTAATGGCGGAGCGCGCTTAGCGGGCCGGGGAGGGAATGGTGGCGATGAAAGGAACCAGGGAACCCACGACTTCCGATTTCGTGGTGGTGGGCTTGACCAGCGATTCGATGTCGGCAAGAGCCTTGGACAGACATTCAGGACAGTACCCATGACTGACGGGACCGGCCATACCAGCCATCACGGCCGGTGTTGGCTCCCGCCATCCCTCCGGGGTGTGTACCTTTCTGCATACACAGCACTGGGTGATCATGATACGTCCTTCCAGTTCAAAAATTTGAGAGCAATGTCCATGCCGAATATCGCCGCCTGTGAGTTGAAAGGATGTCGCGTTGCGCATTACACTGTAGAGTACACTAAATATTGTGGATTTTTTCAACGGATGACTCAAAATATAGAAAAAAAGATTCGGGTGGCGGAAAGGATATCCGGAAAGAACGGAAGTATTTGCCGGGGTATCAGGCCCGAAGGAAGAAAAGGCATCCTGTTCCGTCAAAAAATAACCGCTGAGACGTGACGGATTTCCGTCAGTATCAGGAAGACGCGCCATGATTGAAGTGGTGGACCTGACCAAGAATTACGGCCATCTCCGGGCGGTGGATGGCGTATCGTTCACCATCCCGGCGGGGCGGATTACCGGCTTTCTGGGACCCAATGGCGCGGGGAAATCCACTACCATGCGGGTGATTACGGGGTTCACGCCCGCCAGTGGAGGAAAGGTCCAGGTGGCGGGGTTCGATGTGGCCCGGGAGCCGCTGGAGGTGAAACGCCGCGTCGGGTACCTGCCGGAACACGTGCCGCTGTATGAAGAAATGACCGTGAGGGGGTTCCTGGGATTCGTGGCAGGTATCAAGGGTATCGCCCGGGGTGAACGGCGGTCGGAGGTCGACCGCGTGATGGATCGGTGCGGCCTGACCGTCATGGCGCACCGGATTATTGGCAATCTGTCCAAGGGATACCGGCAACGGGTTGGACTGGCTCAGGCCCTGCTGGGTAATCCGCCCGTGCTGATTCTGGATGAGCCTACTGTGGGCCTGGATCCCCGGCAGATTGCCGAGGTTCGAGCCATGATCCGCGCGTTCGGCGGGGAACATACCGTGCTGCTCAGCACCCATATCCTGCCTGAGGTGTCCATGGTGTGTGACGGCGTAATCATCATCCACCGGGGGCGGGTGGTATATGACGGTCCGGTGCCCGATGCCGGCAAGGGGGGGGCGTCCCTGGAGGAACTGTTCATGCGGGCCGTGGCGACCGATGCCGCCGGACGTGAAGAAGAAACCGGCGTCCGGAAGGAGGAAGAGCCATGAGCGGCATCTGGACGGTATGCCGACGGGAGTTCGCGAGTTATTTTCAGACACCCGTTGGATATGTTGCGCTGGGTGTTTACGCCCTGATCTGCGGGATGGCCTTTGTGCTTTCCCTGTTCATGTATTCGAAGGTGTCCCTGCAGCCGCCGGCCTATGGATATACCTCGATTCCGAATTTCGGGGAGGCCCTGATCAGTCCCTACCTCGTGTTCTGCGGCATCCTGTTCATGTTTCTGTCGCCGCTGATCACCATGCGGTTGCTGGCCGAGGAACGTAACCGGGGCACCCTGGAACTGCTGCTGACTTGGCCGCTGACGGATCGGGACATCGTTTTTGGCAAGTACCTGGCCGCGGTGGGCATGCTCCTGCTGATGATGCCCGTGATCGCGTTGCACCTGTTCCTGGCGGCCCGGTTCCGGCCGCTGGAACCGGCCGCCATTGCCCTTGGCGTGGCCACGGTCGTGCTGATGGGACTGGCCCTGATCAGCCTTGGCATGTTCATCTCGGCGGTATCCCGCTCTCAGGTGGTGGCCGGAACGCTGACTTTCGGCGTGAACCTCGTGATGTACATCGCGGGCAACGTGGGCGAAAAACTGCCCCAGCGAAATCCCGCCCCGGAAGGATGGCCCGAAACCCTGCGCGTCCTAATCGGCGGCGCGTGGGAACTGTTCCGCGGACTGCTGACCCAGTTACCCCTGGACGCTCACGCCCGGGATCTTACCTTGGGGGTGGCGCGGCCCCGGGACGTGGTGTACTACCTGTTATTCGCCGCGTTCTTCCTGTTTCTTACCTTCCGCGCCCTGGAAAGCCGTCACTGGAGGGGGAAGTGATATGAAACTGCCCGGAACCAGGCTGGCCGGCTGGATGGCCCTGGCCCTGCTCCTGCTGGCGGCCAACCTGATTTTCGTGTTCGCAGATATGTTCGCTCTTCCGGTGTTTCTGTCACTGGTGGGCGCGCTGATTCTCGGGTTTTACGCCGGGGCGGGCGCGCTGCTGGCCGCCGTGGGACGGGAGCGGGAAACCGCCCGCGCCCTGGGTGGACTCAACGCGGTGATTTCATCGGCGCTTTTCCTGGCTATCTGCGTGGTGGTCTATCTGTTGTTTGCCGGTTGGAACGTCACGTGGGATCTGACCCGGGAGGGTTTACGCTCGCTGTCGCCGTTGACCGTGCAGGTCCTGGAAAACATGGACAAGCCCGTGACGGTGACCTGTTTTTTCTTGGATTCGGATGACGAAATGGTCGCGATCGCGCGGGAGAAGACCACCCGGTTTCTCGACCTGTGCAGGCAGTACACGGATCGGTTGACCGTGGAAATGCTGGATCCGACGGTGGAAAAACTGAAAGTGGAAGACCTGGGCATTACACACGCCTCGCCTCAGGGCACGGTCGTGGTACGCGCGGGGGACCGCAAGCGCGTGATCACGCTTTCGGGGGGCAGTCCCCGTCTCGAGGAACGCGATTTTACCAACGCGCTGATCAATGTCCTGCGGGAGCAGAATCCCAAGGTGTATTTTCTTACCGGCCACCACGAACGGGACATGCTCAATCAGGATCCCCAGGATGGCGCGTCGATGCTGGGTAACCTGCTGAGTGGCGAATCCTACGCGGTGGACCGCCTGGCCATCAAGATCACGGATCCCGAAGTCCCCACGGATTGCGACCTGCTTGTGCTGAACAATCCATCTTCCGACCTCCACCCTGTGGAACTTGAAGCGATCAACCGCTACATGGAAGGAGGCGGGCGGATGCTGATTCTGCTGGATCCGTGGCGTAATGTCACGCCGGCGGCGACCCCCGGAGAACAGTTGCGTCCCTGGCTCGAGAAAAACTACGGTATCGTAGTGGGCAGCGATATCGTGGTGACCGACAAGGCGGAGAACCGGTTCGATCTCGAATTGCGCGGAGACGACGCGCCTTTCACCGAGGTGGAAGAGGGCGCCATGAGTTTCCGGGGATGTTTCAGCAAGGACCACCCGGTAACGGCTCGATTTGATCAGGCCATGCTGTTGAGCGCGGCTCGATCGGTGACCGTGTCAAGGCAGTTGCCGGACAAAACCGGGGCGGACATTTTGTTGCGGTCCTTGCCCGTTTTCTGGGGCGAAACGGATATTGAGCGGCTGATCAAGGCCGGCGTGGCCACCCGGGATGAGGTTGACCAGAAAGGTCCCGTGCCTCTGGCTGTCGCGGCGGTGCGCCAGGTGGACCGTAACAGCAGTCCGCGAGGCCGTGGTGAAGCGCGGATCATCGTGGTGGGAGACAGCGATTTCGCGGCGAACAGTCATCTTTCCGTGCCGGGTAACCTGAACTTCACGCTCAATGCCGTGGCCTGGCTGTGTGAAAGCGAGGATCTGCTGGCGATGCGTCCCACGGCCCTCGAGATGACCCCCCTGGTACTCAGCGACGTCGAGCGGCGCGCGGTGGCCTGGATGGCGATCATGCTGGGGCTTCAGGCCGTGCTGGCGGCCGCCCTTGGCATGGTGCTGTGGAGGAAAAGACACCAATGACCGGCAGGCACACGCTGCTTCTGGCCCTGCTCCTGGTTGTGGTGACGGCCCTGTATTTCGGCATCCAGCAGTGGAGAGAACGCCAGGGCGCGCGCGAGCAGGAGCAGAAGAAAATCGTTTCCCTGAATCCGGCGGACATCCGCGAGGTGGCGGTGACCCAGTTGGACGCGTCCGAGACGCGCGCCGCCCGGGATGCCGCGGGACAACCCTGGCGGATGATCAAGCCGGATCCCACCATTCCACCCCATCAGCCGCTTTGGGATCGTCTCGTGGAAAAATACGGTAACCTGTCTTTCGAACGAATCCTCAGGAATCCTTCGGACAGGATGGCCGACTATGGCCTGGAGCCGCCGGTTCTGCGCGTGGAATTTGTCGCGGGAGACGGCAAAAAGGACGTGCTGCTCTTTGGCGACCAGGAACCAACCGAGCGCTTCCGTTACGCCTGCCGGCCTGACGAAAAAACGATCTTCCTGGTCGGACGCGACATGTTTTTCGAGTTCAACCGTTCCCTGGATGACCTGCGACACAAGTTCATCGTGGACGACCGGAATGCCTCGATCCGCATGATCGAGTTCGCCTTTATCTGGCGGGAAGGCGAAGCCGTACCCGATGCCGCCACCCCCTTGAAACCGGGGGAAGAGTCGGTGGTGGTGCGGGCGGAACGCGCGGATGAAAACAGCCCGTGGAAACTGGTGAGTCCCGTGGAAGCTCCCGCGGACCAGGAAGCGCTGGACGCGTTGGCCAAGTATCTCCAGTTTGGAGTGGTGGCGAAATTTTTCGACCACCCGGAAAATTACACCGATTTCGGCCTGGATCCACCGCGGGCCCGGCTGACCTTCGCGGATACTGCCAAGGGTAACGCCCAGACCCTGCTCATCGGCAACCTGGAAAACAGCGATGGCAGTGGTGGACTGTTTGTGCGTCGTGCCGGCCAGAATGCCGTGGAACTGGTGGATCCCCAACTGGTGGAACTGATCCCCAGGCGGCCCACCCAGTGGCGTGAAACGCGTCTGATCACCCGGCGGGTATCCGACTTGTCCGTCGTGGAATGCGCCCGTTCCGAAGGCCACTTCACGTTGCGCCGGGAACAGGATGGCGCGTGGCGGCTGGCCGACCCGGTTTTTGATGACGTGGACGACAAGGTGCTCTCCGGTTACCTGGCCGTGCTGAAGGAAACCCGGGGTGAGGTGGTGGAACAGTCGCCTGAAGCGGTTGGACTGGATCACCCCGAGGGGCGCTTTCTCTTCACTTACGCCGATGGCGCGCGCGCGGAATGTGCCTTGCGGCCGGATCCCGATCAGCCCAACGCGTGGCTGGCCACGCAGGATACCGGCGGGGTGATTCGCCTGGTGGGCGTGGCCGCGGACGCCCTGCTGGTGAATCCCGCGTCGTTCCGTTCCCGGGCGCTGATGCGGTTCGAGGTTTCAAACGCGAACCGCCTGGCATTCAGCCTGGATGGGCAGCGATACGAACTGGGGCTTCGCGAGGGACGGTGGCGGGTAATCGAGCCGGCGGGCTGGTCCATTCAGAATCAGTCCGATGCCAAGACCATTCTGGACGCGTTGAGCCAGCTCGAAGCCGCGATGGTTCTGCCCCGACCGCTTGACCCGGCCGTGACCGGACTGGACACGCCCGTTTTCACGGCGACGGTGCAATGCGCGGGGGACACGATTCCGGGAGAAGCCCTCATAGGTCCCGTCCGCGTCGGAAATCCTTCCGTGGAAGATCCACAACGGAGATATGCCGACATGGCCGGTCGCCAGGGTCAGTTTCTGGTTTCCCAGGAATTGCTCGAAACGGTCCGGACTGCGGTCAAGGGTTTACGTCCCCCCGCGGAAAACCAGGAAAATAGTGCGCAAGGTGCAAAAACGGGCGAAAATGGGGGGACATGAAGACAAATTTTCGCTTAAATCTTGGGGATATTTGGAATTGCGGGCATTTAACTCTTGACACATGGCGTCGGTTGTGTTATAAATCTTGACATGGAATAAGTTTTTTCTGGATGAACAGCAGGGTGTTTCTGTATCGGAAACAGCCGAAGGGCGTACAGTGTGAAGACGTTCCCGCGGCGGGCCGGGTGGTTGGCCACTCCGGCCAGGGCGCGGGTTGGGAGAGCACGCGGTGAACAAGCATCATGGCGGCATGCGGACGCGGGAAATGGTTCGCGGGGCGTGGATTCTGGCGACGTGTGTTTTAGCCTTCCTGGTGGGGCTGACGGCAGTCGCTCAGGATGATGCGGACAAGGCGGATGAAAAGGCGATTACCTGCGATGGCGTCCGCTATGAAGTTTATGTCAGTCCCTCTCCCGCGGAGCCCGGGGCAACCGTTACATTTTCCATCGAAGCCCGCGACGCGCTTACTAATCAGTACCTCCGAATCAATGAGGCCCGGTGGTTCTTCAATCCCTTAACGGTTAGAGATTATAAAGTGTATCTTGCGGATCCCACTAAGCCAAAACCTCAGCCGGATCAGATCGTGGTTAATCAGGCCCCTCCTGGCATCATTGCCGCGCTGCCATCCGTGTCGGGAACGGCTCCCAACCAGGTGGGGGCCTACGATGTGCTGGTGGAGGTCACAACACTGCTGGCGGACGGTGTAACGATCAGTACCTGCGCGCCCCCAACCCTGATCTTTGCCGCCTATATGCAGGTCTTCACCACACCGGCCGCGGACTTTGAAGCCAAGAACTACATCAATGACACGCAATATCTGCTCCCCGCCGGTGACTGGGTGCCCCTGTTTGGATTCAACATGCGGTACAGCGAGCAGAATTTTGCTCCGCGCGCGCTGACCAAACTGATTTTCACCCTCAAGGCAGACCCCAACCAGGGAGGAACTACGGCTCCCCGGGAACAGGATTTTCAGGAATTCGCCCTGTTTCGTTTTCCCGGCCGATTACCCGACAATGCCGATACCGTGCGGAACCTGATTGCCGTGGGGTCCGCCAGTACTTCGCAGATTAACAACGCGAACAACAACTACCTTTTCGCCCGCTGGGACAACAAGGGGTGGCCCTATGAAATGCCGGTCAACCAACCGGCGAATCCCGACGTGGGTCGGGTGATTGGTCCCAATGGCCTGGTATACCAGGTCGACGATGCCAGTTACCGGTTGAACTTCACGCTGGATACTACCAGTCCCCTGTTTCCGGTCGCGGAAGTGGATCAGCCCCAGGGATTCACTGACGCGGGGCCCAAGCGGGGCGCGGCCCCCATCGTGCCGGCCAGGGACTGGGTAGTCGCTGGACCGGGGGATGGTTACTCCTACGTGGTCTGCGTACGGTTATCCGCGGCATGGCCGGCGGGCAGGAGCCTGATTTCCCAGGTAGATGCCGCGTTGATGCAACCCTACGTTTACGATTACGGCACAAACAACTGGGTCCTTTTCGCGGCTCCCATTGACGACCAGGGGAAGTTTCTTGACAATTATAACCCGGATTTCTACGCGGCCATCCCCGAACCGCTGATATCGGACGGCGTCGTCCTCAGTTATTTTGATATTTTCGATCCCCGGGGTGGCGGCAGTTTCCGGGAACGGAAAAACCTCTGGAACGAACAGGTGACGATGTACACCCCGGTACCTGGATTTACCC
>Ga0208695_1001997_pt1 | contig 15746 bp, 8 predicted proteins | sample AD_UKC111_MetaG_FD_184449 | JGI IMG/M metagenome (GOLD analysis project Ga0208695, IMG submission 184449) | Active sludge microbial communities of municipal wastewater-treating anaerobic digesters from Hong Kong - AD_UKC111_MetaG (SPAdes)... | ecosystem: Engineered > Bioreactor > Anaerobic >... | reverse complement strand
GCCTGTCCGGTAACATCCTGTTCCCGATAAAAAATTTTCCCGCTGTCCGGTTTAGTGATGCCTGACAGCAATTCAAGCAGAGTACTTTTCCCGCAACCGCTGGGACCAATTATGCTTACAAACTCTTTTTCTTCAACTTCCAAGGATATATCTTTCAGCACCAGAACCTTTTGTCCTTCAAACAGAAAGGATTTATTCAAATTTTGAACGCTGAGCAGTTTCGCCATATTGCAGTTTTATTTTTTCGGTAAAAACCGATTGGTAAAGGCTTTATTCATATCTGTAGTTTGCTTCAGAAGATTTTGCGCAGCCATCCAATCTTGAAATCTCTGCCAAACTTCAGCTTTTTGTAAACCCCAAACAGGACTGTCCGCTTGGTATTGTGCACTGACATATTGTTGACTGGCTTGCACTAATTGCGGTTTCAACTCGGGAGCATGCTTCAGCAAAATATCCGCAGCCGCATTAGGATTTTGAATAGCGAATTGATAGCCGGCGGAAGTGGCTTTTAGAAAGCTTTTAACCAAATCAGGTTTCTGCCGGATAATATTTTCGCTCGTAATCAGCACGGGCGTGTAATAATCCAAAGCAGGCTCTAAATCCTTGAGCATAATATGGTTTAATTCCATTTTTCTTAAACCTGCTTCAATCCCGTCCCAACCCATATAAATCCACTCAAAATCAGCATCGCGACCGATTGTGGAAAAGAAATCCGTCACACCCGAAACAATTCTGACTTTGTTAAAATCAGCACCCGCTTTTTGCATTACTGCTTTCAAAACTGCAATTTCCGAAGGCGAATCCCAAGAACCGTAGCGTTTGCCTTCAAAATCTTTCACAGTCTTGATATTTGCGTCTTTTAAGGAAGCAAAACAAGAAGTGTTATGCTGCATAATAGCGGCAATGGAAACAAGCGGAATCCCTTCCGAACGCGCTCTTGTCACATTTTCCTGATAAGAAACTCCAAATTCGCTTTTTCCTGTTGCCACAATTTGATCAGTATAACCTTGTCCGGGCTGCACAATTCTAACATCCAGGCCTTGCTCTTTGTATAAACCCTTTTCCAAAGCAACATAAAGGCCTGTGTGATTGGTATTGGGCGTCCAATCTAAAGTAACTGTAACCGGAATCAAATTCTTCTGCTTCTTTTTACACCCTTCAGTCATCAAGCCAAAACTGACCAAAAGAAGCAGTAAACCCCAAGTTAGCAAGCGATTTGTTTTCATTTTTGTCCTTCCTTTTATCTTTATATATGTTCTATTTCTTTTCTTTTACGCTCGAGGATGATACATACGATGAGTTTCCACTAAATAATGTATATCCACATGGGTGTAAATCTGTGTGGTATTGAGGCTTGCATGCCCGAGCAAAGTTTGAACTATGCGTAAATTTACTCCCGCTTCCAAGAGATGAGTAGCATAGGAATGCCGAAAAGTATGAGGAGTTACTTCTTTTTTCAGTTTGGCTTCGGTCACCGCTTGTTGAAGAATTTTCCAGAAACCCATGCGGCTCATTTTGTTGCCAAAAGTATTTAAAAAAACATAATCGTTCTTTTTTTCTTTCATTAAAATGGGACGCACCCTTGCAATATAACCGGAAACCAATTCCAGCACATTGTCCAAAACGGGAACGTAACGCTGCTTGCTCCCTTTGCCTCTAATCAGCAAAACCTTTTCGTTCCAAATAATATCGTGCACAGTCAAACCTAATAATTCGGAAATGCGCAGTCCGGTAGCATACAATAATTCCATCATTGCTTTGTTCCTGATTTCCAAAGGCTTCTCTGTCGGCAGACTATCCAATAAATGAAACATTTCTTCAACTGTCAGAACATCGGGTAGATGTTGTGTCAATTTTATGCGCGGAACCTGCTCAAAATCCACTTGCACGGGAATTTCTTCCTTTTCCAGATACTTAAAAAATTGCTTGATTGCGACTCTTTTGCGCGCGATAGAAGCATTGACTAAGCCGATGCTCTGCAAAGTAACCAAGTAATCAATAATATCATTTGCACGATAATCCTGCAGCGGTTTGGGATTATATTGCAAAAAGTCTTCTAAGTCCTTTTGATATGCGTCCACCGAGTTTTTTGCCATCCCCTTTTCCACTTTCAAATAATAAAGAAAACTATTCAGAGCACTGACTAATCGAGGACTGAGGATATTATTCGTTGCTGAAATAGTTTGGCGTTTCTTTTGTGATTTTGACATCATGAGGATGGGATTCCTTCAGTCCTGCAGGTGTAATTTCTATGAATTCTGCCCGTTCATGTAAAATTTTTAAATTCGGCGCACCACAGTAACCCATTCCTGCTCTAATGCCACCGACTAATTGATAAACATAATCTTTCAGCGGTCCTTTGTAGGGGACCATGCCTTCAATGCCTTCCGCTACCAGTTTGCTGTCATCGCTTTCACTTTGAAAATAGCGGTCCTTACTGCCTTGACGCATTGCTCCGATTGAGCCCATTCCGCGATAGGATTTGAATCTTCTTCCGTTGTAAATAATCGCTTCGCCGGGACTTTCATCCGTTCCCGCAAACAAGCTTCCGATCATAACAGCACTTGCTCCAGCAGCTAAAGCTTTAACAATATCTCCGGAATATTTAATTCCGCCGTCTGCAATAATCGAAATTCCCGCTTGGGATGCAACTTCTGCACAATCCAATAAAGCGGAAAATTGAGGAACTCCTACGCCTGCTATGACTCTGGTTGTGCAGATAGAACCGGGACCGATACCAACTTTCACTGCATCTGCACCGTTATCAATCAAATATTGCGTCCCTTTTCCCGTCGCCACATTTCCTGCTATAACATCAACTTTGCAGGCTTTTTTAATCGCTTGAATTGCTTTGCCGATATTGGCATGATGCCCGTGCGCGGTATCAATTACCAGGGCATCCGCACCTTTTTTGACCAGCTCTTGCGCTCTTTCCAAAAAATCATCTGTAACTCCTACAGCTGCAGCAACCAAAAGACGATTTTTCTTATCCTGAGCTGCATTGGGGTAATCAATTCGCTTGAGAATATCTTTTACTGTAATCATTCCGACTAATTTGCCTTTAGCGTCCACAATCAGCAGTTTTTCTATCCTGTTCTTTTGCAAAATCAGCTGCGCATCCGCCATGGAAACTCCTTCCGGAGCAGTTATCAATTTACTTTTCGGGGTCATCAATTCTTTAACCAGACGCCGGGGATTGTTTTCAAACCGGATATCTCTATTTGTTAATATCCCGACAAGTTTGCCTTTGTCCAGAACGGGAAAGCCGCCGATATGATGTTGATTTTTCAGCTGCAAGACCTTTTCCAAAGTGTCATCTGGCGCAACTGTATAAGGATGTGTCACGACACCGCTTTCCGCTCGCTTAACTAATTCCACTTCAGCGGCTTGTCTTTCAATTGTCATATTCTTATGGATCACGCCCAAACCGCCTTCTCTGGCAATTGCAATCGCCAGAGAAGATTCTGTAACTGTGTCCATTGCCGCACTTAAAACAGGAATATTCAGTTTTATATTTGCAGTCAAATCTGTGCGCAAATCCACTTCCGACGGCAAACAAGATGAGCTTTGCGGAAGCAGTAAAACATCGTCAAAAGTATAAGTTCGGCGAATTTTCTTTTTCATTTTTCATCCTTTATAGTTAAATCTGTTAAAATGTCGGCCGCCCGGAAGGCAATTTTTGCAGAATTTGCCGGAAGGCAGGAGAAAAAACACTGTTGGGATTTTGCCTCAGAAAATCCTGAGCAATATTTTCAGCGGAAGATGATTGCTTCTGCAAACGCAACCGCTGCAACTGTGCATATTCTCTCAGCAAACCGTCCTGCCAATTATAATCATAAATTGCATCAGCCCAAGCATTAAAACCTGAAGCTTCTGCCCAATCTGCAGCTAAAATACGCAATTCTTCATCTTTGGCGGAAAGAGAAAGATTTAACACAGTCTGCACGGAAAGAGAATCCCGATGAGCCATTCTTTGTCTAATAGCTTGCAAAAAAGTCTCCTGCGCGGGTTTGGATAGATTCATCAGCATAATATTCAAAGTGAGAGCATCATTCACATAAGGACTGGCCGGCACTCTCAAAATTAAATCGTTCACAAGCGAATCTGCAACATCGGTTTTACCCTGACAAGATGCATTCAAAAAGCCGTAATACAGATATCTGTCCGGCTGCTTGGAAGCACTGATGCCGGTCAGCGATTGTTCCGCATCGTCATAGCGTTCATTGATTAAGTAATTGCTCACCAAACGATAATTCACTTCTGCTTCGTCATCTGATGAAATTGCAAATTGCCGTGCTTCTTTTAATAAAGCTTCTATCATGCGTGAATCTTTCCCCTGCCACAAAGCAATGTCAGATAATAAAAGCATGGCTTGAAACGGATATTTCTTCCGGCTAAATTTCGCTTGCGGCTGATGCGTGACCGGGTCAATAATGAAAGCCAAAGTGCTTTCCGCTTGTGCATATTGCTTCAAATGAATATATGCTTCCGCTGTTTTGAGCAGGATATCTCCTTCTTGAATTACACTTATTTCTCTTTGCCGCAAAGCATTGAAAGCTGTAATAGCAACGGAATCTTTACCTGCCGCAAATTGTTCGTAAGCGAAAGAGGAAAGTTTCTCCGTGGGGAGTTTGCTATATTCTTCCAAAGCTTCAGATAAGCGTCCTAATCTGCTCAGAGAAAGAGCGTAGACTTCTTTCACTTCCAAACTTTGACTTGCCGAAGCAATAGTTTTAACTTTGGAAATCAGCTCCGGTGCTTCTTCCAAAATCTGGCGAATTTGGTTGCTGACAAAATAGAAATTCCCCGGTTGCAGTTCCAAAAAACGCAGGTATTCCGGTATCGCTTTCTCATATTGATGATTGTAAAAGGCATTATTAGCGATTTCCAAACAAAAAGCGTCAGGTTTATTGAGTGTCTTTCTTCCTTGCTCATAAAGCCGCATAGCCTGTTCAAAAAAGCCCTTACGCTCAAAATAATTAGCCAGCAAACGATATTTGTTTTCATCTTTAGGATACAGTTGCAGATAGGCTTGAGCCTTATCCCAAGCGTCATTTATCTTCGCTTGTTGAATATCAAGCTGGATCTCATATTCCAAACGCGCGGTATCAGAGAGCACATTTCTGTAATTGTTCAAAAGTTGCTGTGCTTTATTGGTCTGATTGATTTGCAGGTAAAGCTGGAAGAGCTGAGCGATTGCAGCTTGGTCATCGGGATATTTTGCCAAGTAATTCAGCCAAGCTTGTTCGGCTTGAGTAAATTGGCGCTGGAAAGTTAATTGTTGAGCTTGTTGGAAAAGGATTGCACGCTCGTCATATTGGCCTAAAAGAGAGAATGTTATTGCCACAAAAGCAAGCAGGATAATTATTCTTCGTTTCATAGCCGTTATTTTTGCTCGTTGAGCAGTTTCAAATATTGTTGAATGACTTGCTGATATTCTTTCGGAAAAGTTTTATACTGCTCATCCAGCATAGCTTTTTTGCGCAGAAGATTAAAATCCGTGGATGGAACATTACTTTCCGGATTACTTTTTGCTGTTTCAGCTTTGCGTTTTTGGCTGAATTCGCGCTTGTTGATTGACTTTTGCGCATCCAAAAGTTTGGACAAAATTCTTTCCTGCCTGTCCACCAAATCCTGATCTAAACGATTCTGCTTTAACTGACGGGCAATAGCTTCCATTTCATCAGCCATTTGCTGAAGCGTATTTCCTTGTTTTTGGGCGGCGGGATCATTTTGCAAAGCACGCTTTATATTTTCAGCCAAGCGTTCTTGTTCGGCAGCCAATCTTTGAAGTTGTTGCTGTTCGGCGGCACCGAGACGTCCTCCATTTTGCTGCATCTGTTGCAAAAGCTGTTGTGTAAGCAGATTCATTGCCATTTGTTCTTCGCCCATTTGCTGCAGCATTTTCAACAAAGATTCCATTCCTCCGCCGCTGCCGCCACCTTGAGCACTGTTCATAGCCTGAATTAAATCATAAGCCATCAAATTCAAACCGGATTGAATGCCTTCCAGATTTTTGGGAATATTGTAATATTGAACTTCGTTCACATTATTAAAAAAGTCACGGTAATTCTGATTGGTTTGATTGGCATCCATAAAGAATTTAGGCGGGATGAACATCATCACCATCGGATTGGAAAAAAGTTTATTAAGGCTGAGTTGCATGCCTTCGTAAGCAGAAAGCAAATCGGGAAGAATAGGATAGGGGTCTTGTTTATATTTATCGGCGGTCGCTTCATGCTGTTGAGAAAAGATGAGTAATTCTCTTGCTGCAGTTTGCATCGCCATCATAACCTGCTGAGAACTTCCTGCACCCATAGCATCTTTCATAGCTTGAAGTTTATTAGTCATTTTACGCAATTTTTGCTGAGCCTGTTGCTGAGCCGAAAGAGCTTGTTTTCTTTGATTTTGGGAGAGTGCTTGTTGGCTGTTTTGCATATCCTGAGCGGGATTTTCCTGCTGCATTATATCTTGAAGCTCATCCAGCATAGCTTTTGCCTGTTGATCTTTATCTTTGTCAAGCAAGTCACCTATGTTTTTCAACTGTTCATTTAAAGCGTCTAATTTATCTTTGATGTTTTGTTGCTCTGCGGCAAGTTTGCCGGCATCATTTTTGGCATCGTTCGTTTTATCCTGCAAAGCCTGCTGCATTTTTTCCGCTTCCTGAGAGATTTGCAGAGCTTTTTGCACTGCTTGTTCCTTTTTTATGCTCTCCAAAAGTTTGAGGGTTTGGTCAACTTTTTGATTGAAATCCTCAAGCGAGAATTTGAAGTTTTCAATCGCTTTCTTAACGGCGTTCGGATCGAGATTTTGCAATGAGTTCTGCAATTGCTGCAATGCCTGCTGAAGCTGTTCGTTATCAATTTCGGACAAGATCTGCTGAATTTTCTGCATTTTTTCCAAAGTCTCTTGTGAAAGCGCCTGATTGTTTTGCAATTTATCAATCAGCTGCTGATAATTATCCGCCACTTTATTGACTTGCTCCGCAAGCTCCTGTTGAGTTTTGACCATATTTTCCAGCTGCTTTTTATCTTCCCAATTCAGATTATCCTGCTTGAGCAATTCGCGCCTTTTCTGCTCAAAATCCTTTTGCAGTTCGGAAGACTTATTCAGCACATCTTTCAAATCGTTTTTGCCGGCGGTTTCCTGCTTTTCAATTTCTTTGTAAATTTCTTCAATGGAAGGGAAACGCGCCTTGTATTTTTTGCTGATTGCGTGTTGTTGTTCGGGAGAGTTGTCATAAATTTCAGCCCAATAGGAGACAATGTCACCCGGGAGCAAATTCTTGTCCTGAAAGCTTAGAACATAGTCCAAATCAAGGTTTACAGCGTTGATGATGCTTTTAACTTCTATGGTTTGCAGGTTTTGAGAATTGATTTGATATTTGAGCAAGAGATTTTTCAAGCCGTAATCGTCCGAAGCTGTTATACGCAAAGGCAGAAGCAAATTTTGATTAAGCAGGACATCATCGCCGGGTTCGGGAATGTCAATTTCCGGAGGTAAATCGGGAATGGCTTCAATCGTTTTTTCTTCAGGAGTATTTTTGCGCCCCAAAGTATCAATTAATTCCGGATACCAAGTAAGATTTTCCAGCACTTCCAATTGCGTGACAAACGACTTCTCCCCTCTTTTCTGTAGGGTTTTTGACTGCCCGTCGGAGAAATTCATTTTAACGGTTTGCATAGGTATATTGGTTTCTAAATTAAGAGTAACCAAAGTATGGCGCAAAGCACTGATATTGCCGTAACTGCTACTGTCAGATTCGGTTTTTAGACCTGTGTATGCAGGATAGTGATAGGTGACATAATAGCGTCTAACAGCCGGATTATCCAATACTGTAATTTGATAAATCCCGGACTTGATTTGACCTGTGCGCACATAATATTGAAAGGAATAATCCAGATTTTCAAACAAGAATCTGCCCTCAGGCATCGCCACTTCCCGCCATTGATTTTCCAATTTATACAATAAAATATACTGCAATTCCGGAACTGCATCCGCGACTTCAATCAAAACATCGGTATTGCGCCCGACAGTCAAATTTCCGGGTTTTACTTCAATGGAATTAATCTGATTGGCGGTTTGGATTTGATTGAACCAAAATTCGTTCAGACTGCGCGGCAGCACACTTGCATTCATTCCCCAAAATAAAGCCAACCCGAGCAAAATGAAAAGGCAAACTCTCATCACAGTAGAACTTGCCACAGGCGGATAAATCACGATTTGTTCGCTGAGTCTTTGCGTTCCTTGTTTGTATAATTTGCGGTATAGGTCGCTTTTAGCTACGGTTTCGTCTTTTTGCAATTCCAAAATATTCTGATAAAGATCGTCACGACTACCCTGCAAATTATCCAGCCAACGCGAAAGTTTCAGCAAATTCGGACGCTGTTTATACTCCTGAAAAATAACAAATAACACACCTAAGGCTGCAGTGATGCGGAATAAATTTGCGGTCAGAATAATGTCGCGCGGGGACTTTAAAAAAAACCGCGCACAAAAATACAGGTTGAAACTCAAAAGCAGAATCAGCAGACTTTTGAGTAAAATCCTCTTCAACAGGATAAAATCATATCTGTTTTTAATGTGCTGTAAAAGATGCTCAAAAGCTTTGCTTTTCATATATTCCGCTTTTATGACTTCTCCTCTTATAGCAAGAATTTTTTTTGCTTGCTTAGCTGTCAATGCTTTTAAGGCTGCCGGAAAAATGGCTGGTTATGAATCATAAAAAATGCCAAATGGTGAAATGTTAAAGTTATTGGGTCTCCTATAAGAAATAGAAGAGACAAACTCTCTTGACATAATAATGTATTTTATAGTTTATAAATTTTAATGTAAGAATATGGGAACAAGATAGTAATGCTGAAAAGGAATTTTTTTAACTTAATCGCATTTTTATTTATAACTTTTTTATGGTGCACATCTCTTGGGGGAACAATTTTAATCAACCCAACCGGAGATGGCGGTTTTGAAACCGGCACCACCTTTGATGCCAACGGCTGGACAATTGTCGGCACATCAGATAACCACTATTTTGTGGGGACGGCACCCGGTCAATATGCCGGTGAGCGTTGTGCCTTTATCTCTAATGAAGCATCTTCATGGGTTGGTACTCTATCTTCTATATTTCGTCATATGTATCGTAATGTATTGTTTCCAGACAATGAAACCGAAATAACGCTGACTTTTTTATATAAAATTAATACGGTTGAAACGACAGGAATAGACCACTTCAGAATTTATTTAATTGATACCACTACTACACCACAAGTTAATGGATACCCCCAGGGAGATTTAATATATAAAAGTAATCTATCAGGAATAACGGCAAACACATGGGAAACACTCTCCATATCTATCCCTGTCAATTATGCAGGATTTAGAAAAAGACTCGTCATTTCATGGTATAATAATAATGCTCATCCTAATACTATTATTGCTTTTGATAATATAGAATTGACCAGCAAAGTTCCGGATATAATAAGCAACTTGCCATATACAACAGATATGACACCCGTAAAAAATATAGTTTCAATGCCTTCCGGCTGGATGAATTTGAAATCATCTGCAAATTACCCTTGGATAATAACTACTAACACCAATATCGGTTATCATTCTTCTCCTTATATTGCTATTATCAATAAATCATCAGCGGCTGCAAAAAACGAATGGCTGATTTCTCCACCGGTTTCTGTAGTGAACGGAAATGCATATATAATTAAGTTTTGGGTTAAAGCTCCCGGTTCAGGAAGTAATCCTGAAAAATTAAAAGTTCACTGGGGGACTGCTCCGACGGTGCAAGCTTTAACTGCCAATACGGCAATTTATGACAATCCGAATATGTTTATTACTGATTGGACTGAAGTCTCTATCAATTTTACGGCAACCGCGACGCGCAATATATATTTCGGCTGGCATGGATATTCCGCTGCTGATGTAGATTATATTGCTCTTGACGACATCAGTATTTTACCTGCTACTCCAATTATGACAATCTCCGAATCTGCTTATGATTTTGGCCTTGCATATATCGGAGAAGGCACATGCACACCGCATACTTTTACGGCTACAAACAGCGGCGAAGGAACAATTACAATCAGCAACTCACCAATTATTACGGGAGCTGATGCAGACCAATTTGAACTTACTGATACTAATACTTATCCCATTAACCTTACAACAGATCAGACTGCATCTTGGACAGTTAAATTTAATCCGAAAACTTCAACTGCTTATGGTGAAAAAACGGCATATCTTAATATTTTAGATAACCTGAAAAGCGGTATTGAATTTCGCATTAGCGATTCAGGGCAATTGCAAAATGGAGAAAACCCTATATTTAAATCTTCTTCTGCTTCCTATAAAGCTGACCCTATTTATAACCAGAAAAGAAAGAGTTCCGTGATAACTATGTTCGATAATAAGGTTATCAATAACTATGGTCGGGGAAATTCGCGCGCCTCTAATAGTATAAATCTGCGCGGATTTGCAGTTAATAAAATTAATTATGATGACGAAGAAAGTCTTGATGATTTTAATTATACGGATTTGAGTCCTTGGACATTGTATGACGAAGATGGAAGCGCTACAATTGGAATTCAAGATTATACTTTTACCAATCAAAATTATACCGGAAGCTTTATAGTATTTAATCCCTCAAGTACTTCACCTTCTTTAACTACTGAAGGCTGGCGGCCTTATTCGGGAAATAAATATTTTGCTTGTTTTGCTGCTCAAACACCGCCTAATAACGATTGGTTGATTTCACCTCAACTAATTTTTGAGAGCCAACCGAGAATAAGTTTTTACGCGAAATCTTTGACATCTGATTACGGTTTGGAACGCTTCAAGGTTTTGTATTCTACCACAGGTCCTGCGATAGAAAATTTTGCCGGAAATTACTTAGCGGGAAGTGAAACTACTTATGAGGAAGCTCCCGTAAATTGGACCAAATATGAATACAGCGTTCCCGTTTCCCGCGGTAATTCATTTTGGATAGCAATTCAATGTGTATCCGATAATGCATTCGTTTTTATGGTAGACAATTTTGTCAGCGGAGATGCTAAAACTATTTATACTCTTAACGTTAATTCGACCGGCTTTAACCAACCGGGAACGGATATCTACAGAAACAGCACAGATATAGGTTTTAACACTAATCATACATTTACGGCTGTGGGTCAAGACCAACTTAATCAAATTATCGGATCTTATTCTCCCGGTGCCCCTCCCGACGGTTATTATTGGGTGAATCCAATTATTACCGTAGCAGCAGAAGATTTTAATGAAGTTAATAATTACACTGTGACAATTAATTTTATATTAGAAGCAGAAAATCCTCTTCCTGTGGAGTTATCTTCTTTTAGTGCTATAGCTACTGCGCAGAACTATGTTATGATAGAATGGACAACGCAATCTGAAACCAATGTCTCCGGTTTTTACTTATTCAGGAATACCGAAAATGACCCTTCTGCCGCAAAAAGGATTAACGCTTTTATTGCCGCAACTAATACCTCTCACGAAACTGATTATGTATTATATGACAGAGAAGTATTATCAGGCCACACATATTATTATTGGCTGCAAAACATTGATTTAAACGGCGAATTTGATTTCCGCGGACCCGTAAGTGTTACGATATCTTCAGGAGCAAATAACATTCCTGATATACCTATTAACACTGGACTGCAGGTAGTTTATCCAAATCCTTTTATTGATCAGGCTACAATTGCTTTCGGTTTAACCAAAGATGAAGAAGTTAAGGTTATGATCTTTAATACTAAAGGAGAACTCATTCGTAATCTATATAGCGGAAGCAAAAAGGCAGGAAATTACAGAGTATTCTGGGATGGCTGCAATGATAGAGGTAAGGCTGCTCCTTCGGGAATCTATTTTGTGCGGATGAAAGCGGGGAAAAATAATTCCTCGTTGATGTTGACCCTGATAAAATAGTATTGAAAGGTTATTCAAATCAAAATCAGTTAATCGAGCTTAAATTTATATGGACAAATATAGCTCAAGCAGGATAATTGAAAGAAGAAAATGGAAGGTGGAATTATGGCAAAGGAAAAGCTTTATTTGATTGATGCAACGGCGTTACTTTACCGTGCATATTATGCGTTTATTCGGCATCCGTTGATCAATTCCAAAGGCATGAACACCAATGCTATTTACGGAGTTGTGAATTCATTTCTCAGCTTTGTGAATAAATTTCAGCCGCAGCATATAATCGTGTCTTTTGACCGCAAAGCACCAACTTTTCGGCATGAAAAAAGTGAACTATACAAAGCCAATCGTCCTCCCATGCCTGATGAACTTATCCCACAGGTTGAACCCGTAAAAAAGTTCTTCAGTTTAATCGGATTACCGGAAATTTCTCAAGACGGTTTGGAAGCAGATGATGTATTGGCTACTTTAGCTAATCGCTTAAAAGACCAATATGAAATTGTGATCGTCAGTGGCGATAAAGATTATTCCCAATTAGTACAGGAAGGCATAACTTTGTTCGATCCGATGAAAGAAGCTGTTATTGGTCGGGAAGAAGTGATTGCCAAATACGGAGTTACACCTGAACAATTTGTGGATTATTTAGCCATAGTCGGCGACAGCAGTGACAATATTCCCGGAGTAAAAGGTTTGGGACCAAAAGCTGCCGAGAATTTGCTGAAAGAGTATCACGATTTGGACAATATTTATGCTAACTTGGATAAATTGCCGGAGAAATTGAGAGAGAAATTGGAGGCCGGTCGGGAAAACGCTTATCTTTCACGCGAACTTGCTCAAATGGTGCTCAATGCTCCCATCCCTACTCCAACTGTGGAGGCTTTTCATTTTAATCCTGATGACCTTGCTTCCGCAATCCCTCTTTTTGACGAATACGAAATGCCTACTTTGAAGAAAAGAGTGCTCACTTTACTTAATCCGGAGCAAGTTGTAGCTATTCAAAAAATGCAGAAAACACTATCTTTGGAAGGAAAAAATATAGCAGAAGAAGAAAAATATTCGCAATCGGACTTATTCGACGAAAAGTTCGGTCAATTTGAATTGCAGCATCCGCAACCTCATCGGGAAATGAAGCAAACGCAATTTAAAGCTATCTTAACAGATACTTCTGATAAGCTGAATGACCTGCTCAACCAAATTAAAGAAGCAGAGGCAGTAAGTCTTGATACGGAAACTACTTCGCTTGATGCCTTAAGCGCAAAGCTGGTCGGAATCTCTATTTGTTTTTCAGAAAAGGAGGCATATTATCTTCCGGTGGGGCATGCCAATGCTGAAAATCTTGATTTGCAAGAGACAATTACCGCTTTGAAGCAGGCTTTGCAAAACAAAATAATTATCGGGCATAACTTGAAATATGACTTAACCGTGCTTAAAAAGCACGGGCTGGAACTTGAAAACCGCCTATTTGATACGATGCTTGCAGCTTATATCCTGGATCCGGGAACGAATAAATATTCTCTCAGTCAATGCGCTCTCAATGAATTAATCTATAATATGCAGCCCATTTCCGAACTTATAGGTTCGGGAAAAAATCAAATTACCTTTGATCAAGTGGATGTGAATAAAGCTTGTTTTTATTCTGCGGAAGATGCTTGGGCGGCATTTCTTCTTTATGATAAGTATCAAAAGAAATTGGATTATACCGGTCTTGATAAAATCTATCAGGAAATTGAACTCCCGCTATTGAATGTTTTGCAGGCAATGGAAGAAACGGGTGTGCATATTGACACTTCCGTTTTGAGAGGAATCTCCGGTCTGATAAACAGTCAATTAAAAGATCTCACGGACAAAATCTATCAATTGGCCGGCTATAAATTCAATCTAAACAGCACACAGCAATTGGCAAAGCTTCTGTTTGAAGATTTGAAACTTCCGATTAAGAAGAAGACGAAAACCGGAATTTCTACCGACAATAGCGTTTTGGAAGATTTGGCAGATGAATATGAAATTGCCGCTCTCCTGATTGAATATCGTCAATTGACCAAATTGGAAAGCACCTATGTCAGCGCTTTGCCTAAAATGATCAATCCGCAAACAGGCCGCGTGCACTCTTCTTTCAATCAAACAATGACTTCCACGGGCAGATTATCCAGCAGTAATCCAAACCTGCAAAACATACCGATTCGCACTGAACTGGGTCGGGAAATCCGTAAAGCTTTTTCCGCACCCGATAAGGAAAGCGTTATTTTATCCGCGGACTATTCACAAATTGAACTAAGGCTTTTGGCTTTAATGTCCGAAGATCCTTATCTTTTGGACGCTTTTGCGCACGGAATAGATATTCATCGTCAGACTGCGGCATATATTTACAATAAACCTTTGGCAGAGGTAACGCCTGAAGAACGCAGGAAAGCTAAAGTTATTAATTTCGGTTTGTTATACGGTATGGGACCCGTCAAATTATCTCATGAATTGGGGATTACGCAGCAAGAAGCGAAAGATGTCATCAGTCATTACTTTAATCAATTTCAATCAGTAAAACAGTTTATCCTGCAATGCCATAATTTAGCAAGGCAGAAACATTACTGCGAAACTCTGTTTGGGCGCAGATTGTATTTGCCTTATATCAACAGCAGCAATCTGAGATTGAAAAGTGAAGCGGAAAGAGTATCATTAAATATGCCTATTCAAGGCACTGCTGCAGATTTGATAAAGCTGGCTATGATAGATATTTACCGACAAATTAAAAAAGACGAAAAAATCAAATTAGTCCTTCAAGTCCATGACGAACTGGTTTTTGAAGTGCGTAAATCCGAACTGGATAGAGCTATTCCTTTGATAAAAAAATCTATGTCCGAAGCCTTGCCTGAACAATATCGCAGCATTGTCACTTTGGAAGTGGAAGCGGGTTACGGAGCTTCATGGTTTGAAGCTCACGCTTAGAGGAATTTAGCCTAATTCTCTATTCTTTTTGTTCGGTCTGAGAAGCAGGCTCGGGATTTGGAACAGCCTGTTTCTTGCGGGAAGAAATAATCAGCCAAATAATACTGACAATCAGCAGCAAAGCTGCTAAACCGACCAAGATATACGGTAAAACGGAAGAAGGTTGTTGCATTTTCACTATCATAGTCTGGGATTTGTTCCATAAATAAGAAGTTTGATATTCCCAGCTGACTGTTCGGTTCTTCAGATCCACTTTAGAAGGAGCGGCATTGGTTCTGATAATTTCATAAGGTAAATGCAGCTTATAGCGCCATTTTAAGTCGTCTTGCAGGTGGGTTTGGGCGAGTTGTTCTATGATATCTTCTTCACCGGTAAGGCTTCCCAAAGCGATTTTACGCCTCAGAGTAATAGTCCCGTCCTTCTCTCTGGTTAAAGTTATGCGTCCGAAGAAATCGGCATTGCTAATTTCATCGTTCAAATTGTTAAAAGCTTCCAGAGATTTGAACTTGAAATCAAGGTTGTAATAGGTAAATTTGCCTTTGCGGTATACGGATTTACTGATTAAACTGATACCAGGCTGATTGAGATAGCGATTGATTTCCTGCTTATTTTCGTAATTAGTCAGGACTCCGATCGTCATTTTGACGCGGCCGGAACCGTTGCGATTTAGCCAAAGTTCTTCATTATAATCGACGCACCCTGCTAAAAATAACATCAGCAATCCTAATATCGCTAAGCGTTTCATATTTACCGTCCTCACAGATATGATAAATGTATTTCAATTAAAAGCGAGTTTTTTGGCAAGGAAAAAGAGAAAGAAAATGATTGACAAAAGGAGATAATGCTTTATTATATGAAATTAA
>Ga0208695_1001995_pt1 | contig 15754 bp, 17 predicted proteins | sample AD_UKC111_MetaG_FD_184449 | JGI IMG/M metagenome (GOLD analysis project Ga0208695, IMG submission 184449) | Active sludge microbial communities of municipal wastewater-treating anaerobic digesters from Hong Kong - AD_UKC111_MetaG (SPAdes)... | ecosystem: Engineered > Bioreactor > Anaerobic >... | reverse complement strand
AAAAGGTTAGGAGCTAATAAAAGTTAACATAAAAATTCCCCACCGGTGCCTGGGGAAAAACATTTGCAAAAGTGAGGAATTTTCACTTGCAAAAAACATTGATATTGCTTTGGATTTGGGATTTGAGTATCCCGAGGTTTTCAGCCGTGCATTTAAGAAACAGTTCGGGCTTTCGCCTGCTTGTTTTCGTGATGGCCGGCCGCTGCATCGAAAACAGAATATCTGCAGGAACGCATTGTATCTAATGGCTGGTATGTGAGTTTTAATTATCAGGGTGATATGTTTAACATACGGGAAGCGTTTATCGATGACCTTTATAGATGGATAATGGTAAAAGAGGCGGAGCTTAATCCAAATGGTGTAGGTATGCTGAATATCTATGAAAACAGCTATCCGCGAAATAATTCCGTTCAAATTCTGATTCCTGTCAAAAGACCGGTATAATCAGCAAGAAATGTCATAAAAGAGAATAAACCAGCTCACATAATAAAATTGAGGGTAGAAAAACCCCAATCTTATTATTTAGAGGATGTGTTTTTATGGCAAGTGTACAAAGTGCATGCATCAGATTTCTGTTAAGGAGGGCAAATTTATGGAATAAGCCCATAGCGGAAATAAGAGAGAATTTAAAAAAGGTTAAACCGCAAGGAATACCTTCCGGAGTATCGGAAGAGCTTACAGCAATAAACAGAGTGAATTGTAAGGTATTTATACCCGGCGAAAGCTTAAAGAAAAAAGCAATATTGTACTTCCATGGCGGAGGTTTTTGTCTTGGTATCTATCATCCAAACCGCGAATTTGTGGCGCGGATGGCAAAAGAAAGCGGAGTAAAAGTGTTTATGCCGGATTACCGCCTTGCCCCGGAAAATCCTTTCCCGGCTGCGTTGGAAGATGCGATGGCAGTTTATAAGGGGATGCTGCTGGAAGGGTACTCAGCCGGTGATATAGTGGCAGCAGGGGACTCATCCGGCTGCGGATTACTGCTCTCGGTACTGTTGGCGCTGAAGGAAAGCGGTACTGAGATGCCCTCAGCTATCAGCCTGATTACTCCGGCTCTTGACTTTGCGGGTAAAGGAGAATCCTTCCTGACGAAAGCAAAAAATGATCCGTTCCGGTTGAAAGGCCCATTAGGAGCAGCTAAGGTATATGTCGGAACAAATAATCCCCTCTATCCTGACATTTCTCCATTGTATGGTGATGTGGCGGGACTGCCGCCAATTCTGATTCATGGGGCAGAATATGATGTTTTCGTCAGCGATGCTGTCAGATTTGAAGAAGCGGCAAGGCAGGCAGGCGTGGATGTAAAATTAAAGACATGGCAGAAGATGTGGCATATATTTCACATGCAGGATACCGTTGTACCGGAAGCAAAAGACGCTTTACGGGAGATGTGCGCATACATGAGGGCCAAGCTTGATTAGGCCGGGCTCTTATGTATCAGGGCATAAAGGAGAGAACTATGAATAACTCTGATTTTTACAGCACCATTTTTAAGAGAAAGTCCATACGCAAATATAAGAAGGAACCGCTGGAAAGATCCAAGCTTATGGACTTGCAGAGGTTTATGGAAAAGCTTACGCCTTTATACGGGGATATCAAAACGGAAATAGCCATATTGTCGGAGAAGGATATTAAGTTGTTGCTGCCTATAAGATCACCGCATTATATTGCTATATATTCTGAAACGAAGAATGGGTATTTGCAAAATGCAGGCTTTATGCTGCAGCAGGTGGACCTGCACCTGTCTGCAAATGGAATTGGGGCCTGCTGGCTGGGCCTGGGCCTGCCTCAGAAGGAGTCTGCCTCAAGGAATGGCCTGGAATTTGTAATAGCTATGGCATTTGGATATGCAGATGAGCCCCTTCACAGGCAAAGCACAACAGAGTTCAAGCGTAAGCCATTGTCTGAAATATCTTCTGTAAACGGTGCTGAGGAACTGCTTGAAGCCGTAAGGCTGGCGCCGTCTGCTTCAAATACGCAGCCGTGGTATTTTTCAGGCAGTACGGATTGTATAATAATAAGCCGCAGGCTGCCTAACATTTTGAAGGAAGCACTGTACAGCAAGTTCAACAGAATAGATATAGGCATTGCAATGTATCATCTATGGATTGCGGCATTACATCAGGGGAAAGCCATCGAGTTTACAAGGGATAATTATGCGGTGCCAAAAGGAAATGAATATATGGCCACGGCCTATATCAGACAGATATGAGGATATTTGCGGGGATACTCCGTTGCTTTTCAGTTGCTTTTGAAAAATAAAAAGATGAGGGGTGTTATGATGAATTGTACAGGCGCTGACAAAAAACTTGAAACTGCCATATTTGCAGGCGGGTGTTTCTGGTGTATGGTTTCTCCCTTTGATGTTTTGGAGGGAGTCATTGAAGTAAAATCGGGATACTCGGGAGGACACAAGGAAAACCCCACATATAAGGATGTGAAATCACAAACCTCGGGACACTATGAGGTTGTTAAGATTATTTATGATCCTGAGATAATTAGCTATGATAAGCTTCTTCAGGCCTATTGGAGACAAGTTGACCCTACAGACGACGGGGGGCAGTTTCAGGATAGGGGTGAATCCTATAGAACAGCTATTTTCTACACAAATGAAGAGCAGAGGCAAATAGCTGAAGCATCAAGGAAAGCCATGGATGAGTCCGGACGGTTCCCAGGCCCTATAGTCACTCCAATAATTCCGGCTGCTGTGTTTTATGAAGCGGAAGAATACCATCAGGATTTTTATAAAAAAAGCCCAAAGGAGTATAAGGAAGATAGAAAGATTTCCGGCAGGGATGAATTTATTAAAAAGTATTGGGGCGATGAATACTATGATATTTATAAATAAAGCCTGCGGTGGAACCCAAAATTCCCAAGTGTTTTGCCCTGTAAAATATTTTAAATTTTGTATTGACTCTTACACTGTGTGAGGGTCTATTATTATATCATAATTCGGATTATATATGATTGTAGGTGATGTTATGTTTAAAATCGGAGACTTTTCCAGACTTGCAAAAGTATCTGTAAAAGGTTATGGTGCCTGGCACTTACTTATTCCTCCAAATCGTGTATAATTAGTTATGAATGGTAGTTCGGAATTTGGTTTTTGGGAGGAATATAATGATTAAACTGGAGATTATGGGGAAAGACATCAGAAAGGATCTGCAGTTATTTGCTCAGGAACTGGTCCGTATCAAAAGTACGTCGGGGAATGAGGAAACGATAATCAAATTCATAGCTAGTAAAATGGAAGCCTTAGGTTATGATGAAGTTGTAATCGATGGATTCGGCAATGTGGTTGGCCGTGTTGGAAGCGGTGAAAAGGCAGTCATGTTCGATTCCCATGTGGACACAGTGGAGGTCAAGGATGCGGAGCTTTGGAAGGTGCCTCCATTCAGCGGCGAAATTATAGATGGTTGGCTTTGGGGAAGAGGCTCGGTGGATATGAAATCCGGCGCAGCGGCGTCCATATATGCGGCGGCTATTGCCAAAAGCCAGGGGCTGCTGGAAGGAAAACGGGTTTATGTTTCCTGTACTATTTTTGAAGAGGACTGTGATGGGGAAAACTTGAAGCATATGTTTAAAGAATTTCAGTTCAGGCCGGATTTCTTTGTAACTTGTGAACCGTCGGGAAATATAATAACTACCGGCCACAAAGGGAAAGCACAGATTGTAATAAAAACACAGGGAGTTTCTGCTCATGGCTCGGCACCGGAAAAAGGGGTGAATGCCATTTATGAAATGGCGGAAATCATAAACAGAGTAGAAAAAACGAACCTGGAGCTTATGACTAAGGCAGCCCCGAAAGGAACACTGGTGATGTCAAGAATCTCCAGTACCGGTGCATCGCTCAATGCAGTGCCTTCTGAGTGCGAGGTTTATCTGGACAGGCGTATGGTTGTCGGTGAAACAGAAGAAACGATCAAGAAGGAAATTGAAAAGATCATCAAAGGAAAGAATGCCACTTGGGAAATTGGAACTTTGCATAGGAAAACATGGACCGGAATGGACATAACTTACGAGCCTTTTCATTTGGCATGGGAAATCTCCTTGGATCATAAACTGTCAAAAGCATTTATTGATTCCTACAAGGAGGTTTTTGGTGCGGAACCTGAGAAATATGATTTCTGGGACTTCAGCACAAATGCTGTTGCGACAGTAAGTATGGGCATTCCTACCATAGGCTTCGGCCCCGGGGAATACAAGCTGGCTCACATGACAAATGAGCGCTGTGAAATAAGCCAGATTATAGATGCCTGCAGCATCTATACAAATGTGATAAGTAAATTGTAACTATGGTTTCCGGCATTTATTCAAAGCGTGAGGGGGAATAGCATGAGTGCAAGCATTTTTCATATCTGCCCGTATATTGGAAAAGAACGGATTTCTGCTGGAAGGACGATTAAAAGATCACTATTTTATAGACGGAAGGTATTATGACAGTCTAATTTACGGAAAACTATAGCGCAGGGGGGTGTACTATTGAGCAAACGTGACATAGGGATAGGATTAATAGTAGCGACTTTATGGGGATTGAACTTTATTGCCATTAAACTTGGATTGGACGATATGCCGCCATTGTTATTAGTTACAATTCGCCTTATTATTGTTTGTATACCTGCTATCTTTTTTTTACCCAGGCCCCCTGTAAGCTGGCGACAGCTCATTGCTTTGGGATTGACCATGAATGTCGGTCAGTTTGCTTTTCTTTTTGTGGGAATTAAATTAGGTATGCCTGCGGGGCTTTCATCATTAGTACATCAGTCCCAAACCTTTTTTACTTTAGTTTTTGCAGCCCTGATTCTGGGAGAAAGATGGGAATGGAATAATATAGCAGGCCTTATAATAGCTGCAGGAGGCATGGTTGTCGTAGGCTCGCAGCAGGGCGGCAGTATGACCGCAGCCGGGTTTTGGTTAACTTTATGTGCATCATCCAGCTGGGGGATTGGAAATGTGATTATACGGCGTGCATCAAAAGACACACCCCCTTTTTCCATGTTATCTTTAGTAGTATGGGCAAGTGCGGTTGCTATCCTGCCGCTTGGCCTTCTCTCCCTACACTTTGAAGGACCCGCTGTATGGAAGACAGCCTGGGAGTCTCTAAATTGGGTAACATTAGTCTCAATAATTTACTTGGCATATTTTGCGTCGTTATGCGGCTATGGGCTATGGGGAAGATTACTTTCGCGTTATCCTGCAGCTGCAGTTGCTCCATTTTCTTTACTAGTTCCGATAACAGGTATGAGCAGCGCTGTCTTGTTCTTAAACGAGACATTTTCCCTGTGGCAGATTATTGGAGCTATTTTGGTAATGTTGGGTTTGGCAGTCAATATTTTTGGAGGAAGACTAAAGAAAGATGTAAATAAAGCATTATTTACTAAGTAAAGGAGCGGGATTAAGATGGCTAAAGTAGTTATTCAAGAGTGCAGGAAATATGAATTAAACGGTTTGATGATAAAAATTAACGACGGGATAGAAAGATTGGGAGGATGGGATTTATTTATACATCCGGGAGATAAGGTTTTGCTTAAGGTAAATCTTATAGGCCCAAAATCATCTGATTCAGCTGCTGTAACTCATTCTGAATTCGTCCGTGCAGTGGCAAGGATTTTAAAACAGCAGGGATGTGAAGTGTGGATTGGAGATAGTTCGGGGGGCGCCATTGCCGGTATAGCACCTACCGCAAAAAGCTTCAGGACAGCAGGTTACGAGAAAGTAGCAATGGAGGAAGGGGCTATTATTAAGAACTTTGACAGTGAGGGTGTTATTGAAGTATCTCCCAATAGCAAATATGAGGAAAAGATGTATCTTGCAAAACCTGTTTTCGATGCTGATGTTGTAATAAACTTACCCAAATTGAAAACACACTCGGCATGTATTTATACAGGGGCTGTTAAAAATGTATTCGGATGCATTCCCGGCCTGCGAAAAGCAAGATATCATAAAATGGCTCCCAATCCGGAGAGCTTTGGTGAAATCCTGGCAGATATTCATCAGAATGCAGAATTTCAACTGCATATTATGGATGGTGTTCTTGCTATGCAGGGTGAAGGGCCGACAGCAGGAGATGTTTATCCGGGAAATAAAATCCTGATAAGTACGGATCCTTTGGCATTGGATACTGCAGCACTTAAGATGCTGGGCGTGGAAATAGGAGAGGTGGCTATACTGGGTGCAGCTAAGGAGAGGAAGATAGGGGAAAGCAAGTTGGAGAATATTACAATAGATGGTGATTATAAAGTCATTCCCAAATTAGATAATTTTAAACTGCCAAAACGCTATAAAAGCGGTAAGAAGCGAAACTATAAAGTACTGATTAAGGTTATCGATTTCTTTAAAACTGCACCAAAGGTTAACAGGAAAAAGTGCAGAAATTGTAATGTATGTGTGGAGAGCTGCCCTGTAAAAGCGATTAATAGAGATACAAAACAAATTGATTATAAGGTTTGTATTGAATGTATGTGCTGTCATGAATTATGCATGTATAAAGCAGTGGAGCTAAAGAAGGAAAATTTCCTTGCGGGCATATTAACCGGCCTTAATCGCGGCAAATACAGGTAAGGGCAGTACAATTGAGCCATGGAAAAGAAGAGAATAAAGGATGAAACAGCCCATAAGCATTGTATGCCAACACTTATGGGCTTTTTGTGCTCCTTTTTGAAGCTTAACTGGTAAGTTAAGATATTGTTACTGAGGCCTTATTTTATTGACTCAGCTACTTTAAATAGTTCATTTCCGGCAAGAGCTTCTCTGCCTGCAATGCTTATAGAAATATTACCGGTCTCCCAGCTTAGGGTTCTATTATCTTGAAGCACAGCTTTGCAGCCATTTACCTTTACCTCTTCAATCGGACCGTCAGTAGCCAGAGTATAGGCAGTATCGCTATTTAATATTCTTTCCATCACGACAAACCGTTTACCGTCAGCATGATTTTTGTAATGAATCGTTAAGTAGTCTCCTGAAACTGCACCATCGCCGGTTTTGAAAAGTTCTGCACCATAAAAGTCATAACCGTCCGGCAGGTATGAAGGCAACTTGGCTTCAAAATTCAAGAGATCATTAATTTCTTTTTCATAAGTGATGATTAGCTTTTCATCATTGCTGCCTGCTGCTATAGGGTCTTCCTTCTGTTTGCCTGAGATTTTAACAGATAAGCTGTTGTCATCTTCAGCCCCTATGCTTGGGCCGATGTTTGCATCATCGACTTGGATAAAGTAATTGAAACCTGTTGAAATGCTTTTAACGATATCATTGATTATACTTTGAGCAAATACGGATTGGTTGAGTGTAACAATAATTGCTAAACATGCAGCTATGCTCACCGCTCTTTTTAAAAATCTATTTCTGTTCTTATCTATAGCACTTTTCATTTTCATACGTTCCAAATCCGTTAAATCTACTAATTCATATCCTGAGAAATCAACCTTGACATTGTTTAAATAGTCAAACTCATTTTTCATTAAAAATCACTCCTTTGAAGAATTTGTCTCAACTTTTTTCTTCCTCGTGACAATCTGTTATATAGGATCGAAGGTGCTTTTGCTATCTGTGCTGCAATATGCTCTATGTTTTCCCCCAGTATGTAATGCCTGTAAAAAAGCTCTCTATCCCTCGGATTTAATCCTTCAAGCAGACTGTCAATTTCGCTGTTCAGAATGCTTTCAAATTCATATTTATCATCAGGTATATTTTCGTCTAGTTCTACAAAGCAAATCTCCCTGCAGTATTTACGCTTGTAATCAATACATTTGTATTTACAGATTGCACCTATCCAATTTTTCAAGGAATTCTTACTTTTATCGAACTTTTTCATGTTTTGCCAAATTGATAATAAAACGTCATTGATACACTCTTCCTGGTAGAGCTCAAGGGATGATAAATGATAGCCAACAATTGATTTGATAAGGCTGCCATATGTGTCGACCAGCAGTGTAAGTGCATTTTTGTCCTTGTTTATGATCCCTCTGACAATCTGTTCATCTAATTCTATGATGCTCACCTTCTTTAACTTACATATATGAAGCGCTTCTATATACTAATTCGAAATTATTATAAATAACTTATCACATCTATGCAAATTTTTATTCCAGGTATGGGGGGCAGGGAGTGGTTTTCTTCGTATGAGGTTATGTTGAAATGACTGCGTTTGAACCCGGTTATTATTCATGATACAATAAAGAAAAACATATAAGCGAGGATGTATCATGGCCAAGAATCATATTTATACAATGAGTGTTGCAAGGGTATATCCCTATTATGTTGCGAAGGCTGAGAAAAAAGGGCGTACGAAAGCAGAAGTTGATGAAATCATCCGCTGGTTGACAGGATATAGCCAGGAAGAGCTGGAAGCACAACTGGAAAAGCAGACAGACTTTGAGACCTTCTTTGCGGAAGCTCCCCGGTTGAATCCTTCGCGAGCTTTGATCAAAGGTGTGGTCTGTGGTGTCCGGGTGGAAGACATCCAAGAACCGACTATGCGGGAAATTCGCTATTTGGATAAGCTGATCGATGAGTTGGCAAAAGGAAAAGCAATGGATAAGATTTTGCGGCATCAATAATGCTTTCTGCCATCCTGTCAGAAAGATTGATGCTTAAGGTACTTGCATAAGCCTTCACCAGAAGCTTTTTAATGTCATGAGGGACAGCCGCAGCATTCACTTTGTTAACAAAAGTAATAATAAGATTTACCTTGCTCTTGAATTCACTGATACTCATGTTTTCACCTACATATAAAATATAATTTCTCATTATATTTATTCGTAGGAAGGGAATTATTGCCGGGATAATTTTTTATGTAAATTATGCCAATTACAACAGGGGGCTGGCTGCTCCGGTGTAAAACAGGCTTAGCCTGTGGAGCGCCCTGGTGCATGCGATATATAGCAGCTTTTTATCATCTGCTGTGCTGAAATGTTCTTCATCGGCATCACATATTAATACAGCATCAAACTCCAGCCCTTTTGACAAGTATACAGGTATGATGAATACCCCCTTCAAGTCTGTTTTTCCATCACTTTTTATCTGCCGGATATCAACCCTGTCCTTCAGGCGCTGGTATAGGGAAGCAGCATCTTTTTCAGCCTTGCAGATCAGGCCTATGGATTCGTAATTCTTCTTCCGGCAGAATAAAATCTCACTTACAATCACATCATCAAGAGCTGATAAATTTTTGGCCGTATATATTTCCGGCTTATCTCCCTTTCGATTGAAGCTATTGATTTTGAAGCTTTGATCAAGAAATCTCGAACTGAATTCCAATATTTCACTGGTACAGCGAAAGCTTTTATCCAAAGAAACAAAAGCAGAATTCTTTTTGTTCAATATTCCGGCAAATTGTTCATAGAGTGATAAATCTTCATGTTTCTCAATGGTTTGATTTATATCTCCCAAAACAGTATATCCGGATTTTGGAAACAGCAGGTTCAATACTTCAAAATGCATGGGATAGTAATCCTGAGCCTCATCGATTACAATCTGCTTTATATCTTCGTAGTCCGTATTGCTGTAGTCTTGAATATTTAAATGCAGGAAAGCAAGGGCAAGGGCATCATCATACCGCAAGCAATCCTTGTCAATGCTGTCACAGGTATAGTCTATTATATCCTCAATGCAGCCGGGCAGTTCTATTCCTTTTGCCAAGCTGTAGAAATAGCTTTTATCATGAAACAGCTTTTTATAGAGCTCCAGGCAGTTTAATACGGTGAATTTTTGTATTTTCTTCATAAGAGCGGTGCTTTCATTAATGGATAACATACGGGCCGCTTCTTCTATTTCATATGAATGAGAGGTGTTATTGCTTACAAAGTCTTTCAGCTTTGCCATGCGGTTTTTTCGCTGCTCATGTACGGTTTCAAGAATTGACTGCTCCAATTTCTTTAACCGCAGCCCCAGACGAGAGCCGTAATTTTTATTCAGTGCTTTAGATTTCAATAGCTGCCGGCCTGCGATGTATCTTCCGTTATAATAGATGTCGTGAAATTCCATCCACCTTTTAGGCATATCCTGAATAAAGCGTCTCAGTATTTCTACAAATTGGATGGAACCCTTGAACGCCATGCTGTTTTTTGCTAAAGTCCCATAATTCCTGTCATCAGATGAGAGTATCAGTTCCAAAAGCTGATTCCTGGTTTGTATTTGTTCATTCTGCAAAACCGACTGGAGTATTTCTTCGAACAGGGCTGAATTGACATTCCTTTCACCCAACTCAGGCAGTACATTCGAAATATATCGCTCAAACAGAGTGTTTGGAGAGATAATCATTATATTATTGGAGGCCAGCCTGGCTGCAAGCCCCTGATACATAAGGTAAGCAGCTCTATGCAGCGCTACGGAGGTTTTGCCGCTTCCCGCAGCCCCCTGCACCATCAATAAATCCGCTTCCATATCTCGTATAATGATATCCTGGTCTTTTTGTATTGTTTCTACTATGGTTTTCATTTTAGGGGAGGCATTTTGGGACAGCAGCTTTCTTAAAAATTCATCAATAATCTGGATATCCGCGTCAAAAAAATATTCCAGTTTCCCCTTTTTAATTTCATATTGCCTTTTTAAATTAACCTCTCCTGTTACCTTCCCGGCAGGAGCCTCATAGAATGCTTTGCCTGTTCCGAAACGGTAAAATACGCTTGCTATAGGGGATCTCCAGTCATAGACATGCATTTCATGAGACTTGTCATCCATAAGGGAAGACATCCCGATATATACTTTTTCAAAGGCATCTTCGCCGTCAAATTTAAAATCAATGCGGGCAAAGTACGGTGAATTAATCATTCTCTCCAATACCAGTATCCTGTTTGCTTCCGTTTCATATTCGGATATCCTGTCTGACAGCGGGCTTGCATATTGGTTTAACTCTACAAGATCATAGAAGTTTTCCAAAGACCAGAGGTTTGATATGGAATGCACAGTGTTTTCGCGCATTTCCTTCTTCGAAGAAATGATGGCCGCTTTCTTTTCCTGACTGCTCAGCCTGAGAGAAGATAATTGTTCTTGTACAGCAGATATGGTTTGCTCCAAATGTTTAGTCTCAAAATCCCATTCAAACTGATTGTTTTCCATATAGTATTCCCCCTTCTGTTTTATGCATGCAGAATGATTCAACCTATATAATACACACAAAAAATATAAATTATAAGACTGATACCGATAAAAAATATATGGTATAATAAAATTGAGAAGAATGTATTTACAAGTGTGGGGGCCAGGTTTGAATTATTTCAAGCCTGGCCCTTATTGTTTCTGTGATGCACGTGTTTATAACTGAAGAATGTTTGATATAATGGAATAGAAAGTATTTAAGACAGGGGGAGATGATTTTGGATACCGGAAGAGAATACTATGCAGATAAGAAAGCGGTAAGGGACAGTATTTTTGAATCAATAGGATTTACTGCAGGCTTTTTTATTTTTATATTCTTTTTAATTAACATGAAAGGAAGCAGGCGGGGGTTTGACATCAGTCTGGTTTTGTTTTTATGCATATGTGTTGTGACGATGTTTTTTGCAATATTATTCAGCCAGGCTACCTTGATGAATCATAAGATAATAATTAATCAGCAGCATATAAACTCCATAGGAATATTCAATATAACCAATGATGATATGGAGTGGCAGAAGGTGGATATTATTATGATTGGAGAAGTGGAGAACAAGAAATCGAGATGGAAGGATTTTTTTATGGGGTAGAGTTCAGATATACGGAAGAATCCGGAGAGAAGAATTCCAAATCGTATAAACTTAGCCATATAGTGGATCATGATAAGCTGATAGAAGACATTATTAGTGTCTGCAAAGACAAAGGAATTGATTACAAGGATATGAGGTAATGATTGCAGACGATTTACAGGCAATTCCGATTTTTCTGAAAAATAAGAGGAATAGTAAAAACAATATCGAATTATATCAAAAAATAGGAAATGAAAGAAGGTGTAACAAATATGGCTAAGTTTAACAATATTAAATTGAGCAATAAGATGTCATTATTAGTAGCGATACCTATTATTGCAATAGTAATTACCACTTACATTTCAGTTACCAATATCGGAAACATTTCAGAAGCATTGGTAAAAAAATTGTACAATGAAATAAACCAATGCAATGCTTTAATGCTAAATGCCGACAGGGACTTCTATCAAGCTCTTACAGACCAGATGAATATGCAGAAATCAACAAATCAAGAGGAATTGCAAAAATATAGAGAATCATACAATGAGAATGCAAAGCAGGTTGTTGACCGTGTACATGAAGCGTATGGAATTCTTCTCAGGGAAAAGAATGTATATGAAAAATTCAGGCACCAGGTTTCAAATCTAACAGTCTTTGAGCTTATTGAGGTTTTTAATAAGGACTATAATACATGGTATGGATTGTTTAATGCAAGTATCAATGTCGTTTCGGATGAGGAGCAGTATATAAGCACCTTTAATTCGGCAAGAGAGAGTATGAACCAGATAGAAGAGATATTAAAGGTATATGGGACTGAAATTGTTGCGCAGAGTAATAAAACTGTCTCGCAAACGATAATGTATGTTATAGTGATAACAGCTTCGGCCATTATACTTTCGCTGCTGCTTGGGATTATTATAATAACCGGCATAAGTAAAAGAACCAAAAAAGCTCTGGAGCTAATAAAAAAGACTGCTAATCTTGATTTGGGATATTCGGCAGGATATGATAAGTTCTTGAAGGAGAAAGATGAATTCGGGTTAATAATCAATGCGGAATCAGAGGTGCGAAAAGAATTAGTAAATATAATTAAAGAAGTAAGCAATAACGCATCAACCTTAAACGAAATCGTTGACTTGACTAATCAAAGCATGTCACGCCTGGGAGAAGAAATTGACGATGTATCTGCTACAACAGAAGAGCTATCAGCAGGAATGGAAGAAACCGCCGCATCAGTTCAGGAAATGAATGCAGCCTCCAATGAGATTGAAAGAGCCTCGGAGAATATTGCTGAAAAAGCCAAGGAGGGAGCATTGGAAGCGGAAAAGATCAACAAGACTGCCAATGAATTGAATAAAAGCTTTACTGCTTCCCAAGAAAGCGCTTACAGAATATTCGAAGAAGTAAAGTCAAGCCTGGAAGAAGCATTGGAAAGATCAAAAGCTGCTGAACAGATTAGCATATTAGCTGATTCCATTCTGGAAATAACTTCACAGACAAACCTTCTTGCCTTAAATGCTGCTGACTTCAATTCAAAGCACGGTTAAAGCACTTGATGAAGTATCTGCAGCTACAAATGAAGGCGCTGACGGGACAAGCAATATAGCACAGCAGACATCCAACATTGTGGAAAATGCCAGTGAGGTTATTAAAAGTATCGCAAATGCAAAAGAAGTATCGGCTAAGCTTAATCAGATGATAGCCAAGTTCAAAATATAGATAGAAGGATGACATGGGGCAGCCCGGAAGTAAGATATAATGCTTCCGGGTTTTTTCAAGCCTGAGCATTATTAGGGAGCCATGGTTCTAATATTTCATAGGGTATTTTTACTCCGCTGATGCTTTCTCCTATTTTAACAGCAGGTTTGATTTTTCCGTGATAGTCGCTTCCTACTGATGCATAAAGCTTGTGCTTACTGCAATAATCAAGAAGGTAATTTGTCATATCCATTGAATGAAGTGAACTCTATGGAACCAGGTATGGCAACTGCTGCGTTTTTATATTACTATCTGCAAACGGAGTCTTAAAATCAAAAAAACAAACATAGAATTAATTAGTCATTATGGCTGAATATTTTTATTTCAGGTGAAGGATTTCAACCGGTATGAAGAGTATTAATACAAAAAAGCTTGTTGAAAGCGGGTTTGTTGAAAATGTCAGAATTGTGACAGCTTCAATTCTGCTTATATATTTGGCTGTTTCATTATACTTTATGAATCATTTCTTTTTCAATACTGTAATAAACGGAGCAGATGTTTCATTGAAAGCCCATAATGAAGCAGACGATGTTATTATAAGATATGTTAAGGATTATAAGCTGCAGCTGATTGAACGAAACGGAAAAACAGAAGAAATTGCAGGACAAGATATTGGAATGAAATTCAATAGAAATAACAGTATTTCTAAAATTCATAAAATACAAAGCTCATTTAAGTGGCCGATATCATTATTTAAGGAACAAAAATTTTATGTTAATGATTTATATGTTTATAACAGAGAAAATCTGGAAGACAGAATAGATAATTTGGACTGCCTGAATAAAGATATCACAGAACCTCAAAATGTGAGCTTCAAATATGCAAACGGCTGCTATGAAACAGTAAAGGAGATATATGGGAATAAGCTTCATAAAGGCAGATTATACGAAGTAATAAAATCAAGTATATTAAGAGGACAACGAGAATTGGATTTGGATAAAGGCCTGTGCTACATAAATCCAAAGTACACCCTAAGTTCTGTTAAGACTTCACAAACTCTGAGCCTGCTGAACAAGTATGTATCAGCAAAAATCACTTATATACTCAGGAGCGAGAAGGAAATATTGGATCAAAATACTATAAATCAATGGCTTAGTATTGATGAAGACCTGGAGGTAGTAATAGACGAAAATGCTGTCAGGGGTTATGTTAAGGGATTGAGCAAAAAGTATGATACAGCCGGTGCTGCAAGAAAGTTTAAGACATCTGTTAATAAAACAGTAGAAGTAAAAGGCGGTTTTTACGGATGGAAAACGGATATTACCGCTGAAACCAAGGCACTGACAGAAAATATAAAACGCGGCGAAGTGCTTGAAAAAGAACCCATATACATTCAAAAGGCTTTATCCCGGGATGAAAATGATATAGGGAATACCTATGTGGAAATAAATATTACAAGACAGTATTTGTGGTATTATAAAGCCGGCAAGCTTATAGCACAGGGCCACATAGTATCAGGCAATCCCAACTGGGGAAATGCCACCAGTCTTGGTGTCTATATGCTGAATTATAAAGAAACCGATACTACTATAAGAGGGCCCGGTTATGAAGCGGATGTAACCTATTGGATGCCTTTTAACGGAAATATAGGAATACATGACGCTGATTGGAGATATTCTTTCGGAGGAAATATCTATAAAAGGAACGGAACCCATGGATGCATAAATGTTCCGTTATATTTAGCCAAAAGAATTTATGAAAATATAGAAGAGGGAACACCTGTTATTTGTTATGAAGAGCAGTGACAGAGCGGATGTTCAGGAGGGCTGTTATGAACGGAGTCGTATACTACAAATCAGATGATTTCAATATGGTTGAGATAAAAACCTGTTCCAACGATGTACACTCATACAAGGATCATCTTCACGAGGAATTATCCGTTGGCTACATAGAAGAAGGCGCATCCATCCTGAATGTTAACGGAAAGGATTATCGTATGGAAGCAGGAGAAGCAATCATCATATATCCATATGTAAGCCATAAGTGCCAGCCCGTAGATATCAACAGATGGAGATTTACAATGATCTATATCCGGAATGAGTTTTGCGAAGAAATGTTCAATCATTTGGGCGGGAATAAAGCTATAGGCATTAAAAAACTGGGTGCCTCCGAGTTCGATCAGATTAAATGCCTGGCAGAGGTTCTGAAGAGTGACACATGCGGATTTGATAAGGAAGTTGAATTGATAAGTACGCTTATCCAGTTATTAAACCTGGAGGATGTGGCCATCAAGTTCGAAAGCAGCAAAAAGCTGATGGAAATCAAGGCATATATTGAGGAAAACTTTCTTAAAACCCTTTCCCTTATAGATATTGAGAAAACCTTCGGCATCA
>Ga0208695_1001988_pt1 | contig 15803 bp, 10 predicted proteins | sample AD_UKC111_MetaG_FD_184449 | JGI IMG/M metagenome (GOLD analysis project Ga0208695, IMG submission 184449) | Active sludge microbial communities of municipal wastewater-treating anaerobic digesters from Hong Kong - AD_UKC111_MetaG (SPAdes)... | ecosystem: Engineered > Bioreactor > Anaerobic >... | reverse complement strand
TTCGACAATACTGCCGAAGTGTTAAAAGCACTGAATATCCTCACCGCCGATTATGGCTATGCGTGGAGTCCTTACAGAATTACCGTTTCTACCATTGGCCTGATACCCGGTATGAAAACTTTTCTGGAAAAGACCAATTGTAATCTGGCTATTAGCCTACATACTCCTTTTCATGAGGAACGGCTTCAACTCATGCCGATAGAGAAGGCCTATCCGATAGCAAAAGTTATTGATGAACTCAAAAATTTTGATTTTGGAAGGCAAAGAAAACTTTCTTTCGAATATATTATGTTTGACAAGTTGAATGACACCATGCGTCATGCCACTGAACTGGTACGACTTCTCAAAGGTTTGGATGCTCGCGTCAACCTTATCAGATTTCATGCCATTCCGAAAGTTCCTTTAAGAAGTTCGAGCGAAGAAAAGATGACACAGTTTCGTGATTATCTGAACGACAACAGAATCTTGGCCACTATTCGCAAATCGCGAGGTGAAGATATTTTTGCTGCATGCGGTATGTTGTCCACTTTGGAAAAAGAAAAACAAAGTTCCAAAAAAAATCAGGAAAAATGAAAAATTCATTGCACCAGGAAAGGAAAACTTCAGCGACAAAAATTTCTTTTCTGCTTATTTTGCTATGCTACTTTTCAACGGCTTCTTTGTCTGCTCAGTCATCCTATTTAAAAAATCAGATTGTCGATTCGCTCACTCGAATTGCCAATCAGTCGATATTTGTGGGGCAAGTGGGTGTTGATAATATTTCCATTGATCAAAAATCAAAAAAAATAATTGTATCGGCCAACGAGAAGCTGGGCTATATTCCTTTTCGTAATGAAAATGTTCGACAAATTTATTTCGCGCTCGATAAAATTTTACTTCCGCAGTACAAAAAATACGATATTGTATGCCAAGTGGATAACAAGCCGATTGAAGAATTAATTCCCAATTTTTTCAGAAGCAAGAATAAAATTGACGAAGACCGTTTCTTTGTTGTGAAGAAACCAAAATTTCCTTTGGTAAAAAACCTTTCGCGTCCTTATCCGGTGAGTAATGGATTAAGCGGGAAAAATATTGCGTTGTGGGCAAGTCATGGGTTGCACTTCGATCAGAAGTTGTTGCGCTGGGAGTGGCAGCGTGCCCGCGTGATGCAGACAGTGGAAGATTTATACACACTTTCCTATGTTTATCCTTTCCTGATTCCCATGCTCGAAAATGCCGGTGCAACAGTGCTGACACCACGAGAAAGAGATACGCAACGCCATGAAATAATTGTGGACAATGATTTTGCCGGTTCTTCGGAATATCGCGAATTTAACCAAACAGAGGCATGGGGCATCGGAGGAACGGCAGGTTTTGTTTCTTCAAAAAACTATTATATTCAAGGAGAAAATCCTTTCAAAATGGGAAGCTACCGACAAATTTCTTCTGTTTCCAATAAAAAGAAAGCTTCCCTTGCAGAATGGAAGCCAAATATTCCCGAAGCTGGGGAATATGCAGTTTACGTTTCCTACAAATCTTTGGAAAACAGCACTCAAGAAGCACATTACACTGTTTATCATCAAGGTGGGGAAACCGAATTTTCCGTTAATCAAACTATGGGTGGAGGGACGTGGATTTATCTCGGAAAATTTTATTTTGATAAAGGAAAAAATGACAACGGAAAAGTTGTGTTGACAAATTTTACAGGCAAAAAGGGAGAAACCGTAACAGCCGATGCAGTGAAATTTGGAGGAGGAATGGGGAATATTGCACGATACTCCAATCAGAAAGGAATATTACCCAACCAAAAAAGTTCTGATAAGCTCACAGAAAATTCCCCACAATTGCCAACCGGCACATATGTTGATTGGAAATATCAACCGCAAACGAGTGGCTATCCGCGTTTTTCGGAAGGAGCGCGTTACTGGTTGCAGTGGGCCGGTTTCCCCGACAGCATTTACAGTCCAACCAAAGGGGCTAACGATTATGTGGATGATTACCAATGCAGAAGCAAATGGGTAAATTATCTGATAGGCGGTTCGGTGCTTGATGCTGAAGGAAACGGATTAAAAATCCCTGTCGATTTGTCGTTTGCGTTTCATACCGATGCCGGCGTAACCAAAAACGATTCCGTGATTGGAACGTTGGGAATATGTGCTATTAACAACTTCAGTGGAAAGGATATTTTTAAAAATAAAGTTTCACGCTGGGCTTCCCGGGATTTGACCGATGTGGTACAAACCCAAATTGTGAACGATATTCGTTTGGTGTGCGATTCGCAGTGGACACGCCGCGGCATTTGGAACAAACCTTACTACGAAGCAAAAGGACCGGAAGTTCCGTCCATGTTGTTGGAGTTGCTTTCGCATCAAAACTTTGCCGATATGCGGTTTGGATTGGATCCGCAATTTCAGTTTCTGGTCTCCCGTTCGGTTTACAAAGGCATTTTAAAATATCTTTCCTTTTCAGAAGGCAGGAATTTTATTGTACAACCTTTACCGGTTAACGATTTCAGCATTCAATTCATTGATTCCCTATCCCTAAAACTTCAATGGAAAAGTACAAAGGATTCGTTAGAACCGACAGCCGAAGCGGAACATTTTGTGGTTTATACACGAGTTGAAGATGGAGGTTTTGACAATGGTGTTTTGGTCAACACTTCCCACCATATCATAAAATTGGAACCAGGAAAAATCTACAGCTTCAAGGTAAAGGCAGTAAATAAGGGAGGCGAAAGCTTTCCTTCTGAAATTTTGTCGGTTTATCGCGATGCTAAAGAAAAAGGTACCGTTTTGATTGTTAATGGATTTCAAAGAGTGAGTGCACCGGCAAGTTTTTCTATCGATACTGCTTATGCCGGTTTTTTGAATACCGTCGATGCCGGAGTTCCTTACCTGCAAGGATACAATTTTACCGGTTCTCAGTTTGAATTCAGGAGAAACAAGCCCTGGTTGGATGACGATGCACCGGGATTCGGAGCAAGTCATGCCAATTATGAAGGCAAAGTAGTGGCGGGTAATTCGTTTGATTATCCTTTTCTGCATGGTAAAGCTGTTAAGGCTGCCGGTTATTCTTTCGTGTCGTGTAGCAGTTCTGCCGTCATCAATGGTGAAGTGAACATGAACGATTATCGGTTTGTGGATTTAATTTTGGGAAAACAGAAACAAATCGGAGCCGATTATGGGAAAAAAGTTCCGAGTTTTAAAACTTTTCCTCAAGATTTACAGCAAAAAATTAATTTGTTCTGTCAGCAAGGTGGGAATTTGCTGGTTACCGGTTCAGCCATAGCTTCCGATTTATGTGATCGGGAAAAAGTTTTACCGGAAGATGCGCATTTTCTCGAACATACGTTGAAATTGAAATTTCGTACACATCCTGCTGCCATCACAGGAGAAGTAAAATGTGTACCTTCACCTTTCAGACAATTTGAACAATCTTCATTTCCGTACTTCAGCCAGCCCAATTCGATTTCTTATTATGTAGAATCGCCTGATGCCATCGAACCGGCAGAAGAAACCGCATTCACATTTTGCAGATATGCAGAAAACAATCTGAGTGCAGGCGTCATTTATTCGGGAAATTACAAAATTTGCGCGTTGGGATTTCCTTTTGAAACGATTGTTTCGGAAAGCGACAGGCAAGTTTTCATGCAGTCGGTATTGAATTTTTTTGCTGGCAGGTGAAAAAATTGGGAAAAATTTGTGTTAATTTGTCGGAATAAAAAATTTGACAAAACAAAAATTTTTTCTCCAATATATTTTAAACAAGAGGAGGTCGATGTTGTCGGCGATAATATTTAGTCTATGTTTGAACAGCATTTCCCGAAAAAGTCCGATACGTGGAAAGTGAAATTTTTGCTTTCTGTAGTAATTATAGCTTTCATGGTTGGTTGTCGTCAGGTGAAAAGTTCTTTGCCCAGCGTTACCGGATCGGTTTACGAAGTATTGGTGGTGATGGAGGCGGGGCAGTGGAAATCTTCAACAGGCATTGCCGTAAGAGAATTGTTCGGGCAAAATATGGCAGGCTTGCCTCAGCCTGAACCGATGATGGACATAATTCCTTGTGCAAGTCAGACTTTCACCAACAGGTTCAAATCGTCGAGAAATATTTTTATCGTTGAGATTTCGGAAAAATATTCCCAACCTAAAGTGATTTATTCTATTGATAAATGGGCACATCCACAAGCAGTGGTAAAAATTGTTGCACCGAACAATAATTCTTTTGTGAATATCATTACACAATATGGCGATAAAATTCTGAATTTTTTTATTGTTCAGGAAAGAATACGCTTGATGAAATACAATAGTAATCATGTTAATGCAGCTGCCCAAAAAGATATAGAAAAAATTTTCGATATGCGGATCGACATACCCGGAGAGTTTCAAAAATCAAGTCAACGAACTGATTTTTATTGGATTACAAACGATAATGTAAAAATACGAAAAGATATTGTGATCTATTCTTTCCCCGTTAAGGATTCAACAGGAATAACGCTTGAATATTTACTGGAGAAGCGGGATTCTGTTATGAAAGCTCATCTTCCGGGTGAAGTGGAAGGCTCATACATGGGAACAGAGTATCGTTATCTACCGCCCGTTTTCAAAAAGTTTTCACTTAAGGGCAGTTATTGTGCCGAAATCAGAGGACTTTGGAAAATGATAAACGGAGCCGCAATGGGTGGCCCTTTTTACAGTCAAACACGATGGGATGAAACCAGCGGACGAGCCATAACGATTGAAGGTTTTGTTTTTGCTCCCGGTGAGAAAAAGCGAAATGCCATTCGTCAGTTGGAAGCAATCATTTATTCTGTACAATTGCATAAAAAATCTGAATAAAGAAAAAATTAAAGAAAAACTCATACAACTATGGAACATAAAATGATTATAGGAATTACACATGGCGATATCAACGGCATTGGTTATGAAGTAATTTTAAAAGCTTTGTCCGATCCTGCCATTCTCGACTTTTTCACACCGGTTATTTACGGTTCATCCAAAGCTGCTGGCTATTATAGAAAAATGCTGGATATTCAAAATCTCAATCTCAACATCATTGGTTCGGTAAAAGAATTGAACCATAAAAGAGTTAATATTATCAATTGTGTAGATGAAAATATTAAGGTCGAAGTTGGACAATCCACACCCGAAGCCGGAGAAGCTGCCTATATTGCCCTCGAACGTGCGGTAGAAGATTTGAAAAATGGAGAAATCCATGCGTTGGTTACTGCACCCATCAACAAAAAGAATATCCAATCGGAAAAATTTCACTTTCCCGGTCATACCGAATATCTTGCCCAGCACTTCGGGAACACGGAAAATGCGCTGATGTTGATGGTCAACGATGTGATGCGGATAGCTGTTGTAACGGGGCATATTCCACTACGCGAGGTCCCGTCCGCTTTAACTTCAGAATTGGTATTGAAAAAACTGCAAATTCTCAACCACTCACTGAAAGAGGATTTTATGGTTGTTCGACCACGCATTGCCGTTTTGGGACTGAATCCACATGCCGGCGATGATGGATTGATTGGCGACGAAGAAAAAACTATTCTTCTTCCTGCCATGAAGGAAGCCGAAAAGGCCGGAATAATCTGTGTTGGCCCCTATCCGGCTGACGGTTTCTTTGGATCGGGAAGTTTCACAAAGTTCGATGGCATTTTGGCCATGTATCACGATCAAGGCCTGATACCTTTTAAAACAGTTTCTATGGACAATGGGGTGAATTTCACTGCCGGACTTCCCATTATACGGACTTCACCCGCTCATGGCACTGCTTACGACATTGCCGGACAGAATGTTGCTTCAGAAAATTCTTTCCGACAAGCTTTGTATCTGGCATGCGATGTTTACAAAAACAGGGAACTTAACCATCAGCTAAAATCAAATCAGCTCAAATTTGAAAGCAAGGAAAAAGAAAACGGATAAATAAAAAGTTTTTACGGAAACAGATAAGCGAAAATGGCGAATATCTATTGTAGCCGAATCGAAGTTCCATTTCATTAATAGAAAAGGGGAAATGATTTTGATTTGTTTTAAAACAAAATGAAAGTTACAAAAAAGTTAAAAATTCATTTATTAAAGTGCCTTTTTGTCGGCTTCATTAGGCCTGTTGCTGTTTTCGATTTGATGTTCACAAAATTATTTCAAATTGTTTGGTGAGAAGAAGTTGTTTGTTTGTATTGTACACTGTTTGTTATCAAATAGCTAATTAAATATAAAAGATTATGAAAATAGGAGTTCCCAAAGAGATAAAACCACAAGAAGGCCGGGTGGCAATGGTTCCGGCCGGTGTCATGGAGTTGGTTCACCGATATGGTCATGAAGTTTTTGTACAAAAAGGAGCAGGGGAAGAGAGCGGATTTTCGGATGAAGCATATTTATCGGCAGGGGCCGTTATGCTGGATACCATTGAAGAAGTGTACAACACGACTGATATGATTGTGAAAGTAAAGGAACCAATTGAAAGGGAATATTCTCTTATCAAAAGAAATCAGCTATTGTTTACTTATTTTCATTTTGCTTCGAGTAAAAAACTTACCGAAGCCATGATGCAAAGTGGGGCTGTATGTATTGCTTACGAAACCGTAATGGAAAAAGATGGAAGTTTGCCCCTATTGATGCCGATGAGTGAAGTAGCCGGGCGCATGTCTGTTCAGCAAGGTGCCAAATATCTCGAAAAGCCACAAAACGGGAAGGGAATTTTGCTGGGAGGCGTTCCCGGTGTTCGTCCAGCCAATGTGCTCATTATTGGTGGAGGTGTAGTTGGAACTCAGGCTGCATACATGGCTGCGGGTCTGGGAGCAAACGTTACCGTGCTGGATGTCAATCTGTATCGGCTTCGTTATCTCGACGATGTCATGCCTGCCAATGTAATAACTCAATACTCGAGCAAATATGCCATTTCCGAACTTTTGCCTACCGCAGATTTGGTGATTGGTGCTGCGCTCACGGTTGGAGCCAAAGCGCCGCATCTCATTACAAGAGAAATGCTCAAACTTATGCAGAAAGGAACCGTTATGGTGGATGTATCTGTTGATCAGGGTGGTTGTTTTGAAACCACTCATCCGACTACCCACACCGATCCTGTTTACCAAGTGGACGGCGTATTGCATTATTGCGTCGCCAACATTCCGGGTGCGGTTCCCATAACTTCTACCCGCGCACTGACAAATGCCACATTGCCTTACGTTATCAAGCTGGCTGAACTTGGTTGGGAGAAAGCTTGCAAAAATCATGAAGATATAAAGCACGGTTTAAACATTGTCGATGGCAAAATTGTTTTTAAAAATGTAGCAGATTCATTGGAATTGCCTTACACCGAATATCAAATTTCATAAAATGGTACATTGGGGATTTATAGGTTGCGGTGATGTAACCGAGAAAAAAAGTGGACCGGCTTTTCAGAAAGTCGAGGGTTCGGATGTTGTGGCCGTTATGAGTCGTCGCCTGGACAAAGCCAAAGACTACGCCTTACGTCATGGAGTGAAAAAGTGGTACGACGATCCCGACAAGCTGATACACGATCCAGAAGTTACGGCAGTTTATGTGGCAACGCCTCCTTCTTCTCATGCCGAATATGCCATCAAAGCCATGAAAGCCGGCAAACCTGTTTATGTAGAAAAACCTCTTGCTTCTTCCTGGCTGGAAGGTCAGGAAATTGTTCAAGTTGCCCAAGAAACCCATGTGCCTTGTTTTGTTGCTTATTATCGGCGAACATTGCCGTATTTTTTACGTGTTAAAAAGTTGATCGACGAGGGAAAACTTGGAAAAATTTCTTCCGTACAGATTCGGTTTGCTCTGCCACCGTCGCAAAATGATTTTCGTCCCGATACTTTGCCTTGGCGAGTTAAGAAGGAAATTGCCGGTGGCGGATATTTTTACGATTTGGCTCCGCATCAATTCGATTTGCTCGATTTTATTCTTGGTCCTATTTCGGAAGCGCAGGGTTTTACTTCCAACATTGCCGGTCTGTATGAAGTGGAAGATGCGGTGAGCGGAATTTTTCGCTTCAGCAACGGGATTTTGGGTAGCGGAATGTGGACTTTTTCTGCTCCTGAAAATTTTCGATGCGACGAGATTCTTTTTGTAGGAACAAAGGCAACACTCACCTGTTCAACTTTCGATTTTAGTCCGATAACGCTTGAAAGTGGAGAGAAAACAGAAAAATTTTCGGAACCAAAACCGGAAAACATTCAATTTTATTTGATAGAAAGTATTATCAATTTTTTGAACGGGAAAGGCACTGAACCTGTAAGCAATTGTTATTCGGCTATTCGAACCAATTGGGTGATGGACAAAATTCTGGGAAAACTGTAGAAAGCAAGTCGTCAAAATTATTAGAAGGTTTTAGAAAAGCCATGTAGCAGAAAATGTTGTGGACAGTGAATTATCTCTCATTCAGTAGGCTAAAGATAATTTTAATCGACTACAAGTCGAAGGACTTAATCTTTTAAAATATCCCGATAAATAATTGAAAATTTATTTTGTCGATAATAAAATATGCCTTATATTTGAAGCCCTTTTTCAAAACGCAAATTTTTTTGATAAGTTGTTTTTGGAAAGAGGAAATAGGTTTTTGCTTATTTATTATTTTGTGAAGCAGGAGTTCCCACTCCAAATGTTCAGGCATTTAAGTTAGAAAGACCGGCAATTTGGTTGTCTCATTTTTTTAGATTGGAAACAAAATTTCCTGATTTTTACGTTTTGTGATAATTTTTCTGTGAATTAAAATAAATCCGATTTTTATTGACCCTAAAAAAATTGAAAGTTATGAAAAAATTTACTTTATTTAAATCGTTGCTATTGACAGTCGCACTGCTGACAGGCAGCGTTGGAGCGTGGGCTCAAACGTGTGATATTACTGATGATTTTGCTACTTTAACAACATCAGTTTCTTATGCTGCAAGTATTACTACAACAAACGGGTGGAATGCTGTAAATGCTGCAGTTTTTGAAGGCGGTTCTACGAATTCAAGTCCAAAATTTTCTTTTATCGGTTCAGATGCTACCACTAAAGCTGTATGTATCAATGGTAAAACTTCTGCTGTAGGGGTAATTACATCCCCTACGCTTTCTGGCGGCTGTGCATCCATCAGTTTTAAGTATGGTCATCCCTTTGGTGAATCGAATGGAGCTAAATTTACAGTTGAAATTAAACAGAATGGAACAACTGTTTGGTCGGAACAAGTTGTGAATACCTCAATGACACAATATACCGCCTATACTTATTCTAAAACTGGGTTATCAATATCAGGTGATTTTACGGTTGTAATAACCAATAACTCACCTTCGGCTTCCACATCAAATAAAGATCGTGTTGCTATATGGGGAATTTGTATTGGTAATTATTCGGGAGGTACACCAACGGTTGCAGATCCAACTTTTACAGTTACAGGAACGCTTAAATCTACTGATGTTTATTGGAATTCGGCTAAAGTGAGCATTAGTAGCAGCACTGCAGGAGCGAGCATTTATTACACTCTTAATGGAAACGATCCAACAACTTCTTCCACTTTATATGATGGAGAAATTACAATTACTTCCACGACCACCATTAAAGCGATTGCAGTAAAATCGGGCATGAACGACAGTCAGATTTCTGAAAAAACCATAACCATATCGGGCCCTGCCATAGCAACATTGCCTTTTACAGAAGTTTTTGACGGCAATTTAGGAGAATTTTATCCTTACAGTAAAATAGGCGATCAGGTCTGGACAGCTTCTTCTTATTCATCAGGCACTTACACAAAATTTGCAAAAATTAGTGGATATAGTGGTGGAAGTAAAGAAAACGAAGACTGGCTGATTTCACCTGAGTTTACGCCTGCTTCAGTCAGTGGTATAACTTTGACTTTTGCATCTGCTACCAATTATAGCGGGCCGGCTCTTCAATTAAAATATTCAACCAACTATGATGGATTCAGCGACCCTTCTACCGCCACGTGGACCGATATTACCGGTAATGCGGCATGGCCTGCAGAAGCATCTTCTTTTGCATGGGTTGAATCGGGCGATGTTTCTATTGCAGGAACAGCTCCTGTTCGTTTTGCATTTGTTTATACTTCAACAACAGAAGCTGCTGCTACATGGGAAGTTGCAAATGTAAATGTTGTAAATAGTACTGCTCCAGCAACTCCAACCATTACCGTAACCGAAATTTCTGTTCCAGAAATGGCTGCCAATGTTGGGGAAACAGATACCAAAACTATTACGGTTAGCGGTATCAATCTGACTGACAACATTATCCTATCCATTTCCGGGGCAAATGCCGATCAATTTTCGGTATCGCCTGCCAGCATTGAACCGGTATCCGGAACCGTTACCGACGTGTCTGTAACCATTTCCTATTCACCAACTGCTGAAGGCAGTCATGTGGCTGTTCTTACCCTTTCGAGCACCGGAGCCGAAGATGTTAGTTTGAATCTAAGCGGATCTGCAACCGTTTCAGGTTTGAATCCGGCTGTGATCAAAGGCATTTATGCACGCGATGGAAAAATATTTGTGAATGCTGCCGTAGCCGGACTGAATGTAGAGGTTTACAATACGGTTGGGCAACGCGTTGCTTCGCAGGTTTTGAAGGGAGATTTAAATATTATTCCTGTTTCCACCAAAGGAGTTTTACTGGTTAAATGCGGTTCGGAAGTTACGAAGGTAATTTTGCCCTAATAAACTCGAATGTTTATAATCATTATAGTTTTCATTCAAGAGCTGCTCCTTTCCGAGCGGCTCTTTTTTTGCAATTTTCAATACAAAATATATTCGAGCTTTTAGCGGAAATTTTTACTATATCATTTTGACAAGCGCTTCAAAATAGTAAAAGATAAAAAATCCGGCAATAATGAGTTTACTCACCATATTTACAAGCATTCCTGCAAAAGTACCGAATCCGGCTTTCATGGCATCAGCGTGATTCTTGCCGTCCATCAGCTCTCCAATGACAGCTCCCAGAAAAGGCCCAAAAATTATTCCCCACGGCCCGAAAAACAAACCAACCATCATTCCGATAGAGCTACCCCAAATTCCTTTTTTGCTGCCGCCAAATTTTTTAGCTCCCCATATTGGAAAGATATAATCGAGTAATTGTGCCAGCAACACGATAATGCCCCATACGACGAGAAAACGTACTGAAAAATCGGCTTTTGAACTGAAATGAAGAAGCAAAATGCCAATATAGCTTAGCGGTACACCGGGCAAAACAGGAAGAATACATCCCAAAAATCCTAATAAAATCAGTAAACCCGATAGAATAATCAAAAATAAGTCCATATCAAATGATTTTCTTGAAAAAGTTATAGGTGCAAAAATAGGGAAAAAACGCAATTACTTGCAACAAAGTGAATTGGAATGATGCAAAACAATAAATGTGTGTGAATTGAAAATTATCCCGTATATTTGTATTTGTTTTGGATGATAGATTTTTCGGACAAATGAAAAGAAATAAATTTTCTTCGTTTTTACAAAAAATACGTTTTAAATATCGCGTTTCCATACTGAATGAAAATACTTTGGAAGAGTCGTGGCATGTTCGTTTGTCGCGTTTGAGCGTATTTATTTATCTTTTCATTTTTACGCTGTTGACTTTTGTATTGCTGTCCTTTTTGATTTATGTAACACCTTTGCGTCATTATTTACCGGGTTATGGTGATACGGGCGACCGGGCCAAAATCATTCAGGAATCGATGCGTGCCGATTCATTGACGCGCGCTATGGAACTGCAAGCCGGTTATTTGGAAATGATTAAGGAAATTGTTAAGGGCGAAATTAAACCCGATTCGGTTGCCGGTCTCGATTCCGTTACTTTGCAGCAACAGGCTCAGAAACTTATCGAAAAATCGAAAAAAGAAAAGGAATTTTGCGAGAAATTTGAAGAAGAAGAAAAATTCAGTTTGTCTACTCTGGAAGACAATCATTCCAATAAAACAGCGTATGTGTTTTTCCGACCGGTGAATGGAACTATTTCTTCAACTTTCGACCTTTCCAAGAAACGTTATGGTATTTCCGTCCAAACTTTACCAAATACAAATGTGTCGAGTGTTTTGAGCGGAACGGTAATTTTTTCCGGTTTTACTTTTGATCATGATTGGGTAATAGAAGTGCAGCATCAGGACAATTATGTTTCCGTTTATAAAAACAATGACCGTTTGTTGAAGAATGTGGGTGATGTAGTACGAGCCGGTGAACCTGTGGCCATTACAGGTTCTGCAAAAGGCAAAGCAAATGACGGTCAGTTTTATTTTGAACTTTGGCAGCAGGGGAAACCTGTTAATCCACAAGATGTGATAATTTTTTAATAATTTGATCGAATAAAATCATCGAAGTGTCGGACAACAAAAAACAAATAGCCATTCTTGGTTCTACCGGTTCCATTGGGACACAGGCTTTGCGAGTGATAGCCGACTATCCCGAACGCTTTGGAGTTTATGCGCTTACGGCCAATAACAATGTGGAATTGCTTATTGAGCAGGCCCGTAAATTTCAGCCGGAAGCAGTCGCCATTGCCAATGAAAATCTGTATTTTCGGCTGAAGGAAGCGCTTGTCGATTTGCCGATAAAAGTATTTGCCGGAGATGAAGCAATAGCGCAGTTGGCAGAAATGCAAACCATCGACATAGTACTGATAGCATTGGTTGGATATGCCGGACTGAAACCTACCATCAATGCCGTGAAAGCTGGAAAGAGAATAGCTTTGGCCAACAAGGAAACACTCGTTGTAGCCGGAGAACTGATTGGTGAGCTCACTGTTAAACATCACGCTTCAATTTTGCCTGTCGATTCTGAACATTCGGCAATTTTTCAGTGTTTAAATGGCGAAGGTGGCAGCGAGGTCGAAAAGATTATTCTTACTGCTTCAGGTGGCCCATTTCGTACCAAAACATTGAAAGAACTCGAAACAGTTACAGTGGCCGAAGCATTGAAACATCCCAATTGGGAAATGGGCGCTAAAATTACGATTGATTCTGCTACTATGATGAACAAAGGTTTTGAAGTTATGGAAGCAAAATGGCTGTTTGGCGTTTCAGCTGCTCAAATTGAAGTTGTGGTGCATCCGCAATCCATTGTACACTCTATGGTTCAGTTTGTGGATGGAGCCGTAAAAGCACAAATGGGTGTCCCCGATATGCGTTTGCCTATTTTGTATGCGTTTACTTATCCCGAAAGAATTCCTACGAATTTTCCACGAATAGACTTTGAGGTTTGCAATACACTGACTTTTGAAAAGCCTGATTTAGAGCGATTTCACAATCTCTCGCTGGCATATTTCGCTTTGGATAGGGGTGGAAATATGCCTTGCATTCTGAATGCTGCCAATGAAGTGGTGGTGGAAGCTTTTCTCAACAACCGGTTAAAATTTTTGCAAATGAGCACTGTTATCGAAACTGTTTTGTCTAAAGCATTTTTTATCAGTCATCCTTCTTACGAAGATTTTGTTCAAACCGATGCGATGACCAGACAGTTGACCAAAGATTTAATTGCCTTCAAGAATTGAATGGTGAAAAGTTTAAATTACAATTGCTTTTTTACAGAAAAAATTTATTTTGTTATAATTTTAAAATCAGACAGTTAATTTATGTACAGACTCCCTGTTTGAAATGAAATGATTTTTGAAGCAGGGGGAATTTTTTATTAATATGGAAACATTTTTAATCAGAGCATTACAACTTATACTTAGTTTATCCATTTTAGTGGTGTTGCACGAGTTGGGACATTTTGCCTTTGCGCGTTTGTTTAAAGTACGGGTCGAGAAATTTTATATTTTTTTCAATCCGGGTTTTTCTATTTTACGTGCAAAAAAAATAAACGGAAAATGGCAATTCAAATTTTTTGCAAAAAACGTTCCTTCTACCGAACGTCCTAAAAAAGATGCGGATGGGGATATTGCGATGAGCGAAAACGGTAAACCGGTAACGGAACTTATTCCCTTATCTGAACTTCCTGATGATGACTGGCGAAAATATCCCGACAGTACCGAGTGGGGAATTGGCTGGCTTCCGTTGGGCGGTTATTGTAAAATTTCCGGTATGGTTGACGAATCTATGGATACGGCCCAAATGAAATCTGAACCGCAACCTTGGGAATATCGTTCGCGCTCTGTTTGGCAGCGACTGCCAATTATTACTGGCGGTGTACTGGTGAATTTTATTTTGGCAATGGTTATCTATGCCGGAGTTTTGTTTACTTGGGGGAAAGATTATTTGCCTTTGCAGAATGCAAAATACGGATTGCAGTTTTCACAGGTTTTCGTCGAAAATGGTTTTAAAAATGGGGACAAGATTCTTTCTATCGATGGGAAACAATATTCTGAACTTTCGGATGTAATTCAGAAAATTTTGATTGATGGAGCAAAAAATGTTACCGTGCTGAGAGGCGACAGCCAGATTTTAAATATCACGCTTCCGGCCGACTTTCCTCAAAAAGTATTGGCTTCTGAAGAAACAAATCTTATTTCCTATCGTTTCCCTTTTGTGGTAGATGCCGTTTCTCCCGGTACGCCGGCAGAACGTGTCAAACTTCAGCCGGGCGACAGCATAACAGGAATCAATGGAAAGCAAATTCCCATTTTTCAGGACTTTGTCTCAGCTTTGGATCATTATCGCGACAGTCTTATACAGTTGACTTTTTATCGTCAGGGGAAAATCCAGCAAGTTGCTGTTCAGCTTGATCAATCCGGTAAACTGGGGGTTGCGGTTCGTCCGTTTACCGAATTTCTTCAGCCCGAGCACGTAGAATACAGCTTTTTCGCCGCCATCCCTGCCGGTATCTCTTTGGGATGGGAAACGCTTTCCAGTTACGTAAAACAGTTTAAATTGGTATTTACCAAAGAAGGAACAAAACAGTTGGGCGGTTTTGGAGCCATCGGGAAATTATTCCCCAAGTCGTGGGATTGGCAAATTTTTTGGTCCATGACTGCTTTGCTTTCGGTCATTCTTGCTTTTATGAATTTTCTTCCTATTCCGGCGCTTGATGGTGGATATGTGTTGTTTTTGCTCTACGAAATGTTTACTGGCCGAAAACCAAGCGACAAATTTCTTGAACAGGCGCAAACAATAGGGATGTTGTTATTATTGGCACTTTTGATTTATGCCAACGGCAACGATATTTATAAAGCCATTTTCAAGTAAAAATGATTTTTTTGACGCATTGCCGAACCTATCATTTCCGGACCGGATAAAATAAGCATGGCGTGCTTGCGCAGACTGTTCCATGTAGTTGCTTGGGCTTGTAATTGCTTCCGCCAAAACCATTTAAATCGCTTTTGAACATCGTTTAAAAGCGATTTTCTATTTCTTCGAGTGGCAGAATAACCAGAATTTTTTCATTTTCGGGTGTCAGAGAAGGATTTTCGCAGTAAAACAACCGATTGACCAAGTCGGTCATTTCTTCGTCGGAAAGTTTTTGACCTGTTTTAATGGCTGAAGCCTGCGCCAACGACAGGGCCAGCTTATGATGTACATCTTCCGGTGTAATAGACTGACTGAATTTAAACTTTTCTATCAGGTCAATAAGAAAATTGTTGATATTGATTGAATCCAGTTCTCCCGGAATACCCGTAATTTCGTAAAAATTTTTCTTTGTTTCCCTGAAAATAAATCCCACATTGCAGAGGTCTTTTTTTAACGTTTCAAAGTGCAGTGCATCATCGGGGAGCAGTTCCAATAATTCTGGGAAAAGCAGTTGTTGCGATGCGCCTTTCTGTTGCTGTAGTTGTTGGAGAAACCTTTCATAAAGAATACGTACGTGCGCTCTGCGCTGATGGATGAGAAGCAATCCAGATTTGATGCCGGTGAGAATATATTGGTTCTTCAACTGCAAAAATGATGCATTTTC
>Ga0208695_1001985_pt1 | contig 15819 bp, 9 predicted proteins | sample AD_UKC111_MetaG_FD_184449 | JGI IMG/M metagenome (GOLD analysis project Ga0208695, IMG submission 184449) | Active sludge microbial communities of municipal wastewater-treating anaerobic digesters from Hong Kong - AD_UKC111_MetaG (SPAdes)... | ecosystem: Engineered > Bioreactor > Anaerobic >... | reverse complement strand
ATAAACTGGTCATGGCACATAAAACTTCCGGTTTGGTCTTGACTTGCTCGTAGGTCAACATGGTTTCACCTCCCAAGTGTATCACTGGGGGATAGTATACCAGGGTTGTTATTTCCGATAATGTCTAATGGGTGGATGGGTAATGGGTGATGGGTAATGGGTAATGGGTAATGGGTAACGCGGAATACTTCCTACTTCCTACTTCCTACTCCCCTACTACCATGAAGATGACTGAAACTGAAGCCGAACTCCTGTACGCCGGACGCTTTCTGCACTTCTACCGACATCCCAGCGGGTGGGAGTACGTGCGGCGTCCCAAAACCGTTGCGGGAGTCACCCTCATCGCGGCAACGCCGGAGCACAAACTCCTGCTCGTGGAACAATATCGCGTGCCCTTGGGGAGGCTCTGCCTCGAATTGCCGGCGGGCCTGATTGGTGACACTGTCGCCGGCGATTCCCCGCTTGCCGCCGCCCGGCGTGAACTCGAAGAGGAGACCGGCTACACCTGCGACGCTGTCGAATGTCTCTGCACGGGCTCGCTGCTCCCTGGCATCACCGACGAGCTCAACACTCTGTGTTGGGCCCAGGGGCTCCATGGCCCCGTAGATCCGACAGGCGCGGAGGAAGTCTATGCGTTTCCCCGCGCACGGGGCAAGGCGGAAGAGGGCGAATCGCTGCACGTCTACGCCGTGCCGCTGGCCACCGCCGAGGCCTGGCTCGCGGCGCAGGCAGCGGCGGACAAGGTCGTGGATCTCAAGGTGTACCTGGGGGTATATTTCCTGAAATCGAGGGTGTGACCGGGCCAGGGGGCGCCCGACCGGTGAACCGGCGACCGTCGAGCAAAAAACTTCGCGGGCAGAGAGACGCTCTCTGCCCGCGAACGTTTTCACAATCCAAAATCCACCCTCTACACTCCCGTGAGCGCCATCCGCACGTCCACCGCCCACGCGCCCTGCCCTTCCGGGCCGACAATCAGCGGGTTGATGTCGAGCTCACTGATGCCGGGGAAGTCGGCGACGAGCTGCCCCACGCGGCGCAGCGTGTCCACCACGGCGGCGATGTCGCCCGGCGCCTGCCCGCGCACCCCGGCCATGATCTTGCCCGCGGCGGTCTCCGCAATCATGGCGCGCGCATCCGCCTCGCACAACGGCGCGAGGCGGAAAGCCACGTCTTTGAAGACTTCCACGTAGATCCCGCCCATGCCGAACATAAGCAGCGGCCCGAACTGCGCGTCGCGCTGCGCCCCGAGGATGACTTCCTGTCCTTGGGGCGCCATCTGTTGCACCATCAGCGCGCGGTCGGCGTGCGTCCCCACCATGCGCTCAAAAGCGGCACGCACCTCATCGGCGCTGCGCAAGCCCAGGGCGATCCCTCCGACATCGGCCTTGTGGACGACCCCCGGCGCGATGAGTTTGGCGACGACGGGATAGCCCGCCCGCTCGGCCAGCGCCGCAGCCTCGTCAGCGCTGGCGGCGCTGCCGGAGAACGGCACGCGGATGCCGTAGGCTGCCGCCACCGCTCCCGCCGTCTCGGCGTCGAGGAAATACGGGGCGCTATCCGCTGCCCCGGCGCCCCGCTGCTCCCACGCGCGCTTCAAAATCTCCATCGCCAACGCGCGGTCTACGTTTGTCAGCGGCTCTGGCGTCAGATCGGGGCGGGCTTTGAGCCGGGTATACTGCCACAGTCCGCCCAACGCTTTCGCCGCGCGGGTGGGATCGGGGTAGAAGGGGACATGGCCCTCGTGGAGGATGTGAATCGCCTCGCTGATGCTCGCTCCGCCGATGAGGCAGCAGATGACGGGTTTGGACGCGCGGCTTGCCGCGGCGACGACGTGACGGGCGACGTCGTTCACCGGCGTGATGGCCTGGGGCACAAAGATCGCCAGGGCCATGTCCACGCCGGGATCCGCCAGCAGGAGATCCAGCGCCGCGCTGAACATCTCCGGCCGGGGGCCGCCAAGCATATCCACGGGATTGCTCAGCTGCGCGCCTGCCGGCGTGACTTCTTTCAGCCGGGCCTGCGTCTCCGGGGTGAGATCGGCCATCTTGAGGCCCACATCGTCGAGCGCGTCCGCGGCGAGCGCGGCGGCACCGCCGGCATTGGTGACGAGCGCCACACGCGGCCCGGCGGGCAGCGGTTGATGCGCCAGCACCATGGCGATGTCATTTTGCTCCTGGAGCGAGTTGGCCATTACCACCCCGGCGCGATGACAGGCGGCGACATATGCGCGCCCGGTGCCGGCAAGCGCGCCAGTGTGCGACGCTACCGCGCGCGTTCCGGCGGAAGTCCGTCCCGCCTTGACGATCACGATAGGCTTCTCACGATAGATGGCCGCGGCGGTCTCGACAAACTCGCGGCCTTCAGGGATCCCTTCGGCGTAGAGATTGATGACTTTGGTGTAGGGGCTGGCGGCCATCATGCGGATGCCGTCGGCGATGTTCACGTCCACCTGATTGCCTAGACTGGCGATGCGGCTGAAGCCCACGCCCATCTGAATGGCCCAGTCAATGGTGCCTCCTACGAGCGCCCCGGAATGTGAGGCGAAGCCAATGGCGCCCTGCCTGGGCATGTGGGTGATGAAGGTGGCGTCGAGCGGGGTGTGCGTGTCCATCGTGCCGACGCAGTTGGGGCCGACGAGGCGCATCCCGTATTCATCGGCGATGGTTTTGAGTGAGCGTTCCAACGCCGCGCCGTGTTCCCCCACTTCCCGGAAGCCGCCGGTAATCACAATGACGACCTTGAGTCCGCGCTCGCCGCAGGCGCGGAGCTCGCCGGGCGCCAGTTCCGCGCGCACCATGATCACGGCCAGTTCCAGTGGATCGGGTACCTCGGCAATGTTGCGGTAGACTTTGAGGCCCAAAATTTCCCCGCCCTTGGGGTTGACGGGATAAACCGGCCCTTGATAGCCGTGTTCCTTGAGATTCCGCACCACGCCATAGCTCAGCTTGGTGGGATCATTGCTCGCGCCGATGACGGCGACGCCTTGCGGATTGAAAAACAATTCCAACACGTCTGTCATGAGTCGCTCCTCTATCTGGTTGCTGGATACTGGATACTGGGTGTTATCATATCTGGAGATGGAGTTTTGTCCACTGCCAAATGTCGTCAGTCTGGCGGCCTGTAGTCTTGTCGTTGTTGCTCCGCTAACTGTCCGATGACTGTCTAGACTACCGTTCGCGTTTTCGCCCATCTGCGCTACAATAACACGGACTGCCGGGTTGTGGTGGGGTTAGAATGCCGCCCGGCGGTCTTTTGTGGGAGAAAGGAAGATGCGCCGGATACGTGACTTCACACGATTTTTTATGCCCCGTCTGGGGCGCCCGATCGTGCCTGCTATTTATCGGGCGAATTTCTTGCATTTCTACCTGGACATTGCCTGGTTCGCCATCACCGCGGCGACGGCGATGTCCTTTGTCGGCGTGTTCATCACCCGTCAGGGGGCCTCGGCCTTCCAATTGGGCCTGCTGAGCGCCGGTCCCGCCGTGGTGAACCTGCTGATCTCGGCCGCTGCCGGGCAATGGCTGGAGCGGCGACCGCTGGAGAAAGCGGTGCTGCGGACGGCCATCTTCACCCGGCTGACCTATTTGCCCTGGGTGATTTTGCCGTTCTTTCTGCCGCCGGCGGCACAGGTGTGGGCGTTGCTGGCGTTGACGGTGCTGGCGGCCGTTCCTGGCGCGGCGCTCAACATGGGATTCAACGCCCTTTTTGCCGAAGCCGTGCCGGGCGAGTGGCGCGGTTTCGTCGCCGGACGGCGCAACGCGCTCTATGCCGTGATCTTTATCGGCGTGACCCTGCTCGCCGGCTGGATTCTCAATACGCTGCCTTTTCCGCTGGGGTATCAGGTGATCTTTGCGCTCGCCGTGCTGGGCGCGGCGATGAGTACGGTGCATCTGGGGCTGATTAAACTCCCGCCGCTGGAGAAAGCCGCGCCGGCCGCGCCATCGAAAGGGCGACGCCTGCGTTGGGACGTGCTGCAAGGTCCGTTGGGAAAAGTCCTCGCCGCGCTGTTGATATTCCACCTCACGTTGTTCCTGGCCGCGCCCCTGTTTTCGCTGTACATGGTCAACGATTTGGGGCTCACGGATTCTCAAATCAGCTTTGGGACGGCGCTTTTCTACGTTGCCATGCTGGCAGGCTCGTTGTCGCTGGATGGGCTGGCGCGCCGCTGGGGCAATCAGAAGGTCACGGCGCTGGGCGCCTTCTTCTTTGGCTGCTACCCGTTGGTGATGGCTCTGTGGCGCAGCGTGTGGGGCTTCATGGCGGCGTCGCCTTTTGGCGGTTTGGGCTGGGGACTGGCCGGCGGCGCGATGATCAACTGGCTGCTGGAGCGCGTGTCCCCGACAGAACGCGCGGCGTCGCTCGTCTGGTACAATCTCGCCATCAACGGCGCGATGTTGGTCGGCTCGCTGCTCGGTTCGGCGGGGGGAGAGTGGCTGGGCGTCCGCACGGCGCTGTTGGTTTTTGGCGGGATGCGGATGCTCTCGGCGCTGTATATCCTCAAGCGCGGGTAGCCTGATGCCACAACAACTCTTGCAACGTGAGCAGGCAGAGGCACCAGGGGATCCATCGCATGGCCCTCGAGCTCAGCGCTCCCTCACGCCGCAGTTTTGGGGGATGCTCCTGGTCGTGCTGGGAGCGCTGGGATTCAGCAGCGGCATCTTCTTCAATCGCTCCATTGCGGCGATGACCGGGCCGCAGATCGCGTTTTTCCGCGCCCTGTGTGGCTTTATCTTCTTCTCGTTGCTGGCCGCACGCGATCCGCAGGCGTTTCACGTGCGCAGCTATCGCTCCGCGATCCCCTGGTTGATCGGGCTGGGCGTCTCGGTCGGCGCGACGGCGACGCTGTACATGACCTCCCTGCGCTACACGACGGCGGCGACGGCGGTCCTGCTCAACAATACCGCCGTCATCTACGTGGCGTTGTTCTCGCCCTGGCTGCTCAAAGAGGCGCGTCCCCGTTTCACCTGGGTGAGTCTGGCGCTGGCGCTGGTGGGGATGGCGCTCATCACCGACCCGGCACACATTAAGGTGGGCTCGGATTCCTGGGTCGGGGTGCTGACAGCGCTGGCGACCGGCGTGACCTATGCCTTCGTCATGCTCTTCAGCCGGCGGCTTGGCGGGCGCGTGAGCGGCGTGACGCAATCGTGGTGGAGCATCGGCATTGCGGCGTTGGTCGCTGCGCCGTTTGCGGTAGGGACGCCGTGGGAACTGGTGCGCGCGAACTGGTATTGGCTGCTGGCCCTGGGGACGCTGTCCTTGAGCATCCCTTATTTCCTTTACTTTCAGGGCCTCAAGCGGCTCAATGCGCAGGTCGTGAGCATGATCGGTTTGTTGGAGCCGGTGTGTGGCGTCCTCATCGGGATTTTCCTTTTCCGGGAGATCCCCAGTGCGCTGGGGTTTGTGGGCATCGGGCTGATTTTCGCCAGCATCGTGCTGATCTCGCGGGGGAACGAGGACTCGTGAGAACGTGGCTGGACGCCGATAAACGCGGATGAACGCAGATGAGAGAAGCTTATATGTTCCTGCGGCACATCACCGCAAATGAAAATAACGGTCTGAGCGCGGCCTGAAGTTCGCGCACCCTTTGCCACATAATGATTTTTCGCTTTTTCGCCTTTTCGCTTTTTCGCTTTTTCGCTGACTGCTGACTCGCTGATCTCTATTTTCCGAGGAGACCGTATGATTGTATATTTCAATGGCCAGTTCATGCCTAAAGAAGCCGTTTGTATTTCGCCAGACGATCGCGGGTTTCTTTTCGCCGATGGCGTCTACGAGGTCATCCGCGCCTATTACGGGGTGATGTTTCGTCCCGCCATGCACTTCGCCCGCCTGCGCCGCAGCCTGACCGAATTGCGTCTCCCCGTGCCAGACCTGGACGAGCTGCAGACGGTGTGCGAGGAGTTGCTGGCGCGCAACGCTCTCCTGAACGCCGATGCGCGGCTCTATCTCCAGATCACCCGCGGGATAGCGCCGCGCTCGTATGGGTTCCCCGATCCGCCGCCGACGCCAACGGTTTACATCACGGCGGCGGCCATCCAGCCGCCGCTGCGCGAGTGGGAAACCGGCGTCAAAGTCATCCTGGTCCCCGACATCCGCTGGCTGCGCTGTGACATCAAAGCGCTGATGCTGTTGCCCAACATCCTCGCCAGCCAGCAGGCCTGTGAGCAGGGCGCGTGGGAAGCCATTCTTGTCCGCAACGGCGTGATCATGGAAGGCTCGCACACCTCCGTCTGCGGGATTTTCGATGGAGCGCTCGTCACGGCGCCGGTGACGAACAACATTCTCGGCGGCGTGACCCGCGAGGTCATCCTCCAGGCCTGCCGCGAGTTGAACATCCCCGTGAGAGAATTCCCCATTTTCGAGAAGGACCTCCCCAACGCTCAGGAGCTGCTGATTTTGGGGACGACGACCGAGGTGATGCCCGTCGTGCAGGTAGGGGAGTGGCGGGTGGGCGATGGCAAGCCGGGACCGCTCACGCGCCAGCTGCAGCGCGTCTTCCGTGAGATTGTGGAGCGCGAGACGGGCCAGCGAGCGGCAGCCAGCAACCGGCGACCAGAATCGTGAAACTCCTGGCCCCTTGGTGCGTATAACTACGTAGATTCACACGAGGAGGTACCAAACATGTCGGGTGAACATCAGTTGCGACGACAAAACGGGATTGTGGCTGGCGTTTGTGGGGGATTGGCGGAATTTACCGGCATCAACGTCTTCTGGTTCCGGCTGGCTTTCTTGCTCCTGGCGCTTCCGGGCGGTCTCCCGGCGCTGGTGCCGTATCTGATTCTCTGGATTATCATCCCGCGCAAACGTGGCCGGTGAAGCCTTGCTTCAGCTTCTCGCGCCTGACGGGGCTTCCCGCCGGGCGCTTTTTTTGCCCAGAACTTGCAAGTTTTTGGATTCGAGGGATACTATAGATGGTTGAAAGTCGGTTTGATTTTTGATCAGAGGTGCATCTCCGGCAAACAGGAGCGCAAAAGCATGGATCTGGTGCTACGACAGGCGATACAGACAGACGTGCCGCAGATCCTCTCCATTTCTGCGAAGGTGTGGGACGGTGAGGATTACATCGGCGCGGTGATTGACGAGTGGCTGGCGGACCCCCGTGGCGGCGTGATTGTCGCTGTCACAGGCGGGACCGTGGTGGGGTTTGGGCGCTGGGTGCAGCTCTGGCCCGGCTACCTGTGGCTCGAGGGCCTGCGCGTGGACCCGGCCTGGCGCGGTGCCGGCGTCGCCCGTACTTTGACGCATCATCTTTTGGAGGTCTGTCGGTTGCAAAGTGCAGACCGGGTGGCGCTCTCCACCTATTTTGGAAACGACGCGATCATTCACCTCGCCGGGTCATGTGGTTTTCAGCGCGCGGCGAATTTCACGTATGCCGAAGCCGGCCCGACCTCGCTGGCGCGCGCTCAGGCGCGATTCTTGCCGGAGGTCAAGCCGCTGGACACGGGCACGGCGTTGGATTTTATCGGCAATTCGGCCTTCATGCGCGCCTCGGGGGGATTCTTCCCCCATGGCTGGCGTTTTTTGCCCTTTACGATGGCTCCTGAAGCGGTCTTCGCGCGCATGCGCTGGATTCTGGGGGTGCTACGGGGATCGCAGGTCATCGGCGTGCTCTGCGCAGGACATCCCCTGCGGCATCGCCAGGAATTCACCATTGATTTCGTGGATGGCGAACCGGAGGCCGTGGAGGTGTTGCTCCGTCACGCGCTGGCGCTCGCTCAATCGGCCCGCAGTGTGGAGATGATGCTGCCGTATGCCGGCGCGCAACCCGTCGTCGCGCTGCCGATGATCACGCAGCTGGGCTTCGAGTTGTGGCAGAACGGCGAGCCGGATGTCTTCGTGTATGAGAAGACGCCGTTATAGCCGCTGCGGCAATTCTGACGCTGCCGATGGGAGACCCCATCGGCAGCGTTTTTGTGTGGATGGCCTGGCGGCGGGGGAGTGGTCTTATAATGCCCTGCCGGTTGGAAACGGGCCAACTTCCAACCGGCAGGAGCCGAGAGAGAGGCAGGTTAGCGCCGACGTTTGATGACCAGGGTGAGAGCCGCCGCCAGCAGGAGCCCCAGGCTCAGGCCGGAGGCGTTGTGCGCGGTGAAGCCAGTCACGGTCGCCGCCGAAGGCTGCCCCGCCGTGATGGAAATCGGCCCGTGGAAGGTGCTCGCGCCGTAGACATTCACGTCCTCCAGGCGGTAGAAGTACGTCGCGCCGGGTGTCATGCCTTCATCGAGCCACGTATACGTCGCGCCGAAGGTCGCGCCGGGATGTTGCGCCGGGATGAGCTCCGCGTTGAGGCGGGTCCACGGGCCGGCAGCCGACTCGCCGCGATAGAGGTTGAAGCCGAGATTGTCGAGCTCCTGGGCGGTTTCCCAGGTGAGCAGGACGGCGTGGTCTTGCACCGCCGCCTCGAAGCGGACGAGGTCTACGGCAGTCGGCGTCCAGGAGTGACGGTAACCTTCCACCTCACCGCCTTGCGCCAGGCCGGTGGGCGAGATGCTGACGAGGGTGGTCTTGTCGTACAGGCGGAAGCGCATGTAGACGTAGGAGCCCGAACTGACGGCGTCGGCGGGAACCTTGAGGCTCAGCGCGTTATCGCCGTTGCTCATGTTGCCGAAAGTCACCCTCTCGCTGCTGTCGAACTTGCCGTCGCCGTTCCAGTCGAACCAACCGACCAGGTAGCCGTTAGCGCCGTTGACTTTTGCCGTGAAGGCGACGGTCGTCCCCGCCGTCCAGGCGCTGGCGCCGAGGATGATCCCATCGTCGTAGGTATCAGAGCTTGCGCCGGGGCCCGGCTGACCATTGCTCTCCGAGCTGATGGTGGTGCCTGAATTCGGTCCGAGGGTCGGCCCGCCGAGGACGTGCCCGGCGCCGTTGTTGGCGACGGTGGTGCCGTAGCTGTCGGGCAGATCGTCGTAGTCAATCATGGCGAAGAAGCCGAAATCCCGTTGGGCGACCGTGCCCCCGCTGAGGGTGACGCCGCTGTAGCTGGTCCCGGTGGTCGAAGTCATGCCGGCCACGGCAGACGCATTGCCGTTGAGCGAGACGCGGTAAGTCCCGTTCGCCAGATCCGGGAAGGCGTAGGTCCCGTCGGCTGCGGTGGTGGTAGAGGCCACCAGGATGTCATCCGTGCCGCCGCACCCGTTCACGCAGCTCCAGAGGTAGACCGGCACATTTCCATAGCGTAGCTTCTCGTCGTCATCTATATCGCCGATGCCGCTGGTCTGTCCGCCCTTATCAGCGTCGTACCAGGCGGTGCCGTGGATGCGGTTGGCGCCGTAGAAGCGGTAACCGAAGTCCACATCATAGCGGTCGGTGGTACCCATGGCCACCGCGGTGATATTCTGCGTGTCGGCGCCGTCCAGGTCGTAGGTGGGGGTCAGTCCCGCCGGGAAGTCGGGATCGGTCGTCAGCACCTTGACGTAGCAGGTAGTGTTGTTCGCCAGTCCCGCGAAGGTGTAATTGCCGTTCTCGTCGGTGTCCGTGGTCTGCAATGGGGTCGCGCAGGTCGGGTCGGTGCTGGCGCAGAGTTGCACCGTGACGTAGGGGAGTCCCTCCTCGCCCGCGTCCCGGACGTTGTTGCCGTTGCCGTCAATCCAGAGCGTGTCGCCGAGGGTGCGCGTGGGTGGCTTGTAGCCGAAGTCCTGACTCAGGTCATTCTGTCCCAGCTGCAGGCCGGGGAAGAAAGTGTTATCCGGAGCTGTAATGCCCTTGAGCCAGCCGGTGTTGTCGCAGAGCGTGGCGCCGGCGGCCAGACAGGAGGGGGTACCCGGCGTGAGGGTGTTGTAGGCGTTCGGGTCGTAGGTTTGCGTGTATTGGTAGAGCGCGCCGCCTGATTGGAAATTGCTATCCGCCACTTTGACGAGGTAGTTGTTGGGCCCCAGCCCGCCGAAGAGGTAGAGCCCATTGGCATCGGTCGTGGTAGTAGCGATCGCCGTGCCATCGGGCGTGCCGTCGTTGTTGGCGTCCAGGTAGAGTTCCACCCTCACGTTCTGAATGCCCGGCTCGTTGCTCTGCCGGATGCCGTCACCGTTGTTGTCTTGCCAGATCAGGTCGCCGATGGCGCTGGAGGTGTAGCCGAAGTCGCCGAGGACGTAATTCTCGTTGGCGCCCAGCGTCACCGCATCCTGATTATTGCGCACGGTGGCGCTGTCCTGATCGTAGGTCTGCAACAGGCTGGCCAGGGGCTGCCCGCTGCTGAAGTTGCTGGCGGGAATATCCACGATGTAGGTGCCAGCGGCGAGATTGCGGAACTGGTAGAGCCCGTTCAGCGTGCCGTCGTCATCGGTCGAGACAGCGCCGTTGCGGTTCATGTCCAGCAGGCCGCCGATGACGGGATAGCCGGCGAACGTACCGGTATCGGCGCTGGTCACGACGCCGTCATTGTTCATGTCCAGTTTACCGTCCATCACGCGGATGCCCAACAGCGCCGGGCTGTCGTCGTCGGCGTCAGCGATAGTGCCGTCACCGTCGAGATCGAGATAGCCATCCTTGACGGCGATGCCGGTGAGGGTCGTGGCCACCAACGCATCTTCGGGGTCCAGCACGCCGTCGCCATCCTGGTCCTGGTAGAGAGCGACCGTCACGCCGTTGATGCCATTTTCGGTGGTCTCCTGGACGCCATTGGCGTTGGCGTCGTTCCAGACGGTGTCGCCGATGCTACTGTAGCCGCGCGGTTGGTAGCCGAAGTCGGCGTCATCCACGCTGGCGTTGGTCAACTTGACCACGGTCTTGTTATCTTTTGTGCTGTCGCGGTCGGCAGTTTGCGTATAGCCCGCTGGCAGCGTACCGGGATCCACCATCACCAGATAGTCGGCGCCGTTGCCGGGCAGGTTGGTGAACTGGTAGAAGCCGAGGAGGCTGGCGTTTTCACTGGTGTCGCCATCGCTGTCGTGGTCAATCAGGCCATTGAGCACCGGGTAACCCGCGAAGGTGCCGTCATCGGCGTCTGTGATGAACCCGTCGCCGTTGATGTCTACCTTGCCGTCAATGATGCGATAGCCGTTGAGAAGCGTCTTGTCGTCGGTTTCGGAGATCACGCCGTCGTTGTTGATGTCCAGGCTGCCGGCGATGAGGGTGTAGAGCGTGTCGCGGGTCGCCAGGAGTGTGTCGCCGGTATCCACGACGCCGTTGGCGTTGAGGTCGCGGTAGAGCCGCACCTTGACGCCGCCGAGGCCTTCCTCGCCGGTGTTTTGCGCGCCGTTGCCGTTCCAATCGGTGTAGACGGTATCGCCGATGGTGTAACCGCCCGTGTAACCGAAGTAATACGGCCCACGCGCCGCGCCAGCCGCCAGGGTGAAGGTTGTGGTTGTCTGGCTATCGCAGCTCGCGCCGCCATAGCAGGCACCGCCGTCGGGATCGCCACTCTGCGCCATTCCGTTGGGAGGTGTAATGACCACCTTATAGGTCTGGTTGCCCGTGGTCGGCGTGACATTGCTGAACTGGTAGTAACCGTTGTTATCGGTCGTCGTGTTGGTCACTGCTGTGCAGGTGCTGGGATTGGGATCGCAGCGATACAGCGTGGCCGTCACGCCAGGGATAGGCATTTCGCCGCTATCCCAGACGTTGTCCTTGTCACTATCTTGCCAGACATAGCCGGTCACCGTGCCATTGGTGGCGTTGCGATAACCGAAGTTGACCATGGTACGGCTGGTACTGCTGCCGAGGTAGTGGAGACTTTTGACGACGGTCGCGCGATCGTTCCATTCGCCATTGCCGCCGGCGGCCCCGGCGCCGTTGGCATCCCCGGTCGCTTCAGCCGTTCGTGTGGTCATGCCCGTGGGAAGCGCGGTGCCATTGGCCTGGACGTTGTAGTAACCGGGACGAAGCCCATCGAAGAGGTAATAGCCATTGCTATTTGTGTAGGTGCTTTTGACCGGTTTCCAGCTTTCGCCAGCGACGCTGCCACAGGTTGAGTTACGGCTTGTAGCTTGGGCGATAGGTGTGCCATCTGCATTGGCGCAGACGTAAAGATCCATCTTGACGTTCGAGAGCGCCTGGTCAGTCGTAGGGATGGTATCGTAACCGGTGGTGCCCGACCAACCGTTGCCGTTAGCATCCACCCAGGTATAGCCAGAGATGGAGTAGCTGGTATTGATGGGCACGCTGGCGGTGTCGCTGGCGTCGTTCACGCTGCGCCCGCTGCTGAACCTGGCGCCGGTAACGCTGGCGGTATTGGTGGTGCCGGGGTCCGCGATGGTGGCCTTGGCCGTGAAGTTGACGACAATGGAACGGGTCCCGCCGGCATAGAGCGGGCCCAGGTTCTCCCAAGTGAGCGTGCCCGTACTGCCGTTATCGCTCTGGGTGGTGGGGGCCGGGTCGGCGCTCAGGAAGGTCAGCTTGGTCGAGTCGTAGGTGTCGGTGAGGGGTAGCACGGCGATCGTCGTGTCGCCGTTCCCGCAAGACGCATCGGTGGTGGTCACGCGAAAACCTAAGGCGTCCACGTAGATCTTGGATGTGTCAGCGCCGCCGGATTTGGTGGCCGCGAAATTAATGGATAAGGCGGCGAAGTCGGACCAGTCCCATGAGCCGCCCGGCGCGCTTGCCGCTGGAATTTCGCGAACGAGATTGCCTTTTTTCGCTTCCGCAGGTGCGTAGGCGTTGAGTTCGGTCTCAGTGAAAAGGGTGCTCCAGGGTCCGGTAGTCCCATTGACCGTCACGGTCAGATCATCGTCCGTGAGGAAAGCATCGAAGTATACATTGGCCAGCACTTCGACCTTGGAAATGCCGCTGGTGCGCCCGCCGCTGCTGTAACTTGAGCCGACCAATTCCTTGTTGCTGCCGTTCGCAAAATCGCCGACCGCGTAATTGAGATTGGGCGCGCCCACAGCATTAGCGACATTTGCGAAATCCTTGGGCGGCGATCCCGTGCTGGCCGCGCCGGCCCACACATTGTAGATGCAGAACCCATTGGCTGAGCCATCGCCCGGCAAGCGGTTGACCAGGTCTATATGGAACGTCACCGTCTCGCCCACATACGCTGGCGTGAGAGAGTCCAGGTGCTTGTCCACGCGCAAGGACGGCCCAAAGCCAAAATCGGCGTCGGGGTAAGTTTGTCCGGCGGTCAGGGTCACCGCGATCGTGGTGGCCGTCGTCGGCCCGTAGCCGGTGGGGAGGTCCCCATCGGTGGTGTCTACTTTGACGATATACTTGCCGGCGGGCAGCTGCGTGAAGTTGTAATTGGAGGTTCCCGTGCCGGAGGTGTCTTGATCTTTCAACCAGACATCACCGTTATCCAGTTTGCCGTCGCCGTTTTTGTCGTAGTATAGCGAGACCTTGATTCCGCTGATGCCCAATTCGCCCGTCTGGTTGCCGTCGCGGTTTTCATCCTGCCATACCCGGTCGCCAATGGAGCCGGTTCCCTCTACCAGGGTGCTGGCGCATTCTTCCGCAAAGGGCGCGCCGTCGCCGAAGCTGGCTTTTGCGCAGTTCTCGACGAGGGGCGAACCGCCGCCGCTGGTGTAGGTGCCGGGCACCTGTGCCTGGAAGGTCGCCGTGGCGCCGGGCGCCGGGCTGCCGGTTTTCTTGGGCAGCGGCTCGGTCAACTCGAAGCGGAGCGCGATGCGCTTGCCCGCGTCCGGGCTGACGGCGGTTCCGGGAGTGGAACACGCGGCCCAGGTCGCGGTCTCACTGCCCCAGGTCGCGCCGCTGTCTTTGGAATAGCGGATCACATAACCCAGGGTGTTCGGCGTGCGATTGATGACATTCGCGCTGCCGCAGAGGTATTGCAGGCCGGCGGGCACCAGATCCTGAATCGTCAACGGCGCATAGACGCCGCCGGAAGAGAGCGTCAGTCCGGCGGAGGCTTGGTCGCTATTGTTATAGAACGGCATGGAATAGGTGATTGTACCGGGCTCGGCCACCATGGCGTCGCCGGTCTTATCCACGATCACTTCTGGCTCATAAGTCATCAGCGCCGGCACACCCGTGCCATAGTCGCCGTTGAACTTCTCGTTATCGGAGCCGGAGGCCACTTCCTGGTAAGGGGAAATCGGCACGGTGCAGGGGCCGCCGAGCGCCAGGAACTGATAATAAACCCGTCCCCGCACATCGGTGTTATCCGACGGGATGTTGGTGAAGTAGAGGCTGTTATCAATGGGGATAATCAGATCGGGGTTTCCCCCGCCGCGCGTCACCGTCAGCACGCCGGTCGCGCCGATCAAGCGGAAGCACGAGGGATCGTAGGCCGGATCGCCAAAGGGTTGCAGCCAGGCGTTGTAGTCGGGGGCGCCGTCGCCGTCGTTATCGAAGCCCTGATTGATGTTGCCCAGGCGGTAGTCAACGCCGTTGGTGGTGATGATCTGGCCGGGGTACACCGTACTGGTGTCAGTATTGAACCATTCTCCCGGAGGATTGCCATTGGGCTTGATCTTGTTCGCCATCGCCGAAATCTCGTTCCGCATCGTCATGGTGTGGGAGGCGTTGGCGCTGTAACCGCCGCCGCGCACCCACATGTCGAAGCTGAGCGAGAGGTCGTCATCCGGCTTGACGCTCACACCCCAGGTGGGGATGGTGGCGCCATTCGCCGCGTTGATGGCCAGGTGGGGATATTCGAAGGACCAGTATTGGTAGACGCAGGTATGGGCCGGCACTGAGCCCACAAAACGGCTGGCGTCGGCGGCCCCGCCGAGATGGGTGAAGGCATAGGTCCCCTGGTAGGTCAGCCCGCCGATGGTGGGGTTGGTGCGTGCGGGGTAGGTCCCCGGCGTGCTATTGACGCCGCCGTTGTAGTCGCCGATGTAGGCGGTCACGTCATCAATGGCCGATGTGGTAGTGTTGCAGATCTTGCCGATGACCGTAGCGACTTTCGGCGCGTAGGTAGAGGGCGAAAGCGCGTTCGAGTCCACCACCAGATTGGGCGCCGCCACAATGGTGAGGGTCAATTCCCCCGCCGCCGCTACCGGGCGGGCGGGAAGCAGGGCGCTCATGCCGCCCATTGTCATTATCAAAGCCAGAAACAGATTCAATATTTTGTATTGCCACCCTCGTTGATTCATATTTTCCTCCTAGAATGTCTTGATGTTGGCCGTTATTGCGCTGAATTTTTGTGTCCGCGCTGCGATCCGCGGCTCACTTTCTCCGCCCATGGTTGCAATCACCCCCGCCAGATCGGCCAGGCCTGGCGTTGCTACGTGTTGGCCTTTCAGGACGGTGACGGAGCTCTCTTCGGAATCCAGGACGATCACTGGAAACCCCTGTTGCAACAGGGCGAACACGATCCCTCTGTTTGAGCTGCGGGACTCGATGAGGATGGCGTCCGGCGCGAGGTCGCAGATTTGCTCCAGCACGTCGGGCGCTTGCGGATCCACCCGGATGATGTGGAACCTGATCTGGTCGAGCAAGCCTTCGGTGATGGCGTCGAGATATAAAGACTTGCCGCAGACGACGACATGATAGATGGCTGTAGAGCCGCTGGCCTCCAACTCTGATCGCATGTGATCCCTTCCTCATACCCAGAAAATACCCCAAGAGCGCTTGAGGTCAGCGCCAAATTATACCGGGAGCGACTGCTGCTGTCACTGTCACCGGGCGACAAAAAAACGACAGGCTTTCGACTGTCGTTTTTCGGGGGGGGGAGCGCGAGGTGGGGCTGCGGTTATTCCTGGATGCCCAGGCCCTGGCGTCGGGCATACGCGATGGCTTCGCGTTTGCTTTCCAATTGCAGTCGTTGCAGGATCTGCTCCATGTGATAGCGGATGGTGCGTTCGGTGAGGTGGAGCCGGGCGCCGACTTCTTTGTAGGTGAGCCCTTGCGCTACCAGATCGAGGATTCCCTGCTGCTGCGCGGTGAGTTCCGGAATGGGCGCGGCGGTTTCAGCGGGGGAAGGTG
>Ga0208695_1001975_pt1 | contig 15875 bp, 14 predicted proteins | sample AD_UKC111_MetaG_FD_184449 | JGI IMG/M metagenome (GOLD analysis project Ga0208695, IMG submission 184449) | Active sludge microbial communities of municipal wastewater-treating anaerobic digesters from Hong Kong - AD_UKC111_MetaG (SPAdes)... | ecosystem: Engineered > Bioreactor > Anaerobic >... | reverse complement strand
CTCATCTTTTTAAAGCGGGCTATGACATCACCTATGGAATAATTGCGGACATGCCCCATGTGAATCCGGCCAGAAGGATAAGGATACATTTCCAGGCAGTAAAACTTGGGCTTAGCTGGATCCTCAGCTACCTCAAAGACCTGGCGTTCTTCCCAGACCTTCTGCCACCTGGTTTCAATTTCTTCAAAATTATAGGCTTCCTTCATAGTTGCTACCTCTGATCATGGAATCAAGTCCCGATAAAGCGAGCCAGATATCCAATCAGCTCAATCAGCTTAAAATGATAAGTTTCTGGTGGCTAAAAGTCAACCGACCCGGCAGCCAGTTATAGCTTATTCAGCCAATTAAATTTATAATAAAATCTTCGGCCAGAGTTCAGTCCATAAAGAATGAATCGATTCAAATGAAAATTATCGAAGTAGAAAATCTGGAAGCAGGCTATAACCGTCAGCCGGTTCTCCACCAGCTTTCCTTTGAACTTGACCGCGGAGAATTTCTGGCTGTCTGCGGCCCCAATGGCTCGGGTAAGAGCACTCTGATTAAAGCCCTCCAGAGGTTAACCCCTTTGCTTCGCGGTACAGCCAGGCTCGATGGGAAAAGCCTTTTCCAGCTTAAACCCAGAGAGATAGCCTCCTCTCTGGCCTATGTTCCTCAGGTATCAGAAGCAGTTTTTGATTTCACCGTTGAAGAAACCGTGGCTATGGGCCGCTATGTCCATCAGAAAAATAGGCTGGCCGGCGAATCCGTCAAAGACCGGCTGGCAATTGAGGAAGCCATGAAATTAACCGGGGTGACTGGCCTGAGAAATAAGAGCCTCAGCCAGTTAAGCGGCGGAGAAAGGCAGCGGGTGCTGCTGGCCAGAGCTTTAGCTCAGGAAACGCCTGTTCTCCTTCTGGACGAGCCCAGTTCCCACCTGGACATAAATTTTCAGCTCCAGATCTATCATCTTCTTCGAAAACTTCAGCTGGAAAAAAATAAAACTATTCTGGTCGCCGAACATAACCTCAATCTTTGTCTGCCTTACTGTCAGCACCTGATCTTTTTAAAAGAAGGCAGAATAGTAGCGGCCGGCTCTCCCCTGGAAATAATTAACAGGGAAATAATCCGACAGGTTTTTGACCTCGAAGTGGAGCTGCGAGAAAATATCTCCTCCGGCCTTCCTGAGATATCTTTTATCCATTCTCTTGGCCAGAGAACAATCCAGTCTGAACCTGAAATAAGAGACAGGAGTTAAAAATTACAAATAAGAAACTTCTAACTTCAGCTGAGCCGCCAGTTGCGTACCAGCCGACGGACAGCAGTCGATTTAATAATCAGCTGTCAGATAAAAGAAAACGGCAGGCAGACTTCGCTCTGATTTTTATATTTGCTTTTTTCCTGGTTGCCTCCAGCGCCTGGTCGCAACCCAGAATTTTCAGTGACGATTTCGGCCACCGGTTGGAACTCGAGGCTTGTCCCCAGAGAATAATTTCTCTAGCCCCTAACCTGACCGAAATCATTTTTGCTCTGGGTCTCAATCAGCAGCTAGTTGGAGTAACCAGCTTTTGCGACTACCCCGAGGAGGCCAGACAAAAAGAGATTATTGGTGGCCTGGTTGATCCCAACCTGGAAAAGATCAAAGTTCTCCAACCTGATTTAATCCTTGGTTTCAGAGGCAATCCACGCCGCTTTCTGGATAGACTGTATGAAGAAAAACTGCCACTCCAGGCATTTGAAATCGGGAAAACCTTTGAAGATCTTTTTTCACTGATTGACCGGATTTCACGTTTAACCTGCACTGAAACCAGGGGACAGGAATTAATCTCGAGCTTAAGAGAAAGAATCAAATTGATTGAGGCCAGGATACCACGACCCGTTACCAGGGCAAAAGTTTTTCTAACTCTTTATGGCCAGGGACAGGAGCTGTGGACCTGCGGACAAAACAGTTATCTTAATTATCTACTCAGTCGAGCTGGACTGCAGAATGTGGCAGCCGACTTCAAAGCCAACTGGCTGGCTTACAATCCTGAAAAACTCATTGCCGATAATCCGAATTTTATCCTGATCCTGGCTCGTAACAGGCAGGCTTTTAACCAGGCTACCAAATGGCTGGAAAGCCTGACTGCTCTTCGAGACATCACGGCAATCAAAAATAAGAATTTCATTTTTCTTGATGAAAATCTATTCAGCCGCTTCGGCCCAAGGCTGGTTGAGGCCTACGAATGGCTGATTAAGGCGGTCTATTTCGCTTCTGATTCGGAGGGAAAATGAGTAGCCGGAGGAAACCCTGGCTCTTTCCAGCTATACTGGCTCTGCTGACTGTGGCCGCCTTTCTTCTCTCAGTTAAAATTGGAGCAGTCAGGATGAGCTGGCAGGAAGTCCGGGCTGGACTTTTCTCTGGCGGTCAGTACAGGGACATAATCATTCACCTTCGGCTGCCGAGAGCCATTTTAGCTTATCTGATAGGAGCCTCTCTCGCTCTCTCTGGAGTGATTCTTCAGGGTTACTTTCGCAATCCTTTAGCCGATCCTTTTATTCTGGGGGTATCCTCCGGGGCCTCTCTTGGTGCGGTCCTAAGCCTTGAGCTTGGCCTGACCTGGACAATCTTTGGCTTTTCCAGTCAGAGCTGGCTGGCTTTCCTGACCAGCCTGCTGCTGGTTGCCTCCGTCTATCTGATCTCAGAGAGACGCCGCCTTCGTCAGGGTGAAAGCCTGCTCCTCACGGGCATTGCTGCCGGAGCAATGGCCTCAGCTTTAACTTCTTTTTTACTTTTCCGACGAGCAGACGCCTATGAGCAGGCGGTTTTCTGGCTATTAGGCAGTTTTGCTCTCTCTGGCTGGAAAGAAGTCTGGCTCATCCTTCCATATTTTATTCTGGCTTTAATTGTCTCTGAATATTTTGCTCCCGAGATGAATCTCTTGGCGCTCGGCGATGAGGTTGCCCAGTCACTGGGCTGTCCGGTCAGAACCACGAGAAGACTCTTTCTTTTTCTGGCTACTCTCCTCGCTTCCTTTTCGGTGGCAGTGGCTGGCATCATTGGTTTTGTCGGGTTGATTGTTCCTCATTCGGTAAGGTTGATCGTTGGACCGGATCATCGTCCTCTTTTCTTCTATTCAGCTTTAACCGGCGGGGCGATGCTGGTCTGGTGTGATCTGGTAGCCAGAACAGCCTTCACACCATCCGAAATTCCTATCGGAGTCATCACTGCCGCGCTCGGAGCACCTTTTTTCATTTATCTTTTAAACTGGCAGCGGCCGAAGCACTCCTGAGAGCCGGCCTCTCTTCACTGGTGAAACTCCTCTTGGTCAGACAGTTCCTAACAACCTTCTTTCAAATTAACTTTCCCTACTGCTCGCCCTGACCTCTATCTCCGCCGTTCACTGCCGGCCTGCGGAGCGCATCGGAACAGAATCTCTTTATTCCTCTATTTGTCCTTGATACCACCGGTTAACCTGAATGAGGAATATGATTGACAACTGGCCCTCTTTTGGCTTAATGTAAGCTTATCATGCTGCTAACCTTTAACCAGACCCTTTTTCTGATTTTGACTGTGGCCGCCGTCGTTATAGCTGTTTTTCTAGTTCTCTTCCTGATCCAGCTCCGACGGACAGTCAGAGAGGCTGAAAAATCTTTTCAGGAATTGCAGGTCACCCTCGAGAAGCTCAAAAAAATTGAGGATAAAATCGACCACCGTCTCGATGAAACCGGAAAAGTAATTGAATCGGCCAAGAAGACAGTCTCAGGTCTATCGGAGCTTTCCCTTTTCTTAACGACCAGGGTTGTCAGGCCGGCCTCCAGATACTGGCCAATCCTTTTCCCTCTGGTACGTTTTGGCTGGCAAATGATAAAAAAAAGAAAGGAGAAAAAAAATGGCAGATAACGAAGGTTCCCATTTCACCGATTATCTATTCACATTTCTGGCTGGTGCAGCCGCTGGCTTTATTGTCGGCATATTATTTGCTCCTTCCAGCGGAAAGGAAACCAGAAAGAAAATTAAAGAACAGGCCAAAAAAGGCCAGGAACTGGCTGTCCAGGGTTATACCAAGGTGGCTAAAGAAGCAGAAAAAGGAGCGAAAGTAGTCAAAGAAAAGGCTGAGGAAGGAATCGAAGCCATAAAAGAATTTCTGGAAAAGAAAAAAGCAGAAGTAACAGAAGAGAAGCCAGAATTTCCGGAGGACCTGGAAACAGAAAAATAACAGGTCAAAATTTTTACAGCCGATCAAGCTAATCATAATAAAGGGGATCTTTATAGACTTTGACTAAAATGAGGATGGGCATGGGCAAGCATCTATCTAACTCTATCTTTATATCAGCAATACTGGTGGGACTTCTGACCGGTCCGGTTCAGCTGAAAGCTATCGATCTTAAAACTGCAGCTGCTATTGACCAGGAAATCGAAAAAAACCGGGCTGAGATAATAAAAATACGCCGTTTTCTGCATATGAATCCAGAGCTTAGCAATCGCGAGTATGAGACCAGCAAACTGGTGGCGAATAAGCTGACCGCTCTTGGAATGGAAGTAAAAACAGGTGTGGCCAGCACCGGCGTGGTCGGTCTTTTAACCGGCGCCCTGCCCGGCCCTACCGTGGCCATCAGAGCCGACATGGATGCCCTGCCGGTTGAGGAGCAGAATACCTTTCCCTATAAATCACTCAATCCCGGGGTCATGCATGCCTGCGGTCATGATGTCCATACCTCCATTGCTCTGGGAACAGCTATGGTTCTCAGCAACTTTAAAGATAAAATTCGGGGCAAGATAAAATTTATTTTCCAGCCGGCAGAGGAAGGCGCTCCCGCCGGAGAAGAAGGTGGGGCTGATCTCATGATCAAAGAGGGCGTTTTAGCTGACCCGCCTGTCCGAGCCATTTTTGGTCTTCATGTCTGGCCAGATCTTAAGGTTGGTCAGGTTGGCTATGCTGAGGGTTATACTATGGCCAGCTCTGATAGCCTGACTCTTACCATTAAGGGCAAGAGTGCCCATGGAGCCAGACCACAGGAAGGAATAGACGCCATAGTTATTGCCGCCGAAGTCATTAGCAATCTCCAGAATATAAGCAGTCGGCTGGTGGATCCAACCGAGCCTCTGGTCATTTCGATCGGAAAAATTCAGGGCGGAGTAAGGTCCAATATAATTGCCGATAAAGTGGTCATGGAAGGAACTGTCCGCACTCTAAGTGCTGAGCTCCGCGACCAGATACCTGAAATGATCGAAAAGATAGCAGCTGGAATCTGCCAGAGTTATGGTGCCAGCTATAACCTCGATTATGAACGCCAGCTGCCCCCGGTTTACAATCATCCGGAATTTGTCAGGCTGGTTCTTCCCTGGTTGTTTAAATCCATGGGAGAAGCCAATGTGGTTGAGGTCAGACCTCAACTGGTGGCTGAAGATTTCGCTTTTTATGCGGAAAGAATCCCTGCTTTTTATTTTTTCCTGGGAGTAAAAGGGCCCGCTCAAATGACCGCTGCGCCCCTTCATAGCCCAAATTTCAATCCTGACGAAAGGGCTATTCCGGTCGGCATCAAGGCTATGTGCCATCTGGTTCTTAATGCTCTTGAACAGCAGGCTTCTCTAAAAACAGCCAGCGAGGCAGACTCCGTTAATTAGTGGATAGCCGGCCGTCTATTTAATTGATGGCCTATCCACTTCTTCTTCCAGTTATCAGTTTTATCTCTGGCCTTACTCTGGCCGGCACTCTAGAACTTCATTACCAGGCCGGCCTGCTGTCGTTCCTTTTAACCTCCTGGTTTATTACCTGGCTGGTCTATTTTCTTAAAAAAGATTGGCTATCCTTTGCCTTTCTTATTTTAACTTTTTTCCTTTCAGGCCTGGTTCTTGAGGCTTTTAGCAATAAAGTCTATGATGACCATTCTCTTCAAGATTTACCGGGCGAAACCTATCTTAACTTCCGCGGGAAAGTTCTACGATCACCGGAAAGGGGAACTGACCGTGACCGCCTTCTGCTGGCGGTGAGCCAGATAGAGGACAGAGGTGATGTAAAAAAAATTGAAGTCAGGTTACAGTTGACTGTTCCCCATTCAACTACCAGTGACCAACCTTTAGAAATGCAGGCCGGTGACGTCCTTGAATTTTCCGCCAGCCTCAATGAGTTCAGCTCTTTTAGTAATTTTTTTCCCGACTTTATGCCCCGCTATCTTAAAAGCCAGAAGATCCAGGCTCGAGCCTATACTAAAAGCCCGTTACTTATAAAAAAGCTCAACGACGGCCATCATACTTTACCGGGATTTTTCTCCGGCTTAAGACGAAGACTCCAGAAGGAGATCGAAGCTGATTATCCCGGTGAGAAAAAATTCAATCTGAGCCGAGAAGGAGCTATCCTCGAGGCCCTTCTTCTGGGCGAGGATGGCCGGCTCGATCAGAAAACAGATCTCCAGTTCCAGAAAACCGGACTTTATCACTTGCTGGCTATTTCCGGGGCTCATGTCGGAGTGGTTTCTGGTTTCTTGTTTTTCTTTCTTAGATTTTTATTCAGGTCAAGAAAGTTAATTTATACTATCCTTCTGGTCTCTCTGGCCTTTTATGGTTGCCTGGTCGAAGCACAGCCTTCAGTCTTCAGAGCAGTCATTATGGCTTCGCTCTTTTTTATCAGCAAAATTATTTTTGCCAGGGTTAATCTTTTGAATACCATTTCGCTTTCTGCCTTGATTCTCCTCTTTCTTAATCCCTTCAGTCTAAACGAGGCCGGTTTTCAATTGACCTTTCTGGCCACTTCCGGACTTATCCTTTTTTATCAACCCATTTATCGTTTTCTACCACCTCTTCCTCTAAAGCTGACCGGGGTGGCAGCCATGTCAGCGGCAGCCGTGGTTGCTACTATGCCAATTATTGTCAGCAGTTTCAACCGGGTAACTTTTGCTTCTGCCCTTCTGACCATTCCTGCCACCCCACTGGTTGGCTTCCTGATGGCTGCCGGCTACCTTTATTTATTTGTCGGCTTAATTTCACCCGGTCTCAGGCATTTAATATCTGTCTTTATGAAGTTACCCATCAGGCTTTTTATCTGGCTGACCGGCTGTCTGGAGCCGCTGTCTTCTCTTTCTTACCGGCTCCCCTCGCCGCCGCTGGTAGTTATCATTGGATTTTACCTTTTTCTTTTGCTCCTGCTGTTAAAGCCAAAATTTAAGGGACAGAAAGCAGTCACCTGGTTGGTATTCTGTCTTTTCTTCACCATACTCATTACTTATCCTTTTAAAGCCGGGACCAATAGCCTGACCGTGACTGTCATGGACGTTGGTCAGGGTGAATCACAGGTCATTGAGTTTCCAGGCGGCAGGGTGATGGTTATTGACGCTGGTGGATTTCTAGCCAGTGCTTTTGATCCCGGTGAGAATATCGTTTCCCCTTTTCTCTGGTCTCGTGGTTATAAAAAAGTTGATTATTTGGTTTCCAGCCATCTTCATCCAGACCATGCTACTGGACTGTCCGCCATCGCCCGGAATTTCAAAGTCAAAGAATATCTCTTTACTGAAAATTATGAGGACAATACCCTCCATCAGGAAATAAACCAGGCCCTGGGGAAAGGGGTCAAAAGGACCAGAATAGTTTCCGGCCTGGAATTAAATCCAGCCGCTGGAGTTAGGGTAAAATTTCTCTATCCGGATGAGCCGGCCAGGGCTGTCTTTAAATCCGGTAATGACCTGTCAGCTGTCCTCAGGCTCAACTTCAAAAATGTCTCCTTTCTCTTCACGGGCGATATTACGGCGGGGGTAGAAGAATATCTAATCAATCAACAAAAAACCAGCCAGCAGCTAAAAGCTACTATTATGAAAGTTCCCCACCATGGCAGTCGATCGTCCTCGACGGCCGATTTTCTGAAAACCGTCAACCCTGCCCTGGCTGTGGTGAGCTGCGGCCGGCGGAATATTTATGGCTTCCCTGCCACAGAAGTGGTTTCCAGATATAAGGAGCAATATATTCAGCTCTACCGTACCGACCTGGATGGAGCGGTGGAGTTTAAAACTGATGGTCAGAAACTCAGCTGGAAAACCGCCCGGTCAAAGACAAACCTGGGATTTTAGGCCGGAACGTCAGCCCGCCCTGATTGACAGAATGAGCCAGTTGGGTTTATTCTTTAATTAAGAGGGAAGAAATGGCCAAAAAAATTATGACTGTTTTTCTTTTTTTGAGTTTCTGTGCTCCACTCTGGCTGCTGGCCCAGGAAGAGAATGTGGTCGAGCTGGCCAAAAAGGAAAAAGCCCGGCGAGAAAGCCTCAAAGTTAAGGAAATTAAGGTAATTACCAATGATGATTTACAAAAGCTGACCAAAACTCCGGCTATCATTATTCCCAATGAAACTCTGGCTAACACAGAAACCCAGGAAAACCAACAGCCTCCGTCTCAACCCGGCAATTATACCCCGCCTGTTGTCCACAGGGTAACTGTCGAGAATCCCGCCCCGAGCCGCTCAGCTGGTTCTCCCGCCCCCGGTGTTGATGTCACCGGTAATTCATTGGAAGAAGCCTGGAAAAAAGCAAAGGAATATGTTGAGCTTTTGACCTTAAAAATGAATGCTCTCTGGCAGCAATTCTATGCACTGACTGACATGCAAACCAAAGATAGTATTCAGCGAGAAATAAGCGATACTTATGAAAAATTGCTTAAAGCTCAGGAAGATGAAACCAGATTAAGACAGGCTTATGAAGAGCAGATTAACCAGAAAAAAAGCGCCGAAGCTCCTCCTCTCTGGATTCGATAAAGACCAGGTAATCAGCGGAAGTAAATTGTCTCGAGCCGAAAGCCAACTGGCCTGTCATCTTCAAGGCCAGGATAAATATCTTTGACCTTTAAAGTCTTATTAACCTTGATGGTAAGAGTCAGACCATCTTTCTGACCAAGGTCTGAGGCAGCCAGTTGATATATCTTCTCAAAACCCGGCAATGAAGTTTCGAACTCTTCCAGAATTTTACCTTCCAGAGCGATAATGACTTTTTGTCCCTCCGGTCGGTTAGCTGGCAGGCTTCCTCTCAACATCAACAGGGCCGGTCGCTGTGGATTTTTAAGCCAGCAAGAAGCCTCTGATCCTGTCCAGCGTTCAACCCGCAATTTGTCCGAACTCACCTCTGGCCTTCTAACCACTACCCAACCATCAAGAAAAACAATATCGGGGACATCAGGTGGGCAGGGAGAAAGTTTTAATTGCCGTTGGTAAACGACGATAATGTTTTTCTGATTTGGGGGTGACACTAAATAAAGCCTGAAATTGACCGGCAAGCCCTGGCCAGCCCGGCGGCTAAAAAAATCAATAAAAGGTGGGAAATAAATAAAACCAGAAGACTCATAAACCCGGTTGGCCTCCCACCTGGAAACAGGCGGCAGTAAAGGAAGCTTCTTCTGAAATAAAATTTTCTGGCCGGCGCAGGCCTCGGCTACCAGCTCATAGTCCTGGCCAGGCGACTTAAAATCGGAGGTGGTAATGAACTTGACGTTTAAAGAGGTCAGCAGGTTATCGCTCAGATTTTTATCAGAAAAACAGACACTAATCTCCAGGCCAGGGAGAGGCAGCTTCTGGCCGCAGGATAAGACAGGCCAGATCAAAATAAAAACTACCGCAGCTAACCCGATGAATTTTAAATAAACACAAGCCCGGTTTCTGGCCATTTTTTCCATTAAAGACTGAGCCCCGAAGATTAGAGGCAAAATTAATTTTTATTATAAGGGAAATCACAGGCTTTGGCAAAATCGCCTTTCGACCGGCATCCCTACTTTCGACTCTTAAAATAAATCAAAATTCAATCACAATAACTTTTCCCTGGCATTTTCGACCTTTTCTGCCCCTAAAAATCAACTGCTATTGACAGCGGCCAGGTTTTTATTATTCTGAAACCTTACAGGCAATCTTTTAGTTTCATCTATAGCCAGAAATTGGCGACTGGCCCACCTTGAAAACAGGCAGGACTTTCTCCTGCTGGATCAGGCACTAAAGCTGGAAAGGAAGTTGCTCAATGAAAAACCAAATTACCTTCCATTATCCGGACCGCTCAGCCAACAGGAAAGACTGGCTGCTTATCTGCCTCGTATTTCTTTCTTTTATCTGGCTTTCTCCGGTCAGCGGCTATAGCTGGTCAGCGACGGCTGAAACCGCACAGGAAGAAAAGGAAAAACAGCTGGCCGTTGATATTCAGTCGGAACTCTCTTTTGAAATCGACAGCCAGACTCAGAGCAAAGTAGTGAAACAACCAGAGGCGCAGGAAAAAACTTTAAGCAGCCAGGAAAATAACCAATCCAGACAAGACTCGGACAATCAAACCCAGGAGGGCTCTAACCAGAATAAAAACAAAACGATTAAGGACTGGCTGGAGCCCTGGAAAAAAACTCTGGAATTAAGCTATGTGGTTACCGGTGGGAACACGGTTACTTCTTCCTTCAGCCTGGGCAGCACGCTGCTTAAGACTCCTAATGAACGCGACTCCTACCTTCTTAAAACCTTCTTCCTCAGAACCCACTCCACTACGATTAATCAGAAAGCTGTGGGGAGCGAAGATAGTTTCAGCCTGATTGAAGATAAGACTAGAAAACTAACAGCTGAAAATTATCTTATTCAGGCTCAGTATGACCACCGGCCAACCGGAAGACTCCTGACCAATGTGGGTTTTACCTGGGATCGAAATAAATTCGCTGGCGTCGAAGGGCGGGCTCTGGGGACTGCCGGGGCTGGCGTCATCCTGGCCGATTCGGATTCAACCAAGATGAAAATGTCAGCTGGCTTGAGCTTCACCATCCGAAAATACAGCGGGCAAAGCGTCTCCTCATTTCTTGGCTTTCAGTATGCTTTTTCCTGGAAACAAAAGCTCCTCGACAACTCCTCCCTTGAGACCGGTTTTGTTTTCGACGACAATATCAAACATTTGGGTGACTGGCATTACGAGTGGACGACCAGCCTGATGGCCCCGCTGACCAAATCTTTAGCTCTCAAAGCGAGCGTGAGGGTCATGAAAAACAACCGGCCGCCAGAGGCCGAGGTGCCACTTTATGGCCCTGATAATGTCGATACCGGATTGACTGTTCTGGTTCCCAGGCAAAAAGTGGATACCTTTTTTACTACAACGATTGTTCTTAATTTCTAAGCTGCGACTTTTTCAGCCACCTGTTGAAAATTGAAGGCGCCTGACTTATTATGTCTGAGACATTAACTGTAGTTAGTTAATTATGTTTAGCCCGGCAAGGGAGAAATTTATTGAGCGCCAAACAGTCGAAAAAGGAATCATCTCCAAAAGATATTTTCCAGCGTCCTTCTGGACGGGCTTATGATGAACTCCGGCCAGTGGTTTTTAAACCCGACTACCTGGATTTTGCCGAAGGCTCCGCCTACGTGGAAATGGGCAAAACGCGGGTGGTGGCCACCGCCTCGGTGGAGGACAAGGTGCCGCCTTTTCTTAAAGGCAGCGGCAGTGGCTGGATCACTGCCGAATATTCGATGCTGCCGCGGTCAACCGAAAAGAGAACACCGCGGGAGAGAAATCAAGGAAAGATTTCGGGTAGAACGCAGGAAATTCAGCGCCTGATCGGCCGGGCTCTTCGGGCCGGAACAGATCTGTCTGCCCTGGGTGAAATGACCATCATTATTGATTGTGATGTCCTTCAGGCAGACGGTGGAACAAGAACAGCCTCGGTCAATGCTGGTTGCCTGGCCCTGGCCATCTGCCTCAAAAAACTGCTGGAACAAGGCTTAATCAGCACTTTCCCTCTTCGTAACCTGGTCGGAGCAGTCAGCGTCGGGCTTGTACAGGGAGTTGAGCTCCTCGACCTTGATTATGCTGAAGACTCTCAGGCCGAAGTTGATATGAATGTGGTGGAAATAGACAATGGCCGGCTGGTAGAAGTTCAGGCTTCAGCGGAAAGAGTGGCCTTCAGCAAGAGCGAGCTGGCCTCACTGCTCAAGCTGGCCGATAAAGGAATCAAAGAAATACTGGAAATAGAGCGCCCCCTCCTTCGAAAAATCCATCCGATTTTTATAGCCTTTTAAGGCAGGACCGCTATCTTATCCTTATCTATAATCTTCTTTTAGTTTATAGCCTTTTTCCCGGAAAAGCCGCAGGCAGAAACGAACGACGTCGGGATCATAGAGAAGGCCCCGGTTTTTCTCAATTTCCTGCAGAGCTTCCTCCAGAGGATGAGGATCACGATAAGGACGAAGAGAAGACATAGCCTCAACCACATCAGCCACCGCCAGAATTCTGGCTTCCAGTCTGATTTCTCCTTCTTTTAAACCGTCAGGATAGCCGGAGCCGTCCAGCCGCTCATGGTGCTGGAGAATAATCTCGGCGACCGGCCAGGGAAACTCCACATCCTTTAACAGCTCATAGCCTGTCCGGGAGTGATTTTTTATCAGGCCCCACTCGCTCTTACTAAGAGGTCCTGGCTTATTCAATATTTCAGACGGTACAGCCACTTTGCCCACATCATGAACCATGGCCGCCAGGCTCAAGCCATCAACCGTTTCGGCCGACAGTCCCATGTCCACAGCTATGGCCCGGGCCAGATCAGCTGCTCTTCTTTGATGGCTGCCGGTATAGGGGTCCCTGGCTTCGACCAGCTTGTTTAAAGCTTCGATGATAGCTCCGAAGGTTTTCTTTAATTTCTCCAGCCCGTCTTTAAGTTGTTCATCCAGCCTCCGGCGATCGAGTCCATGATGAAGAATAGCCAGAGTCGAGGGGGAGCCTTTGTAATCAATGACCGCCACTTCGGCTTCAACCGGAATTTCCTGGCCATTTTTGTTAAGAACAGTCAGTTCCAGCAGACTGCAGTCTCCAGGCAGTCCAGGCTCTGAGCCATTACGCCCGAATATTTTTTCGGCCGTCTCAGGTGGAAAAACTTTTTCGACTGGAGCGGCCATTATTTCGTCCAAGCTGTAACCCAGAATCGAGCTCGTAGCCTCGTTGGCAAACTCAATTTTTCCCTGCCGGGCGATAAAAATGGCTGACCGCCCCTGATTGATCAAACTTTGGTCAAGAGATTCTGAACTTTCAAGACATTCAAGGAGACTATGAACCTTGTCTTTTCTTTCTCCTGGCAATTTTTGTTTATCTCCTTAGCCGTTTTTAGCCGCCTCAATTCCCTGGCCCTTTTTCCATCCGCCAATCTACTGAAAGTTTATTATAAATTTTGTCAACTGGCAAGCAATTATTGACATTTTTTATAAAATAATAGCCAGTTTTGGTCAATTCAATTTTTTTTGGGCAGGAATTTTTTTCAGCCGGTTTAGCGGGCCGACAGCAGGGAGACATTATAAGCCTCCGCTTGCCTCCTCTTTCTAATCAGCCGTGAACTGGCTTTTATTATCATGGTTAGAATCCTATTGAGAAATTCAAGATTCAGGTCGCCGGCAGGACTTGCCTGTTGCAGGCAATTTCAGCTGGCCAGTTTTTTCCTTGACTTTAAAAATGAGAAGAATTAATATTTTTTCTCGGTTAGCAGACCATCAAAATGGCCTGCCGAGGGAAGGTTATTAATTATTAAAGAATGCGAATGAGGGATAATTTTTTCCTTTTTTCCCGTTTTTGCCTGATCAGCAATCATGCCTGCTTATATGATTTGAAGTGAGGGAGGTTTATCATGCCACTTACCACCTGGCTTATCATCATCGGGGCCATAATTGTTTTTCTGGTTTTAGTTGGCCTGCTTCTGTCTGCCCAGTATCGAAAAGTCGGCCCGAATGAGGCTTTAATTATTGCCGGCCGCAAACGGACGGTGACTCTACCTGATGGGAACAAGATGAAAGTCGGCTACAGATATAAACTGGGTGGTGGAACTTTTGTCTGGCCATTCATAGAAAAGGTTTACACCCTGCCATTGGAGATAATCAGTCTGCAGATTAAAACACCTGAGGTTCTGACTCACGAAGGAATTCCGATTATGGCTGAGGCTTCGGCTCAGGTGAAGGTTGACTCGAACGACATGGCTATCAGGCTGGCTGCTGAACAGTTTTTAGGAACCGGCAAAGAAGGAATCCGCGATGTGGCCATGAATGTCCTCGAAGGTAAAATGCGCGAGGTCATCGGAACGATGACGGTGGAAGAAATTTACCGGGGGAGGCAGGAATTCTCACGCCGGGTGGTGGATATTACCAGAGAGGATCTAGCCAAAATGGGCCTGGTGTTGCTGTCTTTTTCACTCAAAGATATCAGCGACGCCCAGGGTTATATTGATGCTCTAAGCAAGCCGGTGATCGCCGCCGCCAAAAGAGATGCGGCCATCGCTCAGGCTGAGACGGAAAAGGAAGCGACCATCAAGTCGTCACAGGCCAGAAAAGAAGCTGAGGTCGCCCGACTCCAGTCGGAAGCTCAAATCGCCAAGGCTCAATGGGAAAATGAAGCCAAGAAGGCCGAGTCGCAGGTCTTTGTCAATCAGAAGAAAGCCCAGGCCGATTTTTCCTATGAACTTGAACGCTTCCGGGTTACCCAGGAGATAAAAAAAGAAGAAGCCCGGGTTAAAGAAATAGAAAAAGAAGAAGCTATCAAAATTGAAGATCTGGAAATAAAGAGGAAAGAAAAGGAACTCGAAGCCAATGTGCTGAAACCGGCTGATGCCCGCAAGTATCAGATTCAGGCAGAGGCCGAAGCGGAAGAAGCCAGGCTGGTGGCGGAAGGCAGAGGTAAAGCTGAAGCTCAGCGGCTGGAGGCTCAGGTCAAAGCTGAAGAGATAAAGCTTCGTGGCCTGTCTGAAGCTGAGGCCATGCTCAAAAAGGCTCAGGCGTGGGAAAAATATAATGAGGCAGCTCTACTCGAAAGCTTTATTAAGGTGCTGCCGGAACTGGCCAAAGCCGTGGCGGAACCATTATCCAAGGTGGAGAAGATTGTACTGGTGGGTGGTGATAAAGGGACTGGCGCCAGTCAGATTACCGGGCAGATAACCGAGATTATCGCCCAGATGCCAGAAGTTCTAAAGGCTTTAACCGGGGCTGATCTCAGCGAGTATTTAAAGAGCAAATTCAGCTCAAAGACTGAGGCTAAAGAGAAAACTAAATCGGAATCCGGTCAAACTCAGGGTCAAACACCTGAGAAAAAATAGCAGCAATCTGAAGCAGGATGGCCATGAGTATCTCAGAACGAGCTACAAAAATAGGCGCTTCGCCGACGCTGAAAATCTCTGCCAAGGCCAAGGCCATGAAGGTTGAAGGGCTGGACGTTATTGATTTTAGCGTTGGCGAGCCGGATTTCCCTACACCAGACAATATCAAACGAGCAGGCATCAAAGCTATTGAACAGAATTTCACCAAATATACTGAAAATGACGGCATTCCCGAGCTGAGAAAGGCTGTCTGCCAGAGATTGAAGGAGGACTATGGCCTGGAATACAAGCCGTCGGAAGTGCTCGTGTCGAGTGGGGCTAAGAATTCGTTGTTCAACCTGATTGAAGCTATCGTCAACGAGGGCGACGAAGTGATTGTGCCGGCGCCCTACTGGGTGACTTATCCGGAAGGCGTTAGCCTGGTTGGCGGTAAGCCGGTCATTGTCGAGACACGGGAAGAAGATGGCTTTTTGCTCACCCCGGAGAAGCTGCGGGAGGCGATTTCCCCTTCGACCAGGGCCATTATCCTGAATAACCCCTGCAATCCGACCGGGGCGGCTTATAACCGGCAGCAGCTCGAAGCACTGGCGGAGGTGGTGAGGAAAGAAGACATTTATGTTATTGCCGATGAGATTTACAGCCGGCTGGTCTATGACGATTTTAAATTTGTCAGCTTCGCCGCGCTGGGTGAAGATATCAAGAAAAAAACTATTATTATCACCGGTGTGTCTAAAACCTATTCGATGACCGGCTGGAGAATTGGGTTTGCCGTTGGGCCAGCCGAAATCATCAGCGCTATGTCGAAGGTGCAAAGTCATACGACCTCCAACGCCTGTTCTATTTCGCAGAAAGCCAGCGTCGAAGCCCTGAG
>Ga0208695_1001973_pt1 | contig 15878 bp, 9 predicted proteins | sample AD_UKC111_MetaG_FD_184449 | JGI IMG/M metagenome (GOLD analysis project Ga0208695, IMG submission 184449) | Active sludge microbial communities of municipal wastewater-treating anaerobic digesters from Hong Kong - AD_UKC111_MetaG (SPAdes)... | ecosystem: Engineered > Bioreactor > Anaerobic >... | reverse complement strand
AGGTTCCTGACGGGGAGAGAGACCTTCTTCTGGCTGACTGTTTCCAGAAGGCAAGACCAGTCGCCGTAACGATACCGAGGATAAGAATTACCGAGACACTACGTTTCGTAAACATCCCACGTTCCTCCCGTTCATTTTTTTCATAATTTACCCCCCCCCCAGCATGAAAGTCAACTTATTTTCAGCAAAAAAAAGCCCCGAGGAAATTACCTCGGGGCCTGAATATTAACCTATTGATTCCGCTTATTTTACGGGCTTGATTTTCAGGCTTCGATACGCGATAGGGTCGCCGTGGAACTGCAGGCCGACGTGGCCTTCGCGTTTGAGGTCCCGGTACGCGTACTTGAACTTGTTCGGGGTCCCGTCCGGGTTTTTACCGGCTTCGGTCCACAGGTCAAGGTTCATGTGGGTAACCAGCGTGTCGTTCAGGTACACCCAGATGTCCGGTCCTTTCGCGATGATCAGGTAGTGGTTCCATTCGCCGACCGGTTTCAGGGGAAGCGACGCGGGGGCAAGGCAGTCGAAGATGCCGCCGCAATGCCACTTCGGGTTCTCGTAATCTTCGTTGTTCTGCAGCACCTGCACCTCGATGGCCGTGTTCAGCCAGTCCCGGATCGAGTCACAGCGGATAAAAACGCCGCTGTTGCACTTGGGTTGCGTCTTGAATTCGAGGGACAGCGCGAAATCACCATAGCGGTCCTTGGTCCAGATGTCGCCGCGGCCTTTGGACACCAACGCGCCGTCCTCCCACGCCCAGCCGTCTTTCCGCATCATGGCGTTGGACAGGTCGGGAGCGAACAGGTCCTGCCAGCCGTCTTCGGCCTTGGCCCATTTCAGCACGTCGTCAGGCGGGGGCGTCGGGGTTTCGGCTGAAGCCACCAGGGTTACCGCCAGGCATAGTGCCACACCGGGCATCCACCACGTCATCCGTTTCATGCTCGTCTCCTTGTGTCGCGCCCGGAACTTCCGGGTCGCGCGGTTACCGGACTGTTTGCAACCGGGACCGCAGGGCGCGCGCCGCCTCGTCCGGGTCGACGCCCGCGGCCAGCGGCTGCATCGCGAAGCGATACCGGTAGGGTTTGCACTGCAGGGTGTATTCCTCGTGGGGCCGCGCGCCCCAACTGTTATCGCCGCCCACGCCGGTCTGGTTCCAGTCGATGTTGAACACGTGGAAGTCCCGGCGGGGCAGCATGCAGTCATGGGTGCTCTGGTCGAGATCATCCATGGTGTAGGGCCACAGGCTGACGCAAAGATGGGGTGGCCATTCCGCGGGCAGCGCGCCCGGGCAGGTGTCCGCCGGCCACGCGCCCACGCCATCAGGGGCCAGGCCAACGACGACCAGGCCCGCTCCGGCCGCGTCGGTCAGGGCGGCCCAGCGGATGCCCACGCGATTACCGTTTTCCTGGGGCCGGATATAGGGATGGATCAGTTCGTCCACGGTACCACTCCAGCGTCCCACGGGATAACCAGTCTGGCGGTCCCAGTAATTTTCCCACGGGCCCCGGCCCAGCCAGGTCAGCCGGTCAAGATCCCGGACAACCGTGGCCTGCATGCCGAAGCGGGGCAACTCGGGCGCGGCGGATTTCGGCTTGAAGGTCATGGTGACTTCTACCGCTCCGTTGCCATGGACCTGGTATTCCAGGGCCAGTTCCGCGTCGGCGGGTTTCATGGCGTACGTCGCGCGCGCGACCACGACGGCGTCACGCGTTTCGGCCTTCATGTCGACCAGTTGCATGGTATCCACCGCGTCGCGCCACCGGGCCAGCCGCTTGGGCATGTTGTTCCCCCGGTCGTTGTCCGTGGGGGCGCGCCAGAAATTCGGCCTGATCGCGCCGGTCAGTAGTTCGCGACCAGCGACCTTCCACGAGGAGAGCCATCCCGTTTTCCCGTCGAATTTCAATTCGAAATCCGGCCCGGAGACCACGGTTTCACTCCGGCTCCGTCGAAGTTTCGGCGCGGGAGCGGGCGCATCGGGAGCGGCCACGGCCGTGTTTACCGGCACCTGGAACTGGTCCCACGCGATCTCAAATCCACGATCCGCCCACGGCAGGTCACGATCCAGCACGAAGGACACGGTCACCCAGTATTCACTCCATGGCCGGGGCTTATCCGGCAGCGTGAAGGGTATGGTCACCTCCCTGGATTCGCCGGGCGCGAGAGCAATCACCCCGAGATCACCTTCCTGGAGTTTTACGCCGTTTTCTTCGAGTTTCCACAGGGCCCGGGCGAAATCCGTGGTCACAAAATCGTAAACGCTGCGGACCTCGACCTTTCCGGCCGCTGGGTCTATGACCCGGACTCGGAGGTTCTGGTAGGTTTTCTTGACCTGGCGGGTGGCCGGGGCGGGCTGGCGATCCGGCAGGAACAGGCCGTTGCAGCAGAAATTCCAGTCTGTGGGCCGATCGTCGTAATCGCCGCCGTAGGCGAAGAACCAGTCATGGGGATAATTCGGGGCCGGGACCCGTCGCGGGCCCCGCGGATCGCTGAAAGGTTTCCGGATGCCCTGGTCCACGAAATCCCAGATGCACCCCCCCATGAACCGCGGGTCGGACTCGATCACTTGCCAGTACTCGTCCAGGTTACCCACGCTGTTCCCCATGGCATGGGCGTATTCGCACTGGAAGAAGGGTTTCCCATCCCAGGTTTTTTCGACGAAGTCCTTCATTTCTTTTGGCGTGAAGTACATTTCGCTGTGGATGTCGGTCACGGTATTGTCCCGCTCGTAGTGGATGGGACGGCTGGCGTCCAGCGACTTGATCAGGCGCGCTCCGGCGGCGAAGTTGTGGCCCGGCCCCGCCTCGTTGCCCATGGACCAGATCACGATGGAGGGGTGGTTCTTGTCCCGTTCTACCATGCGTCGCAGCCGGTCGAGGTGGGCGGCTTCCCACTCGGGATTGTTTCCCAGGGACGTGGCAGGATCGTACCCCATGCCGTGCGACTCGATGTTCGCCTCGTCGATCACGTACAGGCCCAACTGGTCGCACAGGTCGTACCACTCGGGACGGTTCGGATAGTGCGAAGTCCGCACCGTGTTCATGTTGAGTTGTTTCATGAGCAGGATATCCCGCTTCATGGATTCCACCGTGACGAAACGCCCGGTGTCGGGATCATGCTCGTGGCGGTTCACGCCCTTGAGTTTAACCGGACGGTTGTTGATGTAAAACACGCCGTCCCGGACTTCCACCTTCCGGAAACCATGCCGGAAGGCTGCGGCCTCGATGATCTTGCCGGAGGGATCCGCGAGTTCAAGGGTGGCGGTATAAAGGGTGGGCGATTCCGCGGACCAGGGTTGAGGCCGGTCGATGACCACTTCGGCCGTGCCTTCGGCGTCCTGCCCCGTAACTTCCGGGGTCACGACGACGCGGCATTGCCCGGAACGGACCACCAGGTTACCATCCGGTCCCAGCAGGGTCAGCGATACGGTGTAGTTGCCTTTGGGTGCGGTGTTGTCCACCCGGCGGACCCGTGCCGTGAGCCGTAGCGTGGCCCGCGAAAGGTCATCCGACAGGTCGCTGTGCGCGTGGAAATCCCGCAGGCGCACGCCGGCGGTGCTGTAGAGCAGAACCGGCCGGAAGATGCCGCTGAACCGCCAGAAATCCTGGTCCTCCAGGTAACTGCCGTCGCTCCAGCGGTAAACCTCCACGGCCAGCACGTTTTCACCGTCGAACCGGACTACGTCGGTGATGTCAAATTCCGCAGGGGTTTTACTTTCCTGGCTGTAGCCGATTTGCTGGCCGTTCACCCACAGGTAGAACGCGCTGTACACGCCGCCGAACTGGATGAATACCCGGCGACCAGCCCAGTCCCTGGGAAGGCTGAAGGTTCGGCGGTAACTGCCCACGGGATTGTTGTCATGGGGAATCCGGGGCGGGTCCGGCGGGAAGGGATACTTGATGTTGGAGTAGATCGGCGTGCCGTAACCCTGAAGTTCCCACACCGATGGAACAGGGATATCCGCCCAGTCATTCACGTTGAACCCGGGATCGTAAAAATTCTCGGGGCGATCCGCCGGTTTCGGAGCGTAGTGAAATTTCCACGTTCCATCCAGCGACAGGACCCAGGGGGACGCCGTGAAATTCAGGATGTTGGCCCGGGCCGTTTCCGCGTCGGGGAAGGGCATGTGGGTGGCCCGGGGTGGTTCCTTGTTGATCCCGAACACCTGCTGATTTTCCCAGTCAGGTATTGCGACTTCTCCGGCAAACGCCGCGGTCATGGCCAGCACGGCCAGCGCGCCGCAGACGCCCAGCACCAGGGTCATTTCGCCCATGTCACGTCCTTTCATGTCATGCCCTCCCGCGCCACGCGCGCCCTGTTTACCACCAGAAATAATAGACCGTGGCCGTCAGCAGCACGACCACCACGCCAAACACCTTGACCATGGGATCCGGGGTGAGATCGATCTGGGAACGTGGCATGACCACTTCGCGTTCCAGCGGTTTCTGCCGCGTGATGAGCCAAATAATGCCCATGATGACCAGGAAAACAATGGCCATGTGATGCAGAAACGTCATGGTGCTGAAACGGTAGATGAAGCCCAGCAGGCCATCGGGGGGAACGGGTTTGCCGTTTTCAACGGCCAGCATGGGCTTGATGAACCAGCCCGGTACCCGGCAACAGGCGTAGATCACCGGGCCGACCACCAGCGCCACCTTGGCCGCCAGGGCCGGGGCGCGACGCCAGACCAGGCCACCAATGAAAGCCGCCACGATCCCCGGTGAGAAGAAACCCCAGAATTCCTGGATGTAATTGAACACCCCTTCACCCATCACGTAGATCATGGGCGCCCAGACGCATGCGATCAGCACAAAGGTCACCGTGGCAATCCGGCCTACCCGAACCAGTTGTTTCGGCGTGGCGTCCTTGACCAGGTGTTTCTGGTAGAAATCTATGGTAAAAATGGTGGCCGCGGAGTTCAGGCCGGAATTGAACGTGCTGATGACCGCGCCGGCAAGCGCCGCCAGCATGATGCCCCGTACCCACTGGGGCAGAATCTGGCCAAGCATGTACGGATAGGCGCTGTCCGCGTGCTGGATCACGTTGCCGTACAGGTCGTAGGCGATGATGCCGGGCATCACGATCAGGAAGGGAATGGTCAGTTTCAGACACGCGCCGAACAGGACGCCCTTCTGCCCTTCCGCGAGACTTTTCGCGCCCAGGGTTCGCTGCGTAATGAACTGGTTCAAGCCCCAGTAGAAGATGTTGGGAATCCACAGGCCCCCGATAAATACCGCGATCCACGGCATGTTGGGATCGTTCCATGGGCGCACGACGTGCAACTTGTCGGTGTGCAGCGAGGTGAACTTCCGCCATCCAGCCAGCACGCTACCATCGCCGAGAGTTTGCAGGCCGTAATACAGCACGATGCCCGCGCCCAGCAGCAGGGCCGAACACTGCAGCAGGTCCGCCCACACCACCGAACTCAGGCCGCCGTAGGTGGTATACGCCCCGGCGATGATGCCGATGATCCAGATGGAAGCGACAAGGGCCCAGAAGTGCGCCTGCTCAGGTTCCATGCCGAACCGCGCCTCGAACATGCCCGAGATGCCGAACACGGCGTTGAGCGCCACCGCCCCGCTATACACCACCGTGGCCAGCAGCACCACCACGTAAGCCACCATCATGTACGAGGCCATAATGCTGCGCGTGGTGGTGTCATAGCGGTATTCCAGGAATTCGGGCATGGTGTAGATGCCCGCGCTCAGGAACCGGGGCAGCAGGAACCACGCCACCACCACGAGGGTTACCGCCGACATCCATTCATAACTGGCGATGGCCAGGCCGGTCTCGCCAAACGCCTGGCCGGCCATCCCCACGAAATGTTCCGTGCTGATGTTGGCGGCGATCAGCGAAAACCCGATCAGCGGCCAGGTCAATTTGCGTCCCGCCAGGAAGTAATCTTCCGAACCCTGTCCCTTTTTCCCGGCGTACAGCGACACGCCCAGTACCGTCAGCACGAATGCCAGAAACAGCAACCCATCCATCCAGGTCAGCGCCATGATGTACCTCCCGCGGGACCTGTTTATCCCGGTGTTGTAAGCGGGGCCCGATCGTTCGTCGCGCGCGCGACGCCTCAGGTTTCCCGGAACCGATCCGTGCTTTCCACCACCACCACGCCCATGTCCGTCACCCGGAAGCGGCGGCTGTCTTCCTCGAGGTTGTACCCCAGCACGGTGCCTTCGGGCACGGAAACGTTCTTTTCGATAATGGCCCGGCGTATCCGGCAGTGCCGCCCGATGTTCACGCCATCCAGCAGGATGGATTCTTCGACCCGGGCGTACGAGTTGACGCGCACTGCCGGTGACAGCACGCTGCGATCCACCACGCCACCGCTGATGATGCACCCCGGACTCACGATCGAATCCAGGGCCACGCCATAGCGGTTGCCAATCTCGGCGAACACGAACTTGGCCGGCGGCAGCATGGGGACGTAGGTGCGCAACGGCCATTCCTGGTCGTACAGGTTGAACTGGGGATCCACCGCCACCAGGTCCATGTTGGCTTCCCAGTAACTGTCGAGGGTTCCCACGTCCCGCCAGTACTTGGCTTCTTTCTTATTCTCGTCCTCGAACTTGTAGGCGAATACCCGCCGCTGTTCCCGCACCATGCGCGGTATGATGTCCTTGCCGAAGTCGTGGGAGGATTTCGAGTTCTCGGCATCCTCCGAAACCATTTTCCGCAGGGTCTCCGCGTTGAACACGTAAATGCCCATCGAGGCCAGCGAATGCCCGGGACGACCGGGTATCTCCTTGGGCTGTTTCGGTTTCTCCTCGAAACCGAGCACGCGCCCTTCCCCGTCCACCTCGAACACGCCGAACCGGGTGGCTTCCGCGGCGGGCACGTCGATGGCGGCGATGGTCAGTTCCGCTTCGGCTTCCCGATGCTGCTGCACCATCTTCTGGTAATTCATTTTGTAAATGTGGTCTCCGGAAAGGATGAGGACCTCCCGGGGAGATGTCTGGTCGATGGAGTACAGGTTCTGGTAGATGGCGTCCGCGGTGCCAAGATACCAGTTGCTGTTGACCCGCATCTGCGGGGGAATGACCTCGATGAACTCACCCAGTTCCGGGTGCATCACGGGGACCCACGCGCGATTGATGTGGCGATTCAGGGAGTTGGACTTGTACTGCGTCAGTACCAGGATACGCCGGCACCCGCTGTTGAGACAGTTGGACAGGGTGAAATCGACGATGCGGTAAATGCCGCCAAAAGGCACGGCGGGCTTGGCGCGGTTTTTCGTCAGTGGATACAACCGCTCCCCCGCCCCGCCGGCCAGCAGAATGGACAATACCCTGTACATCGCGTATTTCTCCGTGTCGCGGGACCGGACCCGCCTCCGCGGCCATTTTAGCACACCGTGTCATGGTGACCGGTTCCCTGGATGGGGCCAGGTCGGCGATGAAAATATGGTATAATAAGCGTGAAGCGATCGCGAAACGCCACGTTGGCCGGTGCCCGTGGGGGCGTCCCGGTTTCGACGGGGGTGGAAGAAGCGAGCGTTGCGTGCCGAGGACCCGCAGGCCTCGTAAAAAGCGGGAAACTCAATAACTGCCAACGACAACTTGGCGCTGGCGGCCTGATACGGCCGCCCGTCCCCTCCGTGACCGCCCGCTAGCGGAACGGGACGGCGACAGCGGGCTCCGACCCGGGATGCTGGTGGCTGCCCGGGAAGGAAACCCAGCCGCCTGGCGGCCGGCGTGAGCGTGCCTGACGCGCTCGCCGGTGGCGATGACCTAAAAGAAAGGCTACGCACGTAGATACGCTCGTGGAAGCACTTCCGGACGCGGGTTCGATTCCCGCCGCCTCCACCATTTTTCACCTTGCGGTGACCTGGCGTCACGCGATAAATCACCGGCGCGACAAGGGATCCCCGTTTTCACGCCAAGCCTGAATGATGCCAGGCAGTCGGAAGGCCCTCCCGCCACGAAGTCAGAAGGTCCTGCTACCAGGACGTGGATGCCCGGACCGCGGGTAACCTGCCGGCTTGACTTTACAGTCCGTGGACATGGGAAACACGAAACAGGTTACCCAGGGATAAACGCGCGGTTCCGGGGGAGATCCACGGAAAGGGAACTTGAGGCGTACCGCCCCGTACAGGGATAAAAGTTCCCCCTCTGCCGGGGCGGGTCCTTGCGTCAGAACGCGCGACGCACCGTTAGGCATATAACAATTTGAAACTTTGCATCAGGTTCCGTCATAATATGCTGGTTGTAACTGGAACAACGTGTGCCGCTCGGTACACGCGGCTATTCCTGGGGACAAGCCCGGAAAACCATTAAGGAGCCTGATCATGACCAACGACGATATCGCCTTGCGCATTCGGGAAATCATCGCGGACCGGTTAGGCCGAAGCATCGAAGAAGTGGTGGAAACCGCGCGGTTCGTGGATGATCTTGGCGCGGATTCCCTGGACCAGACGGAAGTGGTCATGGCCCTGGAAGAAGAATTCAACGTCCAGGTCGACGACGACGCCACCAGCATCGTGACCGTCGGCGACGCCATCGAGTACATCAAGAAGAAACTGAACGCCGGGTGATGTTCCGGTACAGCCGGATGCCGATGCGGTACCAGCGACGCCTGGACGGCCAGCCGGGTCGGTTTCAGACGTCGGTGTGTTCTGGAGATCCAGGCGATGCGTGAACCGGTAGTCGTGACGGGCATGGGGGTGGTAACCCCGCTGGGCAATACGGTCGAAACCTTCTGGGAGGGGCTGCTCGCGGGCCGGTCCGGCGTGCGGCAGGTACCCTGGGCGGACGAGCGGTTCACCACGCGGATCGCGGCCTTGTGTGAAGACGTCACCCCAGAGGGGGTGGATCCCAGGGAATTGCGACGACAGAGCCGGTGCATTCAGTTTGCCCTCGAAGCGGCCAACCAAGGGTGGAAACAGGCTGGCCTGGACATCAGCCGCGAAAATCCCACGCGATGCGGGGTGTACATCGGTTCGGGTATCGGGGGGATCGAGGAAATCTGTGACAACACGCTGAAACTCCACGAGCAGGGCCCCAGAAGGGTGTCGCCGTTCCTGTTTCCCAAGGGACTGAGCAACATGCCTTCCGCGGTGGTGGCCATTCACCTGGGGTTGCGGGGCCCCAGCCGGTCGGTGGTGACGGCCTGCTCCACTGGCGCCCAGTCTATCGTTTCCGCGGCGGAAGCCCTGTGGCTGGGCCGGGCGGACGTGATGCTGGCCGGCGGCACGGAAGCCGCCGTGATTGATCTCGGGCTCGCCGGATTCGGCGCGATCCGCGCGCTGTCCACCCGGAACGACGAGCCCGAGCGGGCCAGTCGTCCCTTTGACGCGGACCGGGACGGCTTTGTGCTTGGCGAAGGCGCGGGGGTGCTCGTGCTGGAAACCCTGTCCCACGCGCGGGCCCGGAACGCGGAAATTCTGGCGGTGCTGGCGGGCGTGGGCGAAACCACCGACGCCTATCATGTCGTGGCGCCCCGCCCGGACGGATCGGGATGCGCGGAGGCCATGCGCCTGGCCCTCGAGGACGCCGGTGTCGCGCCGGACGCGGTCGGGTACGTGAATGCCCACGGGACCAGCACGAAACTGAACGACGCGGCCGAATGCCTGGCGATGCGCTCGGTTTTCGGGCATCATGAACCGTGGGTCAGTTCCACCAAGTCCATGATCGGTCACCTGATGGGGGCGGCGGGAGGGGTGGAGTCGGTGGCCTGCGTGCGGTCCCTGCGAACGGGGGTGCTGCATGAAAACAAAAACTACGAAAAACCCGATCCCGAATGCCCCGCAAGGATCGTGGCAGGTGGTCCGAAAGAGGTAAAAATTGACTTTGCCCTGTCCAACTCGTTAGGATTTGGGGGTCATAACGTCTCCTTGCTATTCGCGCGTCATGGATAATACGGGTCAGGCGGAGGATCTTGCGCACAGAAACACCCGGCTGGAGCGGTTCGCCGCCCGGCTGGGCGGAAAGGTGAAAAATGTCAAATTGTGGGAGGACGCCCTGACCCACGCTTCCTGGACCGGTGACACCGGATCAAGAGTCGGTCACAACGAGGCGCTGGAGTTCCTGGGAGACGCGGTGCTGGGGCTAGTGGTGGCGGAAGCCCTGTTCCGGCGCGTGCCGGGCGGTGGCCCCGGTGAATATTCCAGGCTGCGAGCCCGCGTGATCAGCCGGGAAACCGTGGCGAGGGTAGGACGGCGCGCGGGGATTGGTGACGTGTTGCGGGTGGGCCGCTCGGTGGCCACGGCGAAACACCGCGCCGAGAACACCCTGATCGGTAACGCGATGGAGGCGGTGCTGGGGGCGTTGTACCTGGATTGTGGCTGGAGGACGGTCCGGAAGACGGTGCTGGACCTGTTCCGCGATGAAATTGAATCGGTGGTGAACACCCCGGATCGGCTGGATCCGAAATCCGCCCTGAACGCCCGTTGCCAGGCCCTTGGGATGGGCACGCCCGTTTACGAGGTCCTGCTGGAGGCGGGGCCGCCCCATGAACGGACCTTCACGGTGGCGGTGACGATCGCGGGACGCCGGCGGGGTTCGGGCTCGGGCCCCAGCAAGAAGGCCGCGGAACAGGCGGCGGCCAGTCGCGCCCTGGCTACGTTGCGGGGCACGGATGGTGAACCGGGCGAATAGGATGCGTCGCGCCGGCGGACGTGAAGCCGGGGCGTTTAACAAAAACGTCGGACAAGGGACCCAAACGGGTAAAGAAGGAGCATAGCCATGTTTCTCAAGTTCGCGTTGGCGACAGCCATTCTGGCCCTGCTGTTTGTGGCCTATCTGGTCAAGTACGTGCTGGGTAAGCCCCAGGGTAACGAGCGGATGGCCTTCCTGTCGCGCCAGGTTCAGATCGGCGCGGCGGCCTTTCTCAAGAACGAGTACATCTGGGTGTTCAGTTTCGTGGGCGTGATCTTCGTGCTGTTCATCCTGGTCGGCATGGTCGCGCCGGACACTGGCCTTGGCCTGAAGACGGGAATCGCTTTCGTGGCGGGCTCGGTGGCTTCCTGCCTGGCCGGCGTGACGGGGATGTACATCGCTACCCGGTCCAACGCCCGCACGGCGGCGGCTGCCGAATCCGGCGGCGTCAAGAAGGCCCTGGACATCGCCATTTCCGGCGGCGCGGTCATGGGCATGGGTGTGGTCGGTATCGCTCTGCTGGGACTGGTAATCGTCTACAAGTTGTTCAACGGCGACGCGACCATCGTGAACGGCTATGCCATGGGCGCGTCGCTGGTGGCACTATTCGCCCGGTCCGGTGGCGGCATCTTCACCAAGGGCGCCGACATGGGTGCGGACCTGGTGGGTAAGGTCGAGGCGGGTATTCCAGAAGACGATCCCCGAAATCCCGCGGTGATCGCGGACAACGTGGGCGATAACGTGGGCGACGTGGCCGGCCTGGGCGCGGACCTGCTGGAATCCTACGTGGAATCGATCGTCGCTTCGCTGGCGGTGGCGGCAACGGCGGCCCTTGCCGTGGGATCGGGCGCGCCGGGCATGGAATACATCCGGGCGTTTCCCTTCGTGGCGGCGGGCCTGGGCATCCTGGCTTCCATCGTTGGCGTGCTGTACGTGAAAAAATTCGCCCAGAACGATCCGCAGAGCGCCCTGATGATGGGCACCTACGTGAGCGCCGGCCTGGCGGCGGTGCTGGTGCTGGCGTACGCCCTGGTGCGGGGCGAGTCCTTCGTGATCGACGGGGTAACCTATGGCAAGTTCGGTCCCGCGCTGGCCTGCATCATCGGCGTGATCTCGGGCGGCGTGGTCGGTTTCGCCTCGGAATATTACACCTCCGGCAAATATAAGCCCGTGAAACAGATGGCTGAACGGGCCCAGACCGGACCGGCGGTGGCGGTGGTAAACGGCTTGGCGGTCGGCATGGCGTCCACGGGCGGCCCGGTGATCGTGCTGTCCATCGCGGTGGTGCTGGCCTACTACTGCGCCGGCATCTATGGCATCGCCATCGCGGCGCTGGGCATGCTGGCCACCACGGGCATGGTGGTGGCGGTGGACGCGTACGGCCCCATCGCCGACAATGCCGGCGGTATCGCCGAAATGTCGCACCTGGACCCGTCGGTCCGCAAGATCACCGACAACCTGGACGCGGTGGGCAACACGACCGCGGCCATCGGCAAGGGCTTCGCCATCGGTTCGGCGGCGTACGCGGCCATCGGCCTGCTGAGCGCGTTCATCCTGGCGGCGAAGCCGGATCACGTCAGTATCTCCGATCCGAAGATCCTCGCGGGCCTGCTCATTGGCGCGATGATGCCCTTCTACTTCTCGTCCAAGCTCTTCAACGCGGTGGGCGCCTGCGCGGACACCATGATCCAGGAAGTGCGCCGGCAGTTCCGTGAGACCCCGGGCCTGCGGGAAGGCAAGGAAGGCGTGGTGCCCGACAGCGCGCGTTGCGTGGCCATTGCTACCCAGGGCGCGATCCGCGGCATGCTGCTGCCGGGCGGCCTGGCCATCGTGTTCCCGGTGGTCATCGGCGTGGTGCTGGGCTCGGGGGGCCTGGCGGGCATGCTGGTGGGCTCCATCGCCACCGGCGTGATGCTGGGCATCCAGATGGCTAATTCCGGCGGCGCCATGGACAACGCCAAAAAATATATCGAAGAAGGCCACTTCGGCGGCAAAGGCTCCGACGCGCACAAGGCCGCGGTGGTGGGCGACACGGTGGGTGACCCGCTCAAGGACACCGTCGGTCCGTCCATCAACATCCTGATCAAGTTGATGTGCGTGATCGCCCTGGTGCTGGCTCCGCTGTTCGCGCGGATCACGCCGCTCTTCGACCTGCTGCTGGTGAAGTAATTCACGCGGACCTTCCTGAGCGGTAACCGCCTGCCCGGTCCCGGCCGGGCAGGCGATTTTTTATCGCGCGGCCGAGGATGGCTGGTCGACCCGGAACTTCCCGCATGCCGTGGAGGCCTCTTTCCGGGGAGGCTGGACGCCCTTACAGGGAACTGCCCACAAGGACGGCGAAGGCCCGGGTGACCGGGGAGTTCCTGGGCCCGGGAAACCGGATAAACGCCACGTGGCCGTCCAGATACAGCACGTTCGCGCCCCCCGGCAGGTGGTTGAATTCGCCCGGCCGGGACGCCACGATGTCTGTCATGATGTACACATTCGACTGCGCCAGGGAAGACGCGGCGGGGTTGTTGATGTCGGTGACCAGGAATCGTTCCACCCCTTCCCGCAAGCGGTAGATAGTCCGGCCGTCCGGGGGGATCAGCGTGAGGTCCCGATCCAGGACGGCGTAATTACCCGCCTGGATCTGCCCGTAGACCTGCTGCATGGCCACGGCCAGGGGAAAACTCAGGTAACCCTGCTGGGCGGCCAGCACGAGGTTCGTGGGCATGTCCGGGGTATTGGGATCTTGGGTGCCCGCGTAAAGGTCCTGGAAGGCCCAGTTGAAATACAGGTAGGAAAAATCGTCCACCCGGCAGGGATTGAACGGGTTGGCGGGGTTCAACTGGTCCCCGGGATCCCGCTGGTTCCAGTAGCCCCCCGAGAGTACCTGGTCCGCCCTGGGATCGGAAGGACACACCAGCACGGCGTAATCCGACAGGTATTCCGGCAGGAGTTGCGGACCGTGGAACATGAAGTCCAGCCGGGGCAGGGGGGCCTCGCAGGGCTCACCGGGCCGCGTGACGTCGGGGACGCGGAACCGCAGGGTAGGATACGCCCCGCCGGTTTCTCCCGCGTACATTTTCAGGGCGAGGGCCAGCTGCTTGAGGTTATTCTGGCAGGAAGACCGCCGGGCGGCTTCGCGCGCCCTGGCCAGAGCGGGTAGCAGGATGGCGGCCAGGATGCCGATGATGGCGATAACGACGAGCAATTCGATCAGGGTAAACCCGCGGTGGTATCGAAGAGGGACGCGCATACCCGGCTCCTTGTTTAGCAACCCATTGTTTTGTTCAGTATAGCATACACCGGAAAAGAAAGAAAAATTTCTCGATTGATATCCGGTCCCCCCCAAATGGGCGCCAGGACTACGCGGCCGCGCGGCGCTACCCCCCCGCCCGGCCGGCAAAACACTGGAAAAATACGAACGGACACAGGTAAAATTAAGGAACCACGGCAGCGGTAGGGTCCGCTGGACGGGGACTGATCAAAACACGAACCACGGGGGTTTGACCCTCAGGGAGGCTTTGCGTCATGGGTAAGCGCGCGGGATCTGGAAGCACGTGGCTGGGCTGGTGGATGGCCGGGATGGCCCTGCTGATCGGGTGTGGGGGGGCCATGGCCGTCACGCCGATCCCCATCGCCACGCTGGATGATCTGAACCGCATTGGACGGGACGGGGCGTATCCGCTGAATGGGACATACGTGCTGACCGGGAATATCGATGCCTCGGCCACGGCTTCCTGGAACGGTGGCCAGGGCTTTGAGCCCATTGGCACCCAGGCAACCCCCTTCACCGGTGCCTTCGATGGCCAGGGGTTCGTGATCCGTGGCCTGACCATCCGCCGCCCGGGCCTGCTCCACGTGGGGCTGTTCGGGTATATCGGCACGGCCGGGGACGTGCGAAACCTTGGGCTCGAGGGGGGAACGGTCGAGGGGGGCACGACGGCGTCTGGCAAGGCTGCCGCCGGGTTCCTGGCCGGTTATAACGCGGGATCGGTGACCGGTTGTTATGCCACCGGCACGGTATCGGGAAAGGACGCGGCCGGAGGACTCGTGGGCTGGAACACGGGGGGGATCCTGGACAGTTACGCCACGGGAACCGTTACTTCTTCTGATTATTCAGGAGGCGTGGCGGGGTATAACGAGGGCACGATCAGTGGGAGTTACGCCACGGGAACCGTTACTTCTTCTTATTCTTCAGGAGGCGTGGCGGGGTATAACGCGGGCACGATCAGTGGGAGTTACGCCACGGGAACCGTTACCTCTTCTTCTTCTTCTTCTTCTTCTTCTTCTTCTTCTTCTTATTCAGGAGGCGTGGCGGGGTATAACGCGGGCACGATCAGTGGGAGTTACGCCACGGGAACCGTTACCTCTTCTTCTTCTTCTTCTTCTTCTTCTTCTTCTTCTTCTTATTCAGGAGGCGTGGCGGGGTATAACGCGGGCACGATCAGTGGGAGTTACGCCACGGGAACCGTTACCTCTTCTTCTTCTTCTTCTTCTTCTTATTCTTATTCAGGAGGCGTGGCGGGGTATAACGCGGGCACGATCAGTGGGAGTTACGCCACGGGTACCGCTACTTCTTCTTCTTCTTCTTCTTCTTCTGCTTCTTGTTCAGGAGGCGTGGCGGGGTATAACGAGGGCACGATCAGTGGGAGTTACGCCACGGGTACCGCTACTTCTTCTTCTTCTTCTGCTTCTTGTTCAGGAGGCGTGGCGGGGGTTAACGCGGGCACGATCAGTGGGAGTTACGCCACGGGTACCGCTACTTCTTCTTCTTCTTCTTCTTCTTATTCTTATTCAGGAGGCGTGGCGGGGTATAACACGGGTACGATCAGTGGGTGTTACGCGGCGGGCAGGGTTATCGCATCCAGCCCATATAATGATTATATCCGGATGGGTGGACTGGCCGGAGAAGGAAGTGGCGGGTTCACGAACTGCTACTGGGACATCGAGACCACCCGGCAGGCTTACGCGATTGGGGATTCCCAGTCGCCGATCAGTGGGGCCAGCGGGTTGACGTCCGCGGCCATGCGGCAGCAGGCCAGTTTCGAGACCTGGGATTTCAGCACCGTATGGGGGATCCAGGAGGGCGCCAGTTATCCCTACCTGCGCTGGCAGGCCGGCTCGCAGACCATGGCTTCTTACGCGGGCCAGGCGCGGACCACCGCCCAGTCCACGCTGGCGTCGAATGGCTACACGGTTGGCGCGTTCACCCGCGTATGCGACCCAACCGCCCCGGCAGACACCGTGATCGGGCAGAGTCCGGCACCCGGCATGCCCGTGTCCCCGGGTGAGACC
>Ga0208695_1001971_pt1 | contig 15901 bp, 8 predicted proteins | sample AD_UKC111_MetaG_FD_184449 | JGI IMG/M metagenome (GOLD analysis project Ga0208695, IMG submission 184449) | Active sludge microbial communities of municipal wastewater-treating anaerobic digesters from Hong Kong - AD_UKC111_MetaG (SPAdes)... | ecosystem: Engineered > Bioreactor > Anaerobic >... | reverse complement strand
TTCGAAGTAGTCTTTGAAGCTGCCTCTGAAGATAATTTCCAGTGAGTTTTTGGAAATAAAGGTCGAATCATTAGGGTTTGTAACTGGAAATTTCTTAACTTAAACCCTCCAAAAACTATTATACGAGGTTTTATTAATGAGAAACAAAAGAAGCAACAGACTAGTAAAAGCTTTATCAGTTGTAGTATGCTCAAGTATTTTGTTTATGGCATCGACAAGTTTAGTGTTTGCAGCAGGAAAGGACGCTCCTAAACCACCTGTTAAAGATGACAAGCCCGGGCAAACCGCTAAGAAAGTACAGATAGACGATATACAGAAGTTTTTGTTAGATGCGATATCAAGCAAGAATAACAAAGAAATCGCAAACTACATTGCTGCTGTCAATACAAAAAACCTTGTTGATACAACAAATAAAATAGCAGAAGCCCTAAAAGGCACATGGAATACAAAGGACGGACAAGCTGCTGTAAAGAATGTATTAATCAGATATCTTCTCTTTACTCAAAAAGCAAAGCTTGGCTTTACTACAATAATAAGTGAAGGAATAAACGATGTGGTTGTACCAGCTGATTTATATCCTAAAGTAAAAGAAAAGCTAAACACTGATATAACAGGTGATAAAAAGGATGATCGTGGCGTTAAATTCGTAATCAAATCTATTAAAATAGTTCAAAGTCTTGTTTCTTCATTAAATGATGAAACAATTGTAACACTCAAGTTAAACAACTTGCTTATTCCTAAGTTTGAATTAAACAGCTTGGAAAAATACCCATTCGTTACTTCTAGCATTACAGACATTTTCCAAACAATGAATACTTTACCATTTGATAATGATTTCGCTTCATTTGCTGAATATTACACAAATTACTTAAATAGCTTAAATATTTATGAAGCTATATCTTTCGTCTACTTGTTACAATACAACAACATTCCATATGAAATTGGTTTACAATAATTGTCAACCAATTTCCCGACATAATTAACATTGTTTTAATATATATTTGGCACTGTTACAAGAAAGAGTCAGTGTGTCTTTTCACCTGACTCTTCGTTTTATATCTTTACTCTTATTAAATCAAATACTTTATTAATATAAATCAAAAGGGAAATTATTGGTTATGTAATATAATTCTATAAAATATTGAGAATTATTATGAATCATAAGCATTATTCTTTTAAAAATTCATAATAAGGATTGTCTAAAAATTGACGGTAATAATCTAATGGTATATAATAAATATATAACCCATTTATGCATACTTGCAATTCTCATTTCGTAATCTTCAAAAAATTCAACTTAGGCATATTTAGTCGTAGACCCATGTTCATATTCCAAAAATTTCAATAAAAAAGAGGGATTACTTTGAATGATTCACTTTATAACAAAACGTTAACTTGCCCTGCCTGCAAAAAATCAATTGAGGTTACAAGGGCTAAGTCAAAAGCTTGTATCGTTTCTTCTCATGATACTGATTTTTTCACTATTTACAAAGGCATAAATCCTATGCTTTATGATGCATGGGTATGCAAATTCTGTGGCTATGCCGCACTAAGCGAAAAATTCGAAAATCTTGGTCCCAAAGATGCACAAAAAGTTAAAGAATTCATCTCTGCTTTTTGGAAAAGCAGAGATTTCACGGGGGAAAGAAGTATAGAAAATGCACTTGAAGCATATAAGCTTGCATTATATAATCTCATAAAGATCGGCGGAGCTCCCAGTGATTTTGCCAAGGTTAACATAAGAATTGCATGGCTTTACAGAATGAAACAGGATGAAAGAGAAATGGACTTCCTAAAGTCAGCATTGAAATACTATACCGAATCATACAATACAGAAAATTTGCCAGTAGGAAAGTTTGATGAATACACATGCATGTATATGATTGGAGAACTTAATCGCAGGCTTGGAAACTTTCAGGAAGCCAAATTCTGGTTTAACAAGTTGATTAACTCTCCGGGAGCAAAAAACAACAAAATGCTGCTTGAATATGCAAGGGACCAATACCATCTAACAAAAGAACTTGCTGTATTGTAAAAGATTAACTATATTTAATATAAACGGTTTATCCTTTCTGAACATAAAATCATTATTATAAAATATGTCAAAATAAAAAATGGAAATATACTTATTGTCATCCTGGCTGCGATAAATCCTAGAACTGGCGGTAAAAATGTGGCTCCCGTATAAGCAAAAGCCATCTGATAGCCTATTATTGACTGGGAGTTCTCTTTCCCAAATCTTATAGGCGTTTCATGAATCATGCATGGAAAAATGGGTGCACATCCCGTACCAATAATAATAAAGCTTGAAATTGTAAAAACATTTGGCAGAGGTAAAAGCAACAGTACGGAACCAGTTAATGCTATTACCTGACCTGCACGTATTAAAGCAGTGTTATTCACCTTCATTGTAATAAATCCAGTAACAAACCTTCCAATTGTAATACCTGCGTAAAAAAGCGATACAGCTTTTGCTGCAGCAGCAGGTGACAATTCTCTAACACCTACAAGAAAGCTGCTTCCCCACAACCCCATAGTTGATTCCACACCGCAGTAAAACAAAAATGTCGCAAGTGCGTGTTTAACACCTTTTATATTTATTGGTTTAATAGCTTTATCTCTTTTACTTAAATTATTTTTATTATCTGTATTTCCAATGCTAACCTCATCTCCTGAAATAAATATATTATCTGAATCATCTGTATTTATCAAATCATCACCATTTTCATGGCTATGATGATTTTTTTTTGCCTCACTCTTCCATAACGGCAATGTGAAAAAAAGCAGAACAGTCAATGAAAACTGGATTACAGATACTGCAAGATATCCGCTTCTCCAGGAATTTTGCATTATAATGAACTGTGACATAATGATAGGTCCTAATGTAGCACCGACACCCCAAAAGCAATGCAACCAACTCATATGATGTGCCTTGTAGTGCATTGCAACATAGTTATTTAATGCTGCATCAACCGAACCTCCTCCCAATCCAAGAGGAATGGCCAAAAACAGCAACCATATAAATGAATTTGAAAATGAAACTCCCAGTAATGAGGAAGCTGTAATTAAACAGCTTATAAATGTTACCTTACCCGTACCCAATTTTTTAATGACAAATCCGCTTACAAGGCTTGATACAATTGTTCCTCCCGCAGCAAACATGGAAACCATACCTGCAGCATCAAATGAAACTCCATATTCCGGCTGCATAAGAGGCCAAGCCGTTCCAAGCAAAGAATCGGGCAACCCCAAACTGATGAAAGCCATATATATGATTATTAGAAAAAAAGTAGCCATTTTTTTTACCTCTTTAATGTAATCTTTCCTATCACTGGATAAAGATGTTATAATAAATTATCATACACAGTAAAATTGTGAAAATTCAGAACTATAGAATTCAGAGTTCAAAATTTAAAATACTTTGATATTTTTGAAATAACCATATTCAATAATATCATAAAATCAAAAGGAGATGCAAAGATGAAAAAGCTTTCTAAAGCCTCTGACAATTAACGGAAGGACTTATTTACCATTAAGAGCTATTTCCGATTTAGTCGGTTTAGCCTTTGCAAAAACATTTATAAACATGCCCGGTGCCTTTGCCGATTTAACTGAGCTCAGCAAAAAATATGTAAAAAATATGGTTCCCTATACAATTGATGTTGGAACTGATGAAAATGGAGTTTTAAGGGCATTATCACATCAAGCATATCCAGTGGCATTTGCATATAAAAAAGATGTTTCTCAAAAATACTTAGGTACAAGCGATCCATCCAAAATATTCGAAATGCTTTCAACAGAATTATGGATATTGACATATACAAGTTCTATGAGCCGTTCATCAAAGATATAGACGGCAGTATTATTACAGGGAATAGTATGTGATACCGATTATCTGGAGGTACTTAAGCCTCTAGCTTCAAATCCTGCAATAAAAGAGATAATAACCGAAATTGAAAACAACAGATAATGTATTTACTGACTTAAAAAGCAACTTAAAAAGGGGTATAGAGCCATCAACTCCGCACCCCTTTTTGCATGCAGTATTTACCTGTTAAATCCTCAGATTTTGTTATAATCATCAGGAACACTGTTAAAATGTTTTGCAACGATTATAACATCGCTCATATTTATGCTGCCGTCAAGGTTCAAATCGGCATTTTCAACATATTTTTCGCCTCCGGAAACGCTGTTGAAATGCTTTGCCAATTCGATTATATCCGACATGTTTATGGCATTATCCTGTTTGCCGTTTATAATTATGTCTCCTGCCCACATAACAATAGGTGAACTTTGAGAGCTTATTTGAATGTCTTTAGTTACAGAAACATTTTTTATTTCCCTGTAAAGATAATTTGCCCTGCTCACCTTTAATGTATAGCCCGCGGCATTTTGAGGAACATCAGCAATCTCAAAATAACCTGTTTTGTCGGTTATGGCAGATAATGAAGTGCCTGTTACCTCAACTTTAAATCCACTCCTTAATTTGTCGGCATTACCTGAACCCATATTCATATCAGGACTGATAAATCCGGAAATCTTGTATCCTTTTGATGCCGAAGGGGTAGGAGTAGGAGTTGAAACTGTACCTCCCGGCTCTTTTCCAAATACCAGCACACCATCTTTATAAACAGGTATATTTTCGGTAATTGTAAATGTTTCTTCATTGAGTCCTTGCCTTGAGTAGTCATTTAACCCATTCCATGACGCTCCGTTATAATTGGCTATAAAAAACTGGGAATAGGATTTTCCGTACAATTTCTGGTCAGGAAAACTAATTTCAACATAATAAATATTTTTTGATTTATCCCATGGTGTAAGCGGTGACATCTTAGCCCCATTAGGAGACCAATATGCATTTGACATAAACTGGTTTAAATCTATATTCCCCTGACCAAACTCCGATAAATCAACAAAATACCTTACAGATAACCCTGTTTCATATTGTGGTGGTGCAGTAATTATATTATGCATCCAAATTTCAACTTCCGATACCTGATTGTCCTCTTTTGTTACTCTTGCTTCAGCATAATATACAGGTGGCTCACCTTCAAGGCCTGGAGTTTCCTCAGGCACCTGCCCGTCACCGTAATACTTGCTCAATCCTGCAAGAGCCCCCACAAGGCCTGCATTATAGTCCAACCCGGTCTCGGTGTATACATATTTTTCTACATCATCAATGTACTCATCATTTTCATCGGCACCGCCCACAAGAGCACCATATAATATATGCCTTTCAGGTGCATGTTTGGTTTCGTCCCCCGGCCACCCTTCAAGCATTCCGCTGGCAGCTCTATGATGTGGGAACTTTGGATAGTTGTCGCCAAATCCAACCATATATGACATTTTCTTGGGGTTATTGCCTAAAATATAGTCTATTTGCTGTTTTGCAAAATCCAGGTATTTTTTCTCTCCTGTATTCTTGTAATGCACCAGCATAATCATGCTCTCAGCTGCAGGATATTTGCATACCCCCCAGCCGGTTAGCCATTTAAGGCCACCGGGCGTAGTCTTTACAACATTCATCCAATAATCCATATGTTCCAGAGCAATTCTTTTGAATTTTGGGTCATCGGATATTTGCGAAAGCTTTAGAAATGTGCTGGAGAACACATAATCCCAGCAGTTGGTCCAGTGGTCCTGATATTCATTATCTCCGCCCATTCCCTTTTCATCCATAAGCATATAGATATCATCCATATACCTCTGGTCATTGGTAATAATATACAGCCAGGTTGCACCCCACATCAGCTCGTCATAATAACCTGAAGGTACATAAAATCCTTGAGCTTCACTGTTTCCTCTATAGGTAATACCAAAATCATATATATCCTTCGCTGCTGCCAGGCATCTTTCGGCATATTCCAAATCTATGTCCTTATAATTTAAGTACATAAGGGCAAACGCTGCTGCCGTATCACCTGCTACGTCCGAACCCGGATGCTCAGGCGTAGCAACAAAATAAGTGGGCCTGTCATATGTCTGAAGCTCAGGCGGTCCCCAATATGCATGGTCGGTATTTCCTTCACCAATCTGGTAATAGAATGTATTCTTGTCTGGATAACACTTCAAAAGATAATCTGTAAAGTGCTTAAGTATATTTAACATATACTTATCCTGTCCCTTATCGATAAAAACATCCTTAAACTCATAATAATTCCATGCAAGAGCCGAAGCAGCATAACACTGGGGCAAGCCGAATTTGACATGGTCACCGCAGTCATGGAATCCCCCTGTCAAGTCAAGGCCTACATCCTTGCCATCCTCAATATGACAGGGTCCACGCCACTTAATCCTGTTGTTTCCGGCATCAGGTCCACACCAGTTTGCTTCATAAAACAAAATGGATTTTGCAAATGCATCGACATAATTGAAATTAGTTTCGTTATCCGATGTTGACTCCAAAGCCGATGCAAACAGCGGTTCCGCTGCCGATACCGATACCGGCAGCTTTGGAATACTGCTTATAACAAAACAAGCAATAAGAATGCATATACCTATTTTTTTCATAACTAGCCTCCTATTTCACTCAGGCATGTTAAAGAAGTATCATTAAAAAATAGCCTGATAGTCTGCGGATGTTTTGCCAAAATTCCTTGCAACTATGATAATATCACTCATGTTGATTGAACCGTCTTTATTTATGTCTATGGCTTCCTTGTATTTGGCATTGCCGGAGGTAGCGTTAAAACATGCTGCAAATTCAATTATATCCGCCATATTTATGGCATTATCCTGAACACCGTTTCTTGTAACATCTCCCGCCCACATAGCTATAGGGGAAGCGGCCGAACCGATTTCAATATCTTTGTTTACATTAATATTTTTTATTTCCCTTGATAAATAGCTTTCTTTTGTAATTTTAAGCACATAGTTATTGGAAGATGGCACACCGGTTATCTCAAAGTATCCGTCTTTGTCTGTTGTTACATATCTGCCATCCGCAACAAGCTCCACTTTAAAGCCTTCCTTTAATTTTGCAGCAGTTGCTGAAGTAAATGAAAAATCAGGTGCAACAAAACCGGAAATCTTGTATCCCGGAGGTGGAGTTTCTTTGATTGTAACAGGCTCAATACCGAATTTAAGCTGACCCATAACATATGCAGTAATTTTACTGTTGTCGCCCATTTCCGTCATATCATCATTGTAGGAATAATCATTTGTCTGGTCATAGCTTGAGTTGGTGGTTTCAATTCTAAACGGGATATCTCCGCTAGTTCCGCCCGGTCCAATTTTTCCTGCATCCTTTGTAAATCCTATTTCACAATATGTGTCGGCAGTTTCTACAGGATTATCTATTTTAACAATATTGCCTGTTACATTTTCAGTTCCGAATGCTGCATATTCGCAAACAAAAGTATTGGACTTGTTGCCGTCATTTGTAAACCAATAACGAACCTTTATGTCGGACAAGTTTACAGCCGTAGTTCCTGTATTTTTAATGTTTATTGTAGCCCTTATTGTATTTTTTGTGGTATCCACTTTTCCACGCTTGTATGATACCTTGATTAATGCGTTATTATCCGGAGTGGCATTAGGATCTTTTGTCGGAGTGGGTGTAGGATTTAACTTAGGAGGCTCTTCTCCAAATACCTTTACTCCATCCAGATATACAGGCACTTTTTTGGTTACCTCATACTCAGTGGTAAGCCCCTCTTTACTATAATCATTTGAAGAATCCCAGTGAGTCATGTAATTCTTGTCCTGCTTCACTCTAAATGAAATTTGCAGCTCCCTGTCTCCATATATCTTGCTTCCGCTCCAATCAAATTCATAATAGTACGTTCCCGCATCATCCCATTTGAAAGGTCCTCTTAATTTAATAGGATCCTGCTGCATGGAAATTTGCTCGTCATATTCAATAGAGAATATCACATCATCTATTGATTGGTCATTTTCTATAAGCTCACTTATGTTGAAGAAATACTTAGCCATCATTCCTGTTTCATAATGAGGAGGCTGACTGGATTCATTATGTATCCTCAAAACAACCTGCGTACTGTCTTCTGTTTCCCTAGCTACCTTTGCTTCACAATAGTAATCGTCGGTTCTTGGCTCTAATGGAGGGAAATTGGGTATGGGCTTATGATCCCTACCGTAGAACTCAAATAAACCTGCACATGCACCAACAAATGCTGCATTATAGTCAATTGTAACTTCGTTGTAAGCATACTCGGTAGTTGAATCTATATGATAATCGTTTAAATCAGGTCCACCCGCAAGTGCTCCCCATAAAATATGCCTGTGCTCTTCAGGGTCATTCATACTGTTTGTCTTTGAGCCATGAGCTGCTCTGTGATGCGGATGCTTTGCAAAAGGCAGTCCTTTCTCATATCCGTAACCAACTATATATGAATATCCCATTGGGTTTCTTCCCATAAGGTATTCCATCTGGCCCTTTGCCCACTGTCCGAAATCTGTCCTTTCAGGATGGTTTTTCATATATACAAGTGCTGACAATTGAGCAGCAGTATTATATCTGGCGGAACCCCATCCGTTTATCATTGTATATCCTGCAGGTGATGGCTTGTAATAATTGGTATCCTTAGGGTCTTTATGCTTTGCAACGCCTCCTGACAAATACTCAACATTCCAGCTTGCTATAAAATCAAATAATTCATTTTCGGGGAATAATTGGTTGAGCTTTAAAAATGTTCCTCCCCATACTGCATCCCAGCAGTGTACCCATGAATTGTACCAGACATTCTGCTTAAATGTATCGGGTATTATCCTTTTCATATATCCTGAATAGTTTCCTGTTTCATCAACAGCAGTTATATCATCTATATAGCTCATATCACCGGTACACTCATAGAGCCATACTGCAGCCCATGCAAGCTCGTCCTCGTCATAATCGGATGTGTAGTAACCGTCACCATTATGTTTGCCTCTGTATTTTACTGCAAAATCGTACAACGCTTTTGCTACGTCAAGGCACTTCTGAGCATATTCCGGATCTTCATCCTTGAAGTTCATATATGATGTGCAGAGTGCAGCAGCAGTGCTGGCACAAACATCACTACCCGGTGAATCATATGTTGCAAAATCCGCAGGTCTCGAATTGGTGAAATTTTCAGGATACAATTCCGGCGGTCCCCAGTAGCAATGGTCCTCATCTCCTTCTCCTACCATGTAGCAAAAAGCAATGAGTTCTCCTTTCTCATCGAAGAAGGAACAGCGTAAAAACGTGTCGGTAAAATACCTCAATATCTCTATCATATGCTCTTCTTCACCTATTGCTTTGAAGGCATCTCTGAATTCATTAAAGCCCCAACCCAGAGTTCCTGCACTATAACTCTGAGGAAGTCCGAACCTTACATGGTCTCCTGCATCGTGGAAACCACCATGCACATCTACCGTACCATCCCCATCGGGATCAATAATATGCTGATACTTGGCCAAAAACTCCTTAGAAAGGGATGTATTGGCAAGAGGAATCCTTTCATCTATTTCATGGCAGGCTCCTCTCCATTCAAGTCTTCCGCCTCTAGCACAATCTGCTTCAACACCGCACTTTTCTGCGTCATAAAAGTAAAGTGACTTTTGCAGTGCCTCGGCAAAATTGAAGTGATCATAGCTCTCCCAGTTGGGAGCAGGTGTAAATGTTGCAGGTGGTGCATCTGCATTCGCAGTGCCGCATGTAAAAACCTGCCCTGCAATAAATGTTGCTGCCAACAGTATTGACATCACACGGCTTTTAAATAAAACTGCTTTTCCTTTTTTCTTTTTAATCATTGTAAACCTCCTCCATAGAATTAGTAATAATCTAATAAATTTATAAAAAATTAAAAATAAACATAGATAACGAATAGACCAACAATAAACCTATATAATTAATAAGTTTATATCCCCGGATAATCAGCCGATGTCTTATTAAAGCTTTTCGCAACAATAATTATGTCGCTCATGTTTATGGCATTGTCTATATTGATGTCTAAGTCTTCCCTGTAATTTGCACTGTTTTTTACCGAATTGAAGCATGTGGCAAATTCTATTATATCCGCCATATTTATCGAATTATCCTGAACTCCCTTTCTGACTATATCCCCTGCCCACATGACTATGGGAGAGCTTTCGGTACCGATTTCGACATTGTCATTTACAACTATATTTTTAATTTCCCTAAGCAAATAACTTGCTTTAGAAATCACTACAGTATAGCTTTTACCTGCCGGAACTCCGTCTATCTCAAAATATCCGTTTTTATCGGTTGTCACATATTTATCTTCACCTGACAGCTCCACCTTAAAGCCTTCCTTTATCTTTTGGGCACTTTCCGATGCAAATGAAAAGTTGGGCTGTATATAACCGGAAATCCTGCATCCTGAAGGAGTAGGCTCAATTGTGGTAACAGGCTCAACTCCATATTTTAGTTTACCGTTTACATATGCAGTTATTTTGGGGTTATCGCCAAATTCTTTTGTCATATCGGCATCAAATGAATAATCATTTGTCTGGTCATAAATTGACGTACTTTCTATTCTAAAAGGTATATCTCCGCTGCTTCCGCCCGGTGCGATTTTACCTGCATCCTTTGTAAACCCGATTTCGCAATAAGTGTCAGCATCAGATACGGGATTGTCAATATTAACGAATTTTCCTGTTACCTTATCCGTTCCGATAACTGCGTATTCACATGTAAAAGAACTCTCCCCATCCTCTCTCGTAAACCAATAGCGTACTTTTACATCGGATAAGTCTACGGCTGTAGTCCCCGTATTCTTAATGTTTATTGCAGCTCTAATGGTATTTTTAAGTGAACCGTCTATTGTTCCCTTGTATGATACCTTAATTGAAGCATTATTAACCGGTGTCACCCTTGGGTCAACAGTAGGAGTAGGTGTGGCAGTGAGCTTGGGAGGCTCTTCTCCAAACACTTTAACACCGTTTAGATATACAGGCACATTTTTGTTTATTTCATATGTGCTTGTGACACCCATCCTGCTGTAGTCATTAGTGGGGTCCCAGTGGGTTGTGTAATTGGAGTCCTGCTTTGCTCTCATAGAAATTTGCAGTTCCCTGTCACCATATATCTTCCTGCCGCTCCAGTCGAACTCATAATAATATGTGCCATTATCATCCCATTTAAATGGCCCTCTGTATTCAACGGGATCATCCTGCAGTGAAATCTGCTCGTCATATTCAATGGCAAATACCACATCATCTATGCTTTGACCGCATTCTATAAGCTCACTGATATTAAAGAAGTACCTGACCATCATTCCTGTTTCATAATGTGGAGGCTGACTCGATTCATTATGCAGCTTCAATACAATCTGAGTGCTTTCTGCATTTTCTCTTTCTATTCGTGACTCACAGTAATAATCGTCCTGTCTGGGCTCCTTATGAGGAAAATTGGGTATTGGCTCCTGCCCCTGACCGAAATATTTATAAAGCCCCGCACATGCACCTACAAATGCGGCATTATAGTCAACGGCAACCTCATTGTAAACAAAGTCGGTTGTTACGTCCTGGTGATAATCCTGCTTATCGGGCCCACCTGCAAGAGCTCCCCATAAAATATGCCTGTGCTCCGGCGGATCAAGCATGCTTAATGTTTTGGAACCGTGAGCCGCCCTATGATGAACATGACTTGCGAAGGGCAAACCTTTCTCATAGCCGTATCCAACAATATATGAATATCCCATTGGATTTCTTCCCATAATGTATTGCATCTGACCCTTTGCCCACTCGCCAAAATCCGTCCTTTCGGGATGGTATTTCTGGTAAACTAATGCACATAGTTGGGCTGCCGCATTGTAACGTGCAGAACCCCAGCCGTTAATCATCAGGTAGCCTGCAGGAGATGTTGTATTATAATTGTGATCGTTGGGGTCCTCATGCTTTGCTTGACCCGCAGAATGATATTCTATATTCCAGCGTGCAAAGAAATTCCATCTTTCATCATCGGGCAACAATGCATTAAGCTTTAAAAAAGTACCTGCCCAAACCACATCCCAACAATGGGTCCATGTATTGTACCATGTATTTGTGTTGAAATTCTCAGGAATTATTCTCTTTATATATCCTGTATAGTATCCATTATCATCGATTGAGTCGATTTCCCTTACATACCTTATATCTCCCGTGCATTCATAAAGCCATACTGCCGCCCAGGCCAGCTCGTCTTCATCATAATCCGATGTATAGTATCCGTCGCCGTTATGCTTGCCTCTGTACTTTTTGGCAAACTCATACATTGCCTTTGCAACAGTAAGACACTCTTGTGCATATTCCGGATCATCATCCTTGAATATTAGATATGCGGTACAAAGTGCCGCAGCAGTGCTGGCACATACGTCACTGCCCGGACTTTCAGCGGTTGCAAAGTCCGCAGGTCTGGGAATACTTGGAGGATAAAGCTCCGGAGGTCCCCAGTAGGAATGATCCAGATCCCCTTCACCTACCATATAACAAAATGCAATTAAGTTTCCTTCCTCATCCATAAAAGAGCAGCGTAAGAATGTGTCAGAAAAATACTTTAATATTTCAAGCATATGCTCTTCTTCGCCTATTTTCTTAAACTCTTCCCTAAATTCCAAAAAGCCCCAGCCAAGAGTACCTGCCGTGTAGCTTTGAGGAAGTCCGAACCTTACATGGTCACCTGCATCGTGATAACCGCCATGAACATCAACTGCTCCGTCTCCATCGGGGTCAAGAATGTTTCTGTACTTTTCTATAAAAGATTTGGACAGCGATGTATTGGCAAGAGGAATCTTCTCATCACCTTCGTGGCAGGCACCTCTCCACTCAATCCTGCCTCCTCCTGCTTCAGCACCGCACTTTTGAGCATCATAAAAATAAATTGACTTTTGAAGAGCTTCTGCAAAGTTGAAGTGGTCATAATTCTCCCACCCCGGAGCCGGAGTAAAATTCCCCGGTCCGGTAGATGGTGCAGGCGTAGCCTGTTCCGCAGCAGAAGATGCTATAAATAAATTATATGTAATTAAAACAATAATCAATAATGTCGAAATACATCTTCTAAACATTCATCTTAAACCTCCTATATCTCCTTAGAATCCTATATCACCTTAGAATATAAAATAATAATAAATTCTCATCGCCCTATATCCAATCAATAATCTAAATATCTATTTCTATATGTAATCTCCTGATACTTTACCGAATTTCCTCGCTATGATTATAACGTCGTTCATGTTTATAGCACCGTCTTCATTCAAATCATCATATTTAACATATTTTGCATCCCCGGATGTGCTGTTGAAGTGCTTTGCAATTTCTATTACATCCGACATGTTGATGGCATTGTCCTGTACACCGTTAATAACCAAATCTCCTGCCCACATTTCAATAGGAGAGCTCATTGTACTTATGCTTACATCCTTTGTAACAACTACTCCCTTTATTTCTCTATAGAGGTATGACGGCTTGCTGATCTTAAGGGTATAACCATTAGTGTTTTCAGGAACATTTGTTATTTCAAAATAACCGTTATTATCGGTTGAAGCCGAATAATTAGTTCCTGAAATTTCTACCTTGAATCCAGATCTTACAGAGGATACAGCATCAGGGCTCTTTAAGAAATCAGGCAAAACATAACCGGAAACCTTATATCCTTTAGTTGATGAAGGCTTCGATGTCGGAGTGACGGAAGGTACTCCTCCTGACGGATCCTTTCCTGCCACCTGTATTCCGTCTTTGTAAATTGGAATATTCTCCAACGTCTTGTATTCTTTACCTATTCCCTGGTATGAGAAATCATTCTTGGAATTCCAGAGTTTATTTTCATAGTAGTAAACGGCAAATTGTACATATGTCCTCGCATATACCGGTTTAGGGAAAGTAATTTCTACATAATAAATATGATTTTCCTCGTCCCACGGCTTAAGCGGTGATATTTCAGCATCCGCAGGCGAATAATATACCTTTGTAACAAACTTTTTCAAGTCAATATCCGCATCAGCATACTCCGACAAGTCCACAAAATACCTGCAGGATAAACCCGGTTCGTATTGCGGAGGTGATGTAATAATATTATAGAAATTAAGATCAACCGTAACGCCGCATGAATCTTCCTCATATATTTTGGCATCGGCATAATACAAAGGAGGCTCGCCTTCTATACCGGGAGTTTCTTCAGGCATCTGATTCTGTCCGAAATATTTGGACATACCCGCTAAAGCACCAACCAAACCTGCATTATAATCCAGGCCGGTTTCGGAATAAACATACTCATCTATTTCATCATGATATTCATCATTAATGTCGGCTCCTCCTACAAGAGCTCCATACAATATATGTCTTTCGGGATCATTTTTTGTTTCATCAGCCGGCGGTCCTTCAAGTCTTCCGCTTGCAGCTCTGTGATGAGGGAACTTGGGATAGTTGTCCCCAAAACCGACAACATAAGACATATTGTTAGGGTTTTTACCCAAGATATAGTCAATCTGGCTCTTTGCAAAGTCCAAGCATCTCTTGTCGCCTGTTTCCTTATAGTAAACAAGCTGAACCATGCTTTCTGCTGCAGGATACTTACATACTCCCCAACTGTCCAAGAATCTTATTCCTCCTGGAGATGATTTAAGCCTGTTCTGCCAATAATCCAGATGGTCTTCTGCAATTTCCTTATACAAAGGCCTGTCCGACAGTGTAGCAAGCTTTATAAACACTCCGGTCAAAACATAGTCCCAGCATTGGGTCCAATTGTCGTTAAATGAGTTTCCACCGCTATCACCGATTCTTTTTTCAGCCATGAGCTTATCTACATTATCCATGTACGTTTTATCACCGGTAGCAACATAAAGCCAAATGGATCCCCACATCAATTCATCAAGATAATCTCTTGGAAGATAATAGCTTTGTGCTTTACTGTTCCCTCTATATGTCATTCCAAATGTATAAAGATCCTTTGCATATTCCAGGCATTTTTCGGCATATTCCAAATCCCTGTCTTTATAATTTAAATACATAAGTGCCAATGCCGCTGCCGCATCACCGGCTACATCGGAACCTGGATTTTCAGGTGTTGCAACATAATATGTAGGTCTGTCATAAGTCTGAAGTTCCGGAGGACCCCAGTATTGGTGGTCTACATCACCATCACCGCACTGGTAGTAGAACTTATTCTTTTCCGGATAACATTTGATGAAATAATCGCAAAAATGCTTTAAGATATTGAGCATATACTCATCCTGTCCCTTTTCTATAAAGACATCGGAGAATTCATAATATGCCCAGGCAAGTGTTGAAGCAGATGCACACTGGGGAAGTCCGAATTTGACATGGTCACCACAATCGTGAAAACCTCCCGTTAAGTCAAGCCCTACATCCTTTCCGTCTTCAATATGGCATGGTCCTCTCCATTTAATCCTGTTGTTTCCTGCATCAGGACCGCACCAATTGGCTTCATAAAAAAGTATTGATTTGGCAAATGCATCAACATAGTTGAATTCCGGCTCCGCCGCCGTCATCGACTGTGGAATCAGCCCCACCTCAAAAGCAATCAATAGAAAAAATATTATAATTCTTTTCATACAGCCCCTCCTATTTACATATGATTTTATTTATATATAATTTTAATTTTATATAATTTAAAATTGCTCTATCTTTACTCATTATATGGCCTATTTTACCATACACTTTTATTGTACTCTAATATTGAAACGAAATAAATTAATTATTTTGTTAATTTAGAGTTAAAAGAGGACAATTTTTAATTGATATTGAATTATTATAAAAAGTCGTTATCAAAACAACCTGCACACATCACTTTAATTATCACAACAAAATTCGACAATATATGTAGTTTTAATGGAGTCCAGTGGTAAAAAGTCAAGAGGTGATTGGAAAAAATTTTTGAAAATTTAATAGTTTTTAAGGGGTTTTTGAGACAAAAAGGCCATCCTCAATAGACTTACCAAATTTAATTTACAAAATTGGT
>Ga0208695_1001969_pt1 | contig 15917 bp, 14 predicted proteins | sample AD_UKC111_MetaG_FD_184449 | JGI IMG/M metagenome (GOLD analysis project Ga0208695, IMG submission 184449) | Active sludge microbial communities of municipal wastewater-treating anaerobic digesters from Hong Kong - AD_UKC111_MetaG (SPAdes)... | ecosystem: Engineered > Bioreactor > Anaerobic >... | reverse complement strand
GCCCAGCTTATTCCAGGCAGTTTTCCGGATAAAGGCCGGCTGGCTCTGGACATCAAGGATGGCGGCCAGTGGCTGAGAGTGGCCTCAGAAAAGATCGAGGCCTCAAATTCAGGCGCTCTTTTTTCCATTAAGGATTGGCAGCCTGAACAGGAGGTGGACTTCCGGCTGAGGCTTTTAGATGAGAACCAGAAAGAAACGGGTCTGCCTCCTTTTTTTGGCCGGATACTGTCCAGGCCGGCTCCAGCTGGGGACTTGAAGCTGGCAGCTTTAACCGGAGGTAGCGAGGCTGATTATCCTTATTCGGGAGTGGTGGCCGGTCTTAAAAAACTCGACCCGGAGATACTTTTTTTTGGCGGCAACCAGGTTTTTGGCCGGCCGGCCGCCTGGTGGCAGGAACCGGTGCCAGTGGAGAGGTTAAAGCAGGAATATCTCAGACAGTGGATTTTATTTGGCTGGGCTTTTTCTGAATTATTAAAAGACCGTCCGGCCATTATCATTCCCGATGCCAGGGATTATTTCCAGCTTAAACTCTGGGGCGATGGCGGGAAAATCGCGGCCGCTGAAAAAGCCCGTAATCTTATCGAAGGCCAGGATAGCGGGGGATTTCTACTTCCGGCAGACTTTATCAGCCTGGTTCTGGAAACTCAAACTTCTCACCTGCCTGACTCTCCAGGGAAAGAGCTGGCCGGGACTGGCCTCAAACCTTATTACTGCCAGGTTAATTATGGCGGCTTAAGCTTAGCTGTTCTGGATGACCGGATGTTTAAAACACCTCCGGCTTCGGTTTTGCCCGGGGCTCAGATTAGAAATGGCTGGCCGGAAAATCCGGCTTTTAAGGCAGCTAAGGAAGCCCGGGCTAAAGGTGCCAGCCTTCACGGTCAGGAGCAGCTGGATTTTTTAAGGCGATGGGCTGAAGATTGGTCTGGTCAAGTCGAATTTAAGGCTGCTCTGTCTCAGAGCCTGTGGGCCTGCCTGGAGACCATCCCGGCCGGAATGTCAGGGGATGAAGCTCTTTTTAAATCACCGCTGCCTCCTGCCGGTGAATATCCTTCGTCCGATCAGCCGGCTGCTGATTTTAATTCTGGCGGCTGGCCAGATGAAGCCCGGGCTGAAGCGGTCAGAATCTTGAGGAAAGCCTTGGCCGTTCACTTAGCCGGGAGCGGCGGCCCGCCAGCCAGCCTGAAGTATGGCTTGAACAAGTATGAAGAGGCGGGATACGCCTTTCTGCCTAAAACTCTCCTGAGTTCCTGGCCGGTTAGATGGTATCCCCCAAAGTCTAAAGCTTCAAGTCAGACCCCGTCAGCAGCCACCGGCAATTTTACCGACGCCTTTGGCAATCGCTTCACGGTCAAAGCAGTGGCCAATCCGGTGGCTTCTCTTGCTGACCGGAGCAGCAGTAACACTTCGGGTTTTGGCCTGGTCAGGTTCAGACAAGACGGAACCATCGTCTTTGAAAACTGGCCGGCTGAGAATCCGGGTCAGGCGAAAGATGCCAGCCCGCTTCCTGGCTGGCCGGTAGTTTGTTCTCTTTTGGATAATGACGGGCGGCGGCCAGCCGGGTTTCTCCCGGTGCTCAGATTTAAGGGAATTGATAACCCGGTGGTTCAGGTGGTGGAGGAAGCCAGCCGGGAGATCATTTATACCCTGAGAATCAGGGGAAATGAATTTAGGCCCCCGGTTTTCCAGGCAGGCAATTATACCGTCCGCTGTGGACAGCCCGGGACCGGCAACTGGAAAGAGCTCAAAAAAATCAGTTCTCTGCCGGCGGGAGTAAAAAAAGTAAGGCTGGTTGATTTTACTTCTCCTCCTTCGGGAAAATGAAGTCTCTACCACCCTGGCGAGGTCAAACAGATGACAATAAATGAAAAGGAAAGTTGAATAGGTTGGATATCGAGATTTAAGGTAACTTTCCTTATAAATTATTGTTTACAATTTCAAAGGAAGAAAAGTGGGTCAGTCCGTAAGAAAAAGATTATTTTTATTTTTTATAGCCATTAGCCTGCTTGGCTGGACCTCAAGCCAGTTGGCTGCCTCTGATCTCAGGCTGGTGGTTATCAGCGATACCAGCCCTGAATTCTTCAGCCGGAAGAGTCCCTTTCTCGAAGAGATGATAGCCAGAATTAATGAACTTGAGCCTGAGGCTGTCATTCACCTGGGCGATATGATCGCCGGCTATGGCCTCCGCCGGACTGAAAAGCAGTGGGATGAATTTGACCAGCTGGTCTCAAAAATTAAGGCTCCTTTTTTCCGGGTTCCTGGCAATCATGATATTTACAGTCAGAAATCCTTAGAGATTTATCAGCGGCGTTACGGGTCAACTTATTATTCAGTTGATCTCCGGGGTTATCATTTGATTTTTCTCTGGAATGTTGAAGAAAACCGGCTTGGCCATCTCAGCCGGCAGCAGTATAACTGGCTAAAAGCTGACCTGGAGAAATCAAAAGAGCGGACAGGAACCTTTGTTTTTCTGCATGTCCCGAACTGGACTAAAACCAGTAAATATGTTCTTCCTTTTGATAAAGATTTCTGGTTTAACAAAGTTCAGCCTGTTCTCCTGGAAAATAAAGTCCTGGCCGTTTTTGCCGGCCATTATCACCGCTTTGGCCCGCTTAGAGAAATAGACGGAATCAAATATTACTTAAGCGGTGGCGGCGGTCCCCGCATCAATAACCGGTATGTTCAGCACGGCGGCGGCAATCATTTTCTTTTAGTTGAAGCCAGCGGAGATCAATTCAGCGTCCGGGTGGTTTTCAGGGACAGAATAATCTCTGCTGAAGAAGCTGATGTCCTCCGGGATGTACTTAAATAAGGGTAAAGGTAATTTAAGACTGTTCCTGAATTCTGGAAGCAAAGGCTCTGCAGAAAATAAAAAATAAAAAAATGAAAATTTAATTCAAAGTCAGCCCCGGAGCCGCGACCAGCTTCAAGTTCGAAAATGATCGAAACCGGATTTTTGGAGAGTCACTTGGCGGCCAGCTTTAAAATAAACCAGCTGTCCTCTTTTCTTGGTTATCCGGCCAACTGGATGGAGCCGGCGGCCAAACTTTCTCAGGAAGCGGCGGTCAAGAGCCGCCAAGCTGCCAGGCCTGACTGTTATCAGCAGGCAATAATCTTCACCGCCGGCGGCTGCCACTTCTTCCTGATTCCAGCCATATTTCCGGCAGCATCTTTTTAGAGCCGGAGAAACGGGCAATTTTTCGAGATAAACTTCAGCTCCGCAGCCGGAGCGTTCTATTATTCTCCTGAGATCAGAGTCCAGGCCGTCCGAGACATCCATCATGGCTCCGACCTGAGACTGGTGGGCCAGGAAAAATCCCTCCGCAAGCTGCGGCTTTGGATGAAAATGCTGCCGGAGTAAAATTGTTTCATCCTGCCCCCTCAGATTTCTGAGCTGGCTATTGAGCACCAGGCGTAAGCCGCCTTCGGAAGAGCCAAGCAGGCCGGTGACGGCCACTATGTCTCCTGGAATGGCGCCTGATCTGTACTTTATATATTTTCCCCTGGCTTCTCCGAGGAGAGCGACATTAATTACCATGTCTCCAGTTGTTCTGGTGGTGTCACCGCCGAGCAGTTTGACCTTAGCCTTCTGACTGATTGATTTCCAGCCAGAGAAGAAGTCCTCAGCCCAGGAGATTTTCGTCTCAGCCGGTAAGGCCAGCGACAGAAAGGCCCAGAGAGGCCGGCCGCCCATGGCGGCTATATCACTCAGGTTAACTGCTAAGGATTTATAACCGAGGTCCCGGGCTGCTATTTTTTCTTTTAAAAAATGAACACCATCAAGTAAAAGATCAGTGGTCACCAGTAGCTTCTGATCTCCTTTCCAGGGGAGGACAGCGCAGTCATCTCCAATTCCGGTGAGGTCAGAAGGCAGAGACTGGCCTATGGATTTTGCCAGCCAGGCAATAAAACCAAACTCTCCCAGATCCGAAAGCTGACCGTCATTTTTCATTTTTCTCAATTTTTTCCTCAATTAATTTCTCAGTCTGGCCCCATCATCTCTGGTTTTTTTAGCTTCCAGAATTATTTTTTTAAGCCTTCGGGCCGCCTCTTCCGGGTCAGGGGATGAACAGATGGCTGAGACTACAGCCACCCCGTCGGCGCCGGCTTTAATTACGGCGGCGGCCTTAGCTTCATTAATGCCGCCAATCCCTACCAGAGGTAAAGTGGTCAGCTGCCGGGCAGTTTTCAGGCCATTCAATCCCCAGGCCGGGCCGGTGTCAGTTTTAGTTGGGGTGGGAAAAACCGGGCTGATAGCTAAGTAATCAACCGGTAGCCGGCTGGCTTCTTTAAGCTGGTCAAGGTTTTCGGCCGATAAGCCGATTATGGCTTCCGGGCCGAGGCACTGTCTGACTACAGCGGCCGGGAGATCAGACTGCCCCAGGTGAAGGCCATCGGCTCCAGAAGCCAGAGCAATATCCAGGCGGTCATTAATAATAAGCGGAATGCCGGGCGGAATGCTCTGTTTGATTTTAAGGGCCAGTTCATAAAATTCGCGGGCCGGGAGATCTTTTTCCCGAAGCTGAATAACCGTTACCCCGCCGGCTATGGCTTTTCGGATTAAATCAGCTAAATCCCGCTGGCCGGCCAGCTGGCGGTCCGTCACTAAATAAAGGCTAAAATCCAGCTGTTTGCGATTTTTCATTTTATTTTTAACCTGGCTGAAATTTCTTCTGGAGATAGGCGGAAAAGCCAGTCCAGAAAAGCCACTTCGAAGCTGGCCGGCCCGTGGCAATCCTGAGCAGCCAGTTCACCGGCCAGGCCCATGACGGACATAGCTCCAGCTGCTGCCTCAAGATAGTTGCGATTGACGGAGGCGAAAGCCGCAGTCAGAGCCGTAGCCGTGCAACCCAGCCCCGTTACCCGGGGCATAAGAGGATGACCGTTATAAACTGAGATCAGGCCGGCTTCTTTAACTACATAATCAACCGGCCCGCTGACGCTGACCACCGCCCCGGATTTTATGGAAAGCTCCCTGGCAGCCTCAATGGCTGCTTCGGCTGCTTCCAGACTGTCCACTCCTTTGGTCCTGGCGCCGGATTCGACCAGAGCCCTTATTTCTGAAGCGTTGCCTCTCACTATGGCCACCGGCCCCGTTTCGAGCAGCCGCCGGGCAGTTTCTGTCCGGTAAGGTGTAGCTCCAGCTCCGACCGGATCAAGCACAACCGGAATGTTTTTCTTAGCGGCGGCTTTAATAGCCAGGGTCATGGCTTTTACCCAGGGCGGGCTGAGTGTGCCGATGTTGATGACCACGGCCGAAGCGATATTCACCATATCTTCAACTTCTTCCAGGGCCTGAGCCATAACCGGGGAGGCTCCAATGGCCAGAAGAGCATTGGCTGTGATATTCATGGCAACATAGTTGGTAATATTGTGGATGAGCGGGGACTGATTCTTGATTTTATTCAGATCGGAAATGACCGTCTCGGCCGAAAACATAGATAATTCCTCCTGGCCAAAAATCAAATGTTCAGAGGAGGCTGAGCTTTTCCCGGGAAGTTGTCTCCCTGCGCCAGCATTACCCGGGTCAGGTTCAAAGGGTCTGTTCTCAGCCCCGGCTCCTGCAGCCGGTAGCACCCCTGACAGGACGTGATTCTTCTACTACAAAGCCAGGCCAATGTCAATTTTTTGCCCGTTAAAGAATCAATACTCATTTCTTTGACCGGGAGCGGCCTGAATTATAGACTTTTTATCTGATCAAGGATAAAATTCAACCTTCAAACTAACTCGGGCTACCGGTGGAAAGTGAGTCGGAATGAGTGAGTTAAAAGGACTAATTATTGCAGCTGGCCGGGGAGAAAGGATTTCTAACCTCTGCCCGCTCAAGCCGCTGCTTGAAGTTAATGGCCGGGCTCTCATTGACCGGACGATAGACTCGCTGCTCAAAGCCGGCCTGAAGGAGCTGGTGGTGGTAACCGGCTACCGCGGAGAACAACTGGAAAGGCATCTTGAAGAGCGAAGCTATCCTGCCGGCGTAAAAGTCAGCTGGGTAAGGAATGAAGACTGGCAGAAGGAAAATGGCCTGTCTGTTTACCGGGCTAAGGAGCTGGCCGGAGATAAATTCATTTTATTGATGTCTGATCATATTATTGACCCTGAGATTATTTCCAGCCTGAAGCAGCAGCCCATCGAAGAAGATGGCTTGATTCTGGCAGTTGATTACCGGATCGATCAACACCCTTATGTTGACCTGGCTGATGTCACCAAGGTAGAAGCTAAGGCTGACCGGATCGTCAATATCGGCAAGGAGCTCTCTGTCTACAACGCTTTCGATACCGGTATTTTTTACGCTACCAGGGGGCTGTTCGAAGCCCTGAAGGAAAGCCAGGAAAGAGCAACTAATTTCACTCTTTCGGGCGGAGTCAGAATTCTGGCGGCCAGAGGCCGGGCTAAAGTCATGGATATTGGCAACCGCTTCTGGATTGATGTTGATGATGAACAGGCCTTTCGTCAGGCTGAAAGTTATTTAAAAAGCCGGGGAAATCCTTTTTGAGCTAAAATCCGGCTTTGATTAACCTGCCGGCTATTTCCCAGTCAAGACCGGTGGTTATTTTAAAATTCTGCTCGCTGCCTTCGACCAGGCCGCAGCGCAGGCCGGCGGCATAGGCCACCGACAGATCATCGGTAAAAGACATCTGTCCGCCAAGCTGCTGATAGGCTTTAAATAAAGCCTGGAAGCGGAAAAGCTGGGGAGTCTGAGTTTGATAGAATTTCTGGCGGTCGGGAAAAGAAACTATTTTCCCTTCCACAACTTCGGCCAGAGTATCTACGGCTGGAATGGCCAGGGCCAATCCGTCAGACTGATCATCTTCTAAAAGTTTAAGCCCTTTTTTCACTCCTTCCAGAGGGAAAAAGGGCCGGGCGGCATCATGAATGATGACCAGCTCAGTCTCTGGGGGACAGCTTTTCAGCCCGTTAAGGACTGAGGCCTGTCGCTCCTGGCCACCGGGAACAACCAAGCCTATCCCCGGATGCGGCCGATAATATTTTTGATAATCACTGATGAGAACAGCCACAATCAGGTCTATTCCCAGGGCCAGAAATTTTTCAACCGAATAATCAAGGAGAGGCTGGCCGCCTAAAGACAGAAATTGCTTGGGTGCAGGAAAACCAGACCTTCTTCCTTGCCCTCCGCCCAGAATGATCGCTGCTGTTTTCATCGGAAAACCTGCCTTTCACCCGTTTTAATCTTCATCGTTTTATTGAGTTATGGCTCTCAACTGACTACCGGCCGGCACCGGGGACCGGGCCAGTGGCCAGTCAGGCCGGCTCAGTCCTCCAGTGTAATCCTCTTGATCAGCATGGTGGCAAAAGCTCCACGAGGGAGGGTAAAAGATAAGACCAGAGATTTCATTTTAGGATAAAGTTCATCCTGTCCATAACCGATGACCTGCAACTCCTGAGGGTAAAGAAGTACCTGGCGCTCAAAAGACCTGAAGAAAACCCGGCTTAAAGCCCTGGTCCGGAAGGAACTGAAGCTGAGGTTATTGTCCTCAAGCAACTGGCAATAAAGCTGGCGGCTGAAGTCATCCGGGAAGTGCATTCTGGCCGCCGGAGTAGGCAGTTTTAGATCCCGCAGGTAAGCCAGAGTCGACTCGTCCAGCCGGTGCCAGAAAAGGAAAATTCCTGATTCGGCTTCGACTTCCTTCAGCTCGCTTATTTTAGCCCGCAGCAGCCGGCGCAAAAGTTCATTCCACAGATAGGAGCCAAAAGCTGCATAAGCCATGGAAATTTCTTCCCGTGGAATTTTTTCCAGGGCAGCTAAATAATCATCAGGCCGGAGGAGAAGCGTCCGGAAAATCCTTTTTTCGGTCAGGCCTTGAGCCAGCTCCATGCATTTTTCCCAGTCTCTCCAGTTGGCAATGATTTCAGCCACTCTTTCTTTATTCGTTTTATCCGCAGCTTTTACGTTCTGTGATTGAAGAAAAATCTGGAGGGCGCCGTTGTAGTGTGTCCGGAGAACGCGCTCAGCAAAAAAGCCCAGCTCCCGGTTAACCCCGCGGAAACGCTGATCATCGAAAAAGTTAGGAAAACCGTAAGCTTCAACTTCTTTCAGGTTTTCAAACAGGGGCTCGACGGCCGCCAGCTGTCGGATAGTGATACAGAAGCGGTTACCCTGAATGAGGGCCGGACTCATCGGCTTTCTCATGAAGCCGACCGGTTTTAGAGAAAAATTGGGCTCCTCCAGACTGAAATTCTTCTGGCTGCGGATGGTGATGTACTGGGTGGTCAGACCGTGTTTATCTTTTTTCCCTCCGTAAGCAATAGCCTTAGGGGAGATAGACAGCAGTCTGGCTAAGAAATGAACCAGGTCAGGTGTGGTCCAGTTCTTTTTAGTCAGCCGGTAAACCTGGAATTCGCCCCGGTCAGTAAGAGGCAGGGAAGCAATCTCCTCTACGATGAAATCTTCAGGTCTGGCTTTAATCATCAAGACTCAATTTTAGAAGAAAACCAGCCAAAAGGCGAATGGTTTGCACTGACAGAGATAATTGGCTAAAATAAAACCAGAAATGAAAGGAGGCTAAGATGAAAGGTGATAACCAATTAATTGAGGTTCTGAATTCACTGCTGGCGGATGAATTAACAGCAGTCAATCAGTACATGGTTCACTCCGAGATGTGCCATAACTGGGGTTATGGCAAGCTCCATGAGAAGATTGAGAAAAGAGCTATTGATGAGATGAAACACGCTGAGAGCCTGATCGGCCGGATACTTTTTCTGGAAGGCCTGCCCATTGTCTCGGAGCTCAAAAAGGTTTTTATCGGCAGTGAAGTCCCGAAGATGCTGGAATTCGATCACAAAGCCGAGTTTGATGCTATCAAATCTTATAATGCAGCCATTAAACTGGCCGGCGAAGTCGCTGATTATGCCACCAGGGAACTCCTGGAGAAAATTCTTCAGGACGAAGACAAACATATTGATGAGATTGAAGAGCTGATGGATCAGGTCAAGCAGATGACTTTGCCCGTCTTTTTGACCACTCAGACCAAATAAGACTGCAGGTCGCCTGTGTCGGGCCCGGCCACTAACGGCTCAGGCTGGCAACCACTTCCAGATGAGCGGTATGAGGAAAGAAATCAACGGGGGTCAGGTTTTCTAATTTATAGCCGTTTTGAACCAGCAAGCCAAGATCTCTGGCCAGGGTTTCCGGATTGCAGGAAACATAGACTAAATTCGGGATTTCCAGCAAGATGATCTGCTTCAAACTTCGCGGGCTGAGGCCGGCCCGGGGAGGATCGATAATTAGCAGATCGAAAGAACCACGGCCAACTCCGGACAGAGCGGTTTCCACCGGGCTGGAGATGAACGTGATATTCTTGACCCCGTTAAGCCTGGCATTTTCATTGGCAGCTTTGATATTGGCCGGGTCCCAGTCAACTCCAGCTACCTCGCCGACTACCCGGCTGAGACAGATTTCAATTGCCCCTGAACCACAGTAAAGCCCAAGGGCTGATTGAGCCCGCAGTCTTCTGGCTTCATCGGTAATCTGCTGATAAACCAGTTCAGCTGCCCGGGGATTGGTCTGAAAGAAGGAAGACTGGTGAATTTTAAAGCGATAGCCCAGAAGATCATCTTCAATTACTTCTTCGCCCAGAATCAGATGAGGCTGTTCATAGGAAACGACATCAGCTGTCCGGTTGTTTTCTACCCACCAGAAACTCCGGAGACCGGGAAAAGTTCTGGCCAGCTCCTGTGAAAAATCACTCAGGTTTATTTCAGACTGGCTGGTGGTGATGAGACTGAGCATCATTTCACCGCTCTTTTTGCCTTCGCGGATAACCAGATGGCGAAAAAATCCCTGGTTGGTCTTCAGGTCAAAAGCCGGCAAGCCTGATTCCTTAGCCAGCTGCTGGAAAAGAACGAAGAGCTGAGTGGCCAGAGGTGTCGAAATCAGGCAGCGGTCAAGCCTGGCGACTTTTTTATCGCGCTGATGGGTTTTTATTCTCGTCTTTTCCCTCAGACCGAGATAAATTTCTCCCTCTGCCTGTCCAAAAGAAAATTCCATTTTATTGCGGTAATAATATTCGAGTGGTGATGGTTTGATCTCGGCTACTTCCAGATAGCGATAATCAGCCGGAAAATATTTTTTTAGGATCCGGATCAGATAATTTTTTTTCAGAGAGAGCTGTTCCTGATAAACCAGGTCCTGGAAACTGCAGCCGCCGCACTGACCAAAATGCGGGCAGGCAGCCGGCCTTCTGGCCGGGGAGGGGCTGAGAATGGACAGCAGGCGGGCCGGGTGAACTGTCCGCGGACTGGCTTCAAAGGCAATTTCTACCCGGTCGCCGGGGTAGGCACCCGGCACTAAATAGGTTATACCCGCCTCAGTTTCAATCAGCCCCAGTCCTTCGGGCAGAAGAAAACCGGTAACTTCAGCCGTGATTTTCTCTTCAAAAAAGAGGCGAATGAGCTGACGCAGTTTTCTGAGGGGCAGGCCGACTACATTGTAGTAATCACCCTTGATTTCTTCGAGAAATTTTTCCTTGACCTCCTGCAGGGCATAAGCCCCGGCCTTATCAGCATAGGTATTTAAATCAAGATAAGCCTCGATCTCTTCTGAAGACAGCGGCTTGAAGCTGACCGCGGTTATTTCATAATCAGTCAGGAGTTTTAGCTGGTTCTGGCAGAAAAGAACCAGAGCGGTGATCACCTGGTGCTGGCGGCCAGACAGCTGGTTGAGCATCTGGCGGGCTTCCTGGCGGCTGGCTGGCTTGCCAAGAATCAGGCCATCAATCGTTACCACCGTATCAGCAGCTATAATCAGGTCATCAGGATATTTTTCTCCGACTGCCCGGGCTTTGGCTTCAGCTGTCTGGAGCGCATAGCTAACCGGGTCTTTATCACTGATTGCTTTTTCGTCCAGGCCGCTGGGCACAACCGAAAAAGATTTAACAATTTTTCGGAGGAGGTGGATTCTTCTTGGAGATTCTGAAGCCAGAATGACCTTCATTTCTTGTCTGAGGCTCCAGGCTTGATTAAGGGCAGATTCTGCTGGCAGAAAGGGCAACTCTCTGGCTCAAAGGCTTCAACTTTAAGTGACAGCAGGCTTTTGGCCGGTGTCCCATCAAAGAGCACTTCGCCACCGCTGCGGTCAACCAGACAATAAATCCCGGCCACTTTCACTTCTTTCTCCTGGAGGCAGTCAAGGACTTCCCGGATGGAACCACCGGTGGTCACAATGTCTTCGACAATGATAGCTCTTGATTTATCCAGGCCGGCAAAACCGGAGCGGATGGTCATTTTTTCATCAGTTCTCTGACTGAAGGCAAATAATTTGTTAAGCTTAAGAGCCGTTAAAAAACCAATGGCAATCCCGCCATAAGCCGGAGAGACAACATAATCAAAGGACAGATTGTCCTGTCTGATCTGGTCAACCAGCAGGTTAATGATTTTTTCCAGGACAACCGGGCGTTCAATCAGCTTTATTTTTTCAAAATACCATTCAGAGTGTTTACCCGAAGTCAGTTTGAAATGTCCATGAAGAAGGGCGTTACTTTCCTCGAATAATCTCAAAATTAGCTGTGAGCGGCTTTCTGACATTTTTTCCTCCGGCCAGTAAGAGATAGCTGGTTAAGATGGAAAAATAAGTATAGCTTAAGGCAGAATCAAAGGAAAGAGATTTTTGCCGCTGAGTGGCGGTTCTGATAGAATTCCTGTATGACAAGTCAAGGGGTGGTCATAATTCCAACCTATAATGAGGCCGAAAACATAGAGCCCTTGCTCCAGAGAGTGCTGAACCTGGTGCCGGCGGTTGACACTCTGGTCATTGATGATAACTCGCCGGATGGGACGGGGGAGCTGGCCGACCGCCTCAGTCAGAGATACCAGCAGCGGCTGTTTGTTCTTCACCGACCGGGGAAACTGGGTCTGGGGACAGCCCACCGGGCTGGTTTCAGCTGGGCGCTGGAGCATGGCTATGGGCAGCTTCTGACCATGGACGCCGATTTTTCTCATCCGCCCGAGATTATTCCGTTCATGCTCAATAAGCTCCAGGAGGCTAATCTGGTTATTGGCTCCCGCTATGTCCGGGGAGGGAGAACTGAAGGCTGGACGCTGGTCAGAAAAATAAACAGCCGGGCGGCCAACTTTTTGGCCAGGCGGCTAATGGGACTAAAAACCAAGGATTGCACTGACGCTTTCCGCGCTTACCGGGCCGGAGATCTGAAGATTGTCCCGATGGAAAGATTGATGGCCAGGGGCTATCCGGCTCATTTAGAAGTCCTCTACTATTTTGAGAGAGCAGGCGCCAGGGTAGTGGAGGTGCCTATTACTTTTGTCAACCGGCAGAAAGGGCAATCAAAAATATCGGCTGGAGAAGTCAGAGAAACATTCAGGGTTCTTGTCTATTATTTTCTCTTCCGTCCCAGGGTTCCTGGCGCCCGGAATGGGGTCGCCCGGAATGGGGTCGGGCCGGCGCATCTACCGCCGAATTAATAACTTAGGCCTGGGGGCTTTATTGACCAGGCAGAGTTAACTGAATAGAAATAATGGCAGCCAGGCCTTTTTAACTGATTATTTATCTAAATCTAAATGAGGGGAAAGAAAAAATAGGGGGTAAAAGCAAAGATCTGAAACAATGGAGATGTGGCTAAAAGAATCAAACCAAGCAAAAATTTCAGGATCAGGAGCTGGAAGAGAAAAATCAAGGAGTCCTGAATCACGGGGGAAAAACCCGGAAAAATTAGAGTCTTTATATTAAGTTTATAACTTGCTGATAATAAATAAAAAGCGCTGGCCCGACCCCATTTTATGGCAAAAAAGAAGATTTGAGATTATAATAAATGGCAAAATTTATAACCAAAGGAGTCCGAGATGAAGAAAACTGCTATCTTAAGAAAAGCTATTATGGAACGGCGGGCCGTGGTTCTGCCCGGCTGCCACGATGCCCTGAGTGCCAGGATCATAGAGAAATGCGGCTTTGAAGCTCTTCAGGTCTCCGGCTTCGGCCTGGCCGGCTCTCTTCTGGCCAGACCTGATGTTGGCCTGGTTCAAATGAAAGACATTATTGATCTGACCTGGAATATTATCCAGGCAGTTAACATTCCGGTTATGGCTGACCTTGATACTGGTGGCGGTAATGCCGTTAATGCCGCCTGGGTGACTGAGCGAATTATCGCCGTCGGGGCGGCCGGGATGAACATTGAAGATCAGGTTTTCCCCAAGCGCTGCGGCCACATGTCCGGTAAAGAAGTCGTCACCGCCGAGGAAATGACCGGGAAAATTAAAGCCTGTGCCCGGGTCAGGGATAGCCTCGATAAGGATTTTATCATCAATGCCCGCACTGACGCTTTCGCTGTTTATGGACTGGATGAAGCTATCCGCCGCTGTCAGCTTTATTTGGAAGCCGGGGCGGATCTGGTCTTTATTGACGGCATTAAAACCAGGGCCGATATAGAAAGAGCCTCTAAGGAAATCAAAGGTCCTCTGTCGGTTAATCTAATGGATGCCGTAACCGGAGTAAAAACTGAGCTGATCCCGATTCCGGAACTGGCCAAAATGGGTATCGGGAGGGTATCAATTCCGGTGGCTTCCATCATGGTCATGCATAAAGCCCTGATGGAATTCTTTACCGCTCTGAAAAATTCGCCAACCGGTATCCTGGCTGGCCAGACCCAATGGCTGACCTCTTTTGAGGATTACACCACTTTTGTTGGTTTAAAGGATTACCGGAAACTGGAAGAGGAATATCTGCCCAAAGACCGAGTTGAGACCAAGTATAAATAAGATCAGGACTGACCGCGGGTGACGGGTGAGGACGGAGCAGTGAGTGATAACTCTTGCTGCCCGGTTAAAAGCTGGCTTAAAAATGATTATAATAAAAAACAGAAGATTAGAAACTTTGGCTGAGATCTTATTTTAAGAAAGGAGGTAAGAGAGCAATGGCCATGACCATGGTGGAAAAAATCCTGGCTCGGGCCACCGGCCAGAAATCAGTTAAAGCCGGTGAGGTCGTTGAGCCAAAAGTTAGCCTGGCAATGTCGCATGAAAATGCAGCTCTGGTTATAAATCAGTTTCTGGAAATATATAAAGATACCGGACTCCAGCCTAAGGTTTGGGACCCGGATAAAATCGCTATTATTCTTGATCACCGGGTTCCAGCCGAAAGTGCCAAAACGGCCACCAATCAGAAAAAAATCAGAGAGTTTGTGACTGCTCAGAAAATCAAAAAGTTCCATGATATTCGCGGCGACGAAGGCGGCATCTGTCACCAGATTTTGCCCGAAAATGGCTATGTCCGGCCCGGAACAGTGGTAGTCGGGACCGACAGCCACACCACTTCTCACGGTGCTCTCGGGGCTTTTAGTTTCGGCATTGGAGCGACGGAAATGGCTTCGGTCTGGGCTTTAGGCAGGGTACTCAACGTCGAGGTGCCGAAGACGATTAAAGTCGTGGCCAAAGGCAAATTCAGTCCCTATGTCCTGCCCAAGGATTTTATCCTTCATCTTATTGGCCAGCTCTCGGCTGAAGGAGCTAATTTCAAAGTTCTTGAATATCATGGTCCGGCTCTGGAAAAAATGCCAACTTCGGGACGGCTGACCGTGGCCAATATGTCAGTTGAAGCCGGGGCAACTTCCGGTATTTTCCCGCCAGACCAAGAAACCCTGCGCTATCTCAAAGAAGAAGCCGGAGTGAAGGGGCTGGTTGAAATCTTTGGTCCCGATCTGGAAGCTGAATACGATCAGGTCATTGAAATCGATGTTTCCAGACTCGAGCCACTGGTGGCTTGCCCTCACACGGTTGATAACGTCAAGCCAGTCAAGAAGGTTGGGCGGGTGAAGGTCAACCAGATTGTTATTGGCTCCTGCACCAACGGCCGCCTGGACGATCTGGCTATTGCCGCTAAAATCCTGCGCGGCCAGAGAATAGCTAAGGGCGTCAGAATGCTGGTCTTCCCGGCCTCTTTCCGGATTTATCAGCAGGCTCTTCAACTGGGCTATTTAGCCACTCTGATTAAAGCCGGAGCGGTCATTATGAATCCAGGTTGCGGGTGCTGTCTTGGCGTTCACGAGGGGGCTCTGGGAGATGGTGAAGTTGCTCTGTCCACCACCAACCGCAATTTTAAAGGCCGGATGGGCAACCCCAAGGCCGAAGTCTATCTGTGTTCACCGGCGGTGGCCGCCGCTTCTGCTCTGACCGGTTACATAACTGATCCCAGAAAAGGAGGCAAATAAGATGGCTAAGGTTGTTCTGAAGCTCGGCGATGATATTTCAACCGATATTATCTATCCCGGCCGGTTCATGGCGACTGTTCTGCCCTCCGAGACTCCTCAATACGCTTTTGCTGATCTGCCGGAATTCAACTCGAAGCTGAGAAGCGGCCAGATTCCAGCCGGAAGTGTCGTCGTCGCCGGAAAAAATTTCGGCTGCGGCTCTTCCCGTGAACAGGCAGCTTCAACTTTAAAAGGTTATGAGCTGGTCATCGTGGCCAGAAACTTTGCCAGGATTTTTATGCAAAATGCGATTAACCTCGGGCTCAGGCTGGTGGTTTGTCCCGGGATTGAAGCTGAGGAAGGGAATGAACTCGAGTTTCTGGCTGATAAAATTATAAACAGAACCTCCGGCCGTGAATTTAAAGTTGAACCTCTGCCTAAAGCCAGGCAGGCAATTATTGATGCCGGCGGACTTGTTGCCTATACCCGCCAGCGCTTGCTGGCCAGAGCCGGTTCGAAGAAGAAATAGCCCAGAACGGAAGACGGGAAATAAATGGGTATTGAGGCCGCCTGGCCGGAGTGGCTATTCTCTTCCAGCCTGGTCGGCGGTCAACTTAACAGACTTTCTGGCTTTCGGGTTTGAGCCCAGCTTGAGGTCAATTTCCTTTAGAAGCCTGGTATTTAAAAATCAGGATCGGTTATCTTTTTCTCTTCCCAGCGGCCAAATTTATCGAGAATGGTTTTAATCTCACTGGCCTTGCCCACGAC
>Ga0208695_1001968_pt1 | contig 15919 bp, 19 predicted proteins | sample AD_UKC111_MetaG_FD_184449 | JGI IMG/M metagenome (GOLD analysis project Ga0208695, IMG submission 184449) | Active sludge microbial communities of municipal wastewater-treating anaerobic digesters from Hong Kong - AD_UKC111_MetaG (SPAdes)... | ecosystem: Engineered > Bioreactor > Anaerobic >... | reverse complement strand
ATTTTCTTTATATTCGAATGTATATAAACAATTTAGAAATTTTATGAATGGTATACCTTTAGTTCTGTTATACAATGAATATACCATTTTAATTGTATCTGCTTCTTTAAATATAGAAAAATCCATTAGATTATTTCTAAATCTTAATTCATGATTACCATCATTATTAATAATATATACAAATGGTAAATATATCAATTGGACAATTGGTATTTTATAAAATCCAACTAAATAGAAGAACTGATCTTTAATCACTTCCGGAATTTGTATTAAATTTTCATAAGTAGTAAAATTGAATATGAAATTATTAGATTCGTCTGTTTCTAATTCATTAATAGATTTTTCATCAAATACAAATTCGGCTCGTAATGTTTTATAAATACTTTTTTTTAAATCAATCTTTTTAGGTTGGTCAGAATTATTAATTATTTCAAATTTCTTATATTTATAAAATTTTGATAATTCACTAAATTTCTTAAATAAATTAATCAATTCTGATGATATTGAATTTAATTCTTTTGTTCGATATTCAATTATATTCACTGATTTGTTACTCCTTTTTTATATAAAATGTTTATATACCACATCATATACATATACGATTTATAATAAATTAATTATATTAATTTTACTAATAATATTTTAATTTATTATTTACTCCATTTTCCAATCTGCCAACCACGTTTATTTGGTCTTGTAACTGTTATTCCGCTATTCTTAGTTTCTTTATTATTAATTGTATTATTAATAGTATTAGATTTCAATTTTATATATTTATCTCTAATATAAGCAACTATATCTGAATCTTTACCATATATATGTAATGTTCTATTTAAAGAATCACGTCTAAATCTATAATTAATTAAGCATTCGTCTATTTTAGTAAATTTAGCATTTTTATATAACATTTGTAACCACATATCCCAATCTTCATAACCATCAGTTTTTGGGTCATATTTAGAATCATGCCATAATAATTTCCTGAACATTGAACCTGTATCTATTGTATTACATCTTAATAAATCATTAATAAAAATTTCATTTGGCGGATCAAGTATAGACTCATTACTACCAAATATATTTAATTTACAATAAACAACATCTGAACCAGTAGAATCCATAGTTTCAACCATTTTTTCTATTGCATCTAATTCTAAATAATTATCAGAATCTAATGGATACATATATTCGCCTTTTGCAACTTCTATTGCTTTATTTCTAGAATATGCCGGGCCCATGTTCTTATCATTTTTTAATAGTGTAATATTTTTATATTTAGACGCATATTCTTCTAAAATTTTTAACGAATTATCAGTTGAACAATCGTCAACAATAATTATTTCTAAATTCTTATATGTCTGGTTTATAGCTGAATCTAAACATTGAACTAACCATTTTTCTGAATTGTATACAGGTATTATAATAGATACTTTTGGTATAAATTGGTCTACTTTTTTAACAAGCCAACTACTATCATCAAATAAAACATCTATATTCCCAAATTTTTCTAATACTGCTTTGACTACACCAGGACTAATATCTCTTACATAATCATGACCACCGATCCATCCGCCTTTCTTAACTTTAGGAAACCATAATACTATATCTGATGATACCCATTTATACTCATGATTTGCATCTATATACACAAAATCTAAACTTTCATCTTCAAATAAGTTATGAATTTTATTTGAATAACCTTTTATCTTTTTTATATTTGTATATTTACTCACACGTTTATCAAAATAAGATTCATATTCTATATTATTTATATCTTTTGCTTCAAAACTGTCTATTGCATTAACTTCATTAAATCGTTTAGCAAACAATTCAGCACTCTCGCCAACATACGACCCTAACTCAGCCATCTTATCACCATGACCAATATATTCAACTAATTCAGCTAAGCCTGTAATATTTTCACACACTTTATATCCATTTCGTAAACTTAATTCGTTTCGTCTATCCTGAGACACTATATCTCTTATATCATCTGGAAATTGATATTTCCATTTAGAAAATATTATCTTTTTAGGTGGAGTGATAGTTTTTTCAAGTTCTAAAAATTTTTCTATTCTGTCTTTTTTACTTTTGTTAAATCTGATACCCATGAAATGAAACATATCACAGCCTAAAAATAAATCAGAAATTTTCTCATCACTATTAATATCATAATAACATCTACCAACAAATTGTTTACCTATATCAAATGTTTTTACTTTATTATAAAAAATCAAAAAATTCAATTGTTCTTGATCATAATATTTACTTGGTAAAAGTACTTCTGGCTTACTAACAATATGTTTATATATTCTTGGAACAACCAGCATTCCTGCATTGTAATATGATTCATTCTCAAGAATTTGTGATAACGATAAATTGTATTTTGTAGTCAATATTTGTTTATTTCTATTATACCAATCTGTATATAATTTATTCTTTGCTTCTAAATCTAATACATTGGATTCAAAAAATATACCAAAACTATCTGATGGTACTATCTCAAATAAATTTCGTGCAGTATCACGTACATACACATCTGCATCTAAATATATTATTCGTTCATATTCATCTAAAAACTTACCAAGTCTAAATTTATTATAACATATTTCCATCATATCTGCATTTGGTCTGGTAACCATTATAATATAATCCATACTATATTTATCTGCATATTTGATAAATTGCGGATGTGTATATTTAAAATAATCATCTGTTTTTTCAGTAAATTCTGAATCTACTAATGTTATTAAACAATATTTGGAATATTCATTTCTAATTAATTTGTAATATGTATTATTCTCATCATCTTTACATTTCCTAAAATTAGTCAAATCAATCATTATCTTATAATCTCCAATTTTTATATAATGAGATATATTCGATTAAAAATATATCTCATTATATTTTGTTAAAGTTATTATTTTATTTGAACAATAATTTAGAAATAAAACTATCTGAATTAACATTATTATTTTTAATTGATTCTATAATTAATTTTATCAAATTCTTTTTAGGATTAGAAAATAAGAATCCTAATATTTTAGAATAATATGCAGGCACTTTTAATAGACTAATAAATGTTGGTTGTATTTCATTTCTATTTGGTTGTAATCTCCACAATTTTTCCTGTTCTGACCACATTAGACTTGATATAATAGTTTCATAATGGACTATGTGCGTATTTCCGAATGGTGATAGAATTTCAAATAAAATATTAACCAATTCTTCAGGATTACCTATTGTTTCCGGTGAATGTAATACACCACTTAATAATGATAAACAATTTATAATATCCTCATTCTCTTTATTATCATCTGCATTTTTATTTTTCTTAAATTTCTGAACAGCCCCAGAAATATGAAATGTTCGTAATACTAATTGTGTATTCCTTTCACCAATTGCTTGACTGGCTATTATACCAATATATGGACTATGTAATAGTTTATATAAATTACCATAACATGTATGACATATTTTTTCCGATTTGCAATATATCGGACTTCTTAATAATATATCTGTACCTTTTACTATATTAAATGTATTAGAATCAATTATTTTTAATTTATTATCATGTGTATCAAAATAATATCTACCTAATAATGATTTGATTTTTTTATCACCTAATTCATTATTATCAATATTCAATTTTAGATAATCTGTTGACCCACAATCGTCTATAGTATCAGAAATTTCAATAAATTCTGTTGCATATATCATTTGTCTGGTCAAATATCCACTATCACTGGTTGATAATGCTGTATCTAATAATCCTTTTCTAGTGCCATAACAACTTTCAAAAAATTCATGCTTATTCAGTCCTTCAATGAAATTATTTTTAATAAGAAAATTCCTAACCCTATTTGACGAATCGGCTACATAACCTCTTGCTAATACTAATTGTTTGAACTGATCCCAAGAACCTCTTGACCCGGATATAATAAATATTGATGCAGGTAATTTTTTTATCTTTTCATTTAATTCCTCATCTTTCTGTAATATTTTAAGATTTTCGTCCATTGAATTTGTGTCTGATAATTTATTATTAACATTTTCAATCAATTCATCATCCCACAAATCACCTAAACTTAAAGAATATCCCTTTTTCAAACTTTCTTCAAATCCAAAATCTTTTATATTATCAAATGTTTTTTTAGCACAGTCTGGAATATATTTCTTGGATATATCATTCATTATATTAGTCAATTTTTTAGATTCAATTGGTTCATTTATAACCGGATAATTATCAGGTAAACATTTATTAAATTTATATCTACCTTCAGATAATAATGTTCCTTTATATTCTATTGTTGGAATATTATCACTTGTCAAACTATAAATACCTAATACTATATCTTGACTTGGTCTGGTTATAAATTCAAAATCTGATACAGATATGAGATTACTTAATATACCCAATTTATTCTTTATTTCATCATTAGCTTCCTTAGATATTCCCATATATACAGCCATACAATCGCCATCAAAATCTGCATTAAACGGATAACATAACATTGGATGTAAACCTATTGTATATCCGCAATGTACTTTAACTTTAAACCCTAACATAGAATATCTATGTAACGATGGTTGCCTATTTAATACACAATATATATCTTGTAATTCTAATAATTTCTCAACTACATCCAGAAATTTATAATCTTTATTTATTAAACTTTGTTCTATATTGTTATATGCTTCATAAAAAGAATTATAAATTTTATTATTAACCAAATATTTGATAATTAACGGTTTTAATATTTCCAATACTAAAAAATATGGTAATGAGCATTCATCTAATTTCAATTCTGGATTAGGTGCTATGACTGCACGTCCTGAGAAATCTAATCGTTTACCCAATATATTACCACGAATAAGTCCAGTTTTTTTAGAAATTCTAACCATTATATAATTATATATATCAATAACTATTTTTTGTAATTCTTTGAATATATTATCTTTTATATAATTTAATTTTATATGTTCTTTAATATTATCTGTTTCTTTAACATATCTCATTAATTTGAAATATTCCTGATTCATATAATCAATCATTTTTTCCTTTTTATTTTTACTCATTGGTCTAAATTCAGGAGGGATGACTAATATATATTTCAGAAATATAAAATCTTTATAATCAGAACCTATTTTAGAAATTATAGATGGCTCATTGGTTATATAATAATTTATTAATTCTGATATACCTTCATAATTTGGTTCAAATTCTGTATCATCATATATTATTGTTTCTGACCTATTTATTGCTTTGAGTATAGATGTTCTTATAGAATTAGGAAGCATATCCAGAAATATTGGATTTATAACAGGTATAGGCAATTCAATTACTGCACATCTACATCTACGCATAAAACTACTTACTAAATCAGTACCACAAAATGGACATTTTTCTATTTTATTATTAGTTCGGATTCCTCTATATTTACCGCATTTACAACTATACGAATGTAATGGACCAAATATAGATTGAGAAAATAAATCTTCTATATTTTTACTATTTATTATCGGAAATTTAGAATATTCTGAATTATGTAAAATATGTATCATTAATTACTCCCTATAAAAAATAATTTTTAAAATGAATATATAATAAATCAAATTATTGTTCTATATATTCTATTTTTCTATCCATTACTGATAATTTGTTATTTATATATTCCAATGATATTTTATTAATAACACCTTTCTCAAGAACAAAACATTTTATAATAGCATCTTGTGATTTTATTTCTTCATGAATTATACAATGTATATTAAAAAACAATTCAATTAATTTACTTTTCAATTCCGATAATTGTGTTGCATTTTTCAATTCCCGTTCCAGCATAGTTCTATTATTTTCATCCATTATATCTTCCAAATTTTGAGTTCTGTTCCATGCTAATGAAAATAATATTCTATAATAAGAATCGTCTATTTTCTCTTCCTTAATGAAATTATAATCGTCCGATTTATCTTTAAATTCTGGTTTTAATGAAATCACATAATACATAATTTTCAATCCTTTATTTTTTATTATTTATATTTTTTTATTCAAATATTAGATATTATTGTTTTAGCTGTGAAATTACTATAATCTTCAAACTCTCTGGTTATACTACAATTAATTATACTCTTTAATTTATATTTATCCATAATTTCTTTAATCCTGTTTTCATTTTCTTTAATCTTTTTAGAAATATTTTCTATTACTATATTATAATCATCTTCCAGATTAATCAAATGTAATTTATCCCGTATTTTCTGGATTATAATATAATCTTCTTTTTGCTTTTCTATATCCATAATCTTTTGTTCTCTGAATTTGTTAATTGTATTTTCATATATATTATAGCAGTTTAATATTAAATTATCAAGTGACGTTTCTATTACTGAATTATTTTTAACTGCAAATATTCTATATGTAATATCATTTTCTAATATAGATTCAGTACATTTAATCAATTTCTCGAAATATTCCTGCTTATTTCTAACTCTATTTACTGATATCATAATTTTAGTACCAATATCGCCTGTACTCAAATCTGATAATACTAAATCATTCTTCGAATTCATTTCTTTTATAATCTTATTATAAATATTTTCAAATGTCATTCTAGGAGGCCAGCCTTTGATATAAATGCAACAATTATCTTTATCTATATCAAACTCACCTTTGACTTTTATTGTAAATTTTCCTTTTTTCTTGAATATATCATTACTCATTTTTATTTTACAATTCTGTAAATTTGGTTTAGGCACAAATTCTTTCGATTCTAAACCTATCAAATATTTCAAACGTTTAATAATATCTTCAAATTTGAAATTAGGTATTTCTACTTTAATACCAAATCCAATCATATTAAATTCAGATTTACCTATTAAACATAAAGGTATAGGTGTTGGTAAATATTCAGGTTCTTTTTCATCCAATTCACCATCTATCCAATTACTAAAATCTATATATTTGAATGTTAAATTTTCTAATAATTCGGTAGATTTCAGTGATGTATATCTGGCTGCAGCACAACCAATAGGTTCTACACCTATATCACAACCCCAATTACCTTTACCCAATAGTAAATTATTTCTAACCAATATTTCAGCTGAACTTTCTAAATTTTCACTATGTGGATGCCAGTGTTGTATTGCATATCCAAATACAGATGCAGATTTTGTATAATCAGATTTAGCCAGATAATGAGCAGATAATAATAATCTACGCCAGACAGGAATTAATCCATCATTAAATGAAGGTATCATTTTAGACGTATTCACATATACACCATAAGTCTTGTATAATTCTTCTACTAATTGTGTTATTTTCATATATAAAAAATATCCTTTTTTATTTTGTGTAATTGTTTTTAATATTATTATATTATTTTTTTGTAAAAAATGTATGCTTGATGAAAATTAATATAAAATCATCAAGCATACATACTAATCAAATTATAAACTATTTCATTTTTTCTTATATATTAATATTACATTACGTTTAACTCCCAATGATTTTGCAATTTTACTATTATTAACAAAAATATCTGCAGATTTTTTATATCTACAATGCATTTTATCTTCAACTATAAACATACCAATAATTTGATTTGATTTTTTATCATATAACAATACTGGTGTTTTATAATCTATTGTCTTTAATAAATCTGGCGATAAAGCAATAATACCAATCTCAGGTTTAATACCACTTGATGTAAGTCCTGTTGCTTCTTCTGCAGAATAATGAGATGTTCTAGTTAATGTTATTTCTTTATATACAATATCATCTGAAACTAAAAAGTAATTGAATGTTAATACAAATATAAATATAGAATAGAACATATTAATATAATCCTATATATTTTTTATTAGGTTATAGTACAAGAAATGATATTATTGCAATAAATAAAAAGGTATATTTATATTTTATTGTGTTGTATAATTGTAAAATTGGCTAAATATTATTAATATCTATACTATCTATATTTTTTTATAGATATATATTTGTCCTAAAATATAAAAAGTATCATATTATATACACATATTTAATCATTATTCTCATTATAATTATTATTTCTATAATCATATAAAAATTCATCTAATTTAGATTTTAGCCAATCGTATATATTCAATTCTATATATTTCCTAAATTTTTCTGATAATTCATATACTTCTTTTTTCTCTAAATCTTGTAATTGCTCTTTTGATTCATTCATAAAAAATTTAGTAATATAATCTCGATTCATTCCACATTACCTCATTTTAATATTTCATAATCCAGATCTTTAATTTTATCATATATATCATTCATTTCAAATTTTATATTTAAAGATTCTTCAAATTTTTGATATATATCATCTATATCTGATATTTCTATAAACCATTTATATTTACCATTATAAAAATCAGATTCATTAATTTTATAAAAATCAGTCAATTCATTTTCAAAATCTTCATGACTTAAATTCATATATCTACAATATAAATCTCTAAGTATATTAGGATCATTTGATTTGATAATATGGAAATGTATAATATTAGTATTATGAAATACATTAAATTTATTACGTTTTCTAACTAATACTTCTTCTGGTTCAGATATTATTTTGAATCCGTCTATTATAATAAATTTTTCTGTTCCTTCAATAGATAATAGTCTATCTTCTTTAATTATAAAATAGCAATCTTCTGTTATTTCATAAAAATCTATATTATCTAAAAGTTTTTTATCATTTTTAAAATCATATAATTTTAAATATATCATATTATTCAAGCCTCCTGGTAACTATGTTTATTGTCTAAATAACTGATAATATTTTCAGTTATCCAAATTCTAACGTTTTATAATCTGCTAAATTATCAATTTTTTTATAAATATCATCTACACTAATTTCAATATTTATAGATTTCTCAAATTTTTGGTGTATGTATTTCCTATCCATCAATTCTATAAACCATTTATATTTACCATTATAAAAATCGGTTTTATTAATTTTATGAAATTCAGTCAGTTCTTTATTAAAACTGTATATAGTATCAGATATTCCTTTATATTCACAATACAACTCTCTAAGTACCATTGGATCATCTGATTTAATAATATATAAATGAACAACATCGGTATAATGAAATACTTTAAATTTTTTATTGTTTTGGAATAATATTTCTGTTGGTCCAAAAAATGTCTTGAATCCATCTATTATAAGAAAATCTTCAGTTTCTTCAATAGATAATAATCTACCATTTTCAATTATAAAATAATAATCTCCTGTAATTGTGTAAAAATCAATAGTATCCAGAAGTTCTTTATTACGTCTAAAATCACATAATGTGGGGTATGTCATATTACTCAAACATCCTTATTATTACATCTGTTATCTAAATAACTATCAACATTTTCAGTTATCCAATCCCACACATCTGTATTCAAATATTCAAGAAACACATTAGATTCAATCTCCAATTCAGCCTCAGTTTTATCAGTCAAATATTCTCTAGCTTCTTCTTTAAAATATTCTTTTATTTCATCATCATTTGGTAAAATCATGATTATTTATCTCCATTTAATTTTTCGTTTGTTCTAATTTTGAGTATTTTGATATTAAATAACTAATTATAAAATTATAAGCATTTTCAACATCTTTATATATACCAATATTTTCACCATTCTTATTTTCAATAATTATATCACCCTTATTAAATTGTATAAAACAAACAGTTGAATCAGAAATTAAATCATGATCATTCTCATCATTAATATATATTTCATAAGAGTCTTTTTTAGTAATAACATATAATCCTGAATTATTATTAATAAGAAAATTTTCTAATTTCAAAAATAAATATTCTTTAATTGCAGAAAGAGGTAACATATCATTATGACTTTGTATCGTTTCTGTAAATCTATTTATAAAATTATTAACAATTTCAGTATTTTCAAATATATCTTCTATAGTATCATATCCAAGAAATTCTAATAATTTCATATTAAATGTTTTAACAACATAATTTTTTGTATCATTACCAATATAAATATGTGTAATAATATCAATTGTTTGTGAATAATTATCTGCTTCTATATTAATTATTTTAACAGTTATATCTTCATTATATCCAGAAATCTTTATTTCTTTATTATTAAAACTTTCTATTATATTACTCATTTATAAATATCTCCTTTTATTTTATTTGGTTTGTCTACAAATAATATTTATTTATATAATTGTTTTTCTGCATATTCTCTAAATTCGTGTGATATACAATGTATAAAATCAAAAAATACATCTATATTATTATGATGTCCATTAATACATGTACTTTTAAACATTGTTCCATCTGGTTCTTTTAAAATATATTTACCATTTTCTGACATAATAGAAATATTAAATTTCAAATAATAAGACATTATATCTGAACCTTTAGGATAAACCATTGTAATATAAAAATAATATGAATCATCTTCTTCACTTTTAATAATAGAATTACAACTAATATTAAATTTAGAATACATATCATCATAATCTAAATTTTTATTTGAAGGCATTAATTTAAAACATTCAAAAATAAAATTAAAACAACTTTTATTATCTATAAAAAATTTATTAAACCTATCAATAAAATTTAATATATACATTTTTTTATATTCAGATTCTATTTTTGATTTATCAAATGTATAATAAAATTGTTGTACATAATAATCATATAAATAATTAATCATTTTATTTATATCAGTAAATATAATATCATTAACAATATAACTATCATCAGTAGATTTTATATTTATTTTAATTTTATTAATATTAAATCCTATATATATACTCCAATCATCATATTTTAATACATTAAATTTATCAATACTAAAAAATGAATTCTCAATAAATTTTAATATATATTTTTCTGGATTATCAAAAGTATTAAAATTAAATTTATTTAAACGTACAATAATATTTATAATAGCCTCAAAAACAGGTTTCAATTTTTCATCTTTATCAATATTATCATTTAACTTATGAACTAATATATTAGCAATTTCTTCATTTGTATATTTTCTATCATTAGAAAGGCAATCAATATTAGTTATATATTCTTTTATAAAATTGCTTTTTGAAACTACATTATATGAAGAATTATTATCATTATCAGATATAATATCAGTAAATTCTTGATTTTTTAATGACCACAAACTAATCATATTTCTAATATATGATAATGTCTTATCATCCCAATTATATGGATTTTCGTCTATCATTTTTAATAATTCTTTTTTAGTCTTCATATATTAATTTAGTTTCATTTCCTTTTTTTTAAAAATATATTAATATTTTTATATACTTAACAAAATTTTCCATTTATTGCATCTAAAAATATTTTTTTGTTTAAATTTTTCTTGCAATAGTTATAACAAAAAATAGTTTTTGACGGTTCTTCATATTTTTTACATTCATAAACAAATGTTACATTTACTTGATTAATATTATCATCAGGTAAATTATTTGTTATATCAGGAATTTCAGTAAAATATTTATTATCAATTATTGAACAAAATGTTTTATTAACATCATCACACGATAAAATATTAAATATCATTGATATAAAATCTATTTCATTTACTGATTCCTCATGCTCCCATCGTTTAGTATAATTAAAATTATTATCAATTGTAAGTTTTAAAGTGTCTGGCAATGGTATTATCATATTTTCGAATCCTCATTTTTTACAATGTTTTCACTATCTTCCAGAAAACGCAAATAATAATATTTCTCCATAGTATTATTTAAATTTATAATAGTTATTAACCCAAACAATCGTATATTCCGATGCTTATTATGTAATGTTTTTAATTCTTTTATAACATTTTCAACTTTAGATTTTTTAATCTTCATATTAAGCATTATATCAACTCTACATAAACATTCCTGATTTTCTAATGATACAACAGGCATAATAGAAAATTCATGTTTTGAATTATACCAATTATTAACATTACAAAAACAATCTTCAAATTTGGTTAATGTTTCAATAATAGATTCGAAATCATTGCTTATCTCCGTATATTCTACACTCATAACGATTATACCTCAATTTATTAAGTGTTTTCAATTATTTTTTCATTTATTATTTTATTAAACATATCATTAACTAAAAGATAGATTGTAGTTTCAAATTCTTTTAATGAATATGCAACATTATCATAATAAATATGTGTTTTATCTGTGCTGATTGTATAAAATTCAATACTAATATTAAATAACGGCATTTTTATTTTATATAACTTTTTAATAATTTTATCATTATTATTTATAGTATTATCATTATTTTTTTTATCTGATATACTATTAATATAATTATTTGTTATTTTGTTCGTTTTCATGGCTTTTCTCTTCTTGCTTAAAATAACATATTAAAATATTAGCAAAAAATCCATTTTCTAAATTTCCAGAAAATTCAAATGCTGATTTTGCTAAGTTTAGTAAACGATATATAGATTCTAATATACTATTATCATTATTAGATTTTTTATATTCTGAAAATAATTTTATTGCTGATAATATATAATAATATCCATGAATATCTGATATAATATAGTAATATCTATTTTTAATTAAATACTCTCTTTCTTTACATTTTAATGAATAGTTTTTATTAATTTTTTCTATAAAATTATTAAATCCAATATTATTTAGTTCAGTCAATAAACATAAAGATTTTAATATTAATAATAATAAATTTGAATCTAATGTGTTTATTTCAGAAATATCTGAAAAAATTATATTATCCTTAAAATTATCCCAATCATTATATCTTTTGAATATATTAATAAATAAAAATATTTTGAAATATCTTAATATATCATTTACATTTTCTATATCAAATTTAAGCATTTTATTAAGTTCAATATACATATTATAAATTCTATTAAAATTTTTATATCTCATATTAGGTCTATTAAACATATCCATTAATAATATTTCACAAGTCTTGTTTAATTCTAATAATGTATTCTTATCTATTTCAGATAATTTATATGTATTTATATTCATTTTATCCTTAATTCTATTAAAATCTATTGAAATAGTATTATACACACTATCGTATAATTTAGGAATAAAAACTAAATCAGTACTTAAAATAGTCATTTTACTAAATCTCCTTTTTTTTAGCATCATATTAATTTCATTTTATAAATCATGTATTATTATTACAAAATACTTTTTTTATTAAATTCAACATTTTAGTATATGAAACTACTTCTTTATATATATTTCCATTAGATTCAATTTTAATATTTATTTTAGGATACATACTATATATTTCAATAAATCCTAAATATTTAGTTGATGTATAAAATTCAAATTCATACGAGCCATAATCATAATATGTGATACGATTTATAAATACATCTGGATTTGTAGTTATAACATTATTAATATCCTGATATAATTTAATAAAATCTACATTTTTCTGTTTAATTTCAGTAGTCATAACGTCTATCATATACGAAAATGCTGATTGATTATCATCAAATTTATCCAAATTAATATAATATAAAATACCAGTTGGCTCTTTTTTAATACCTGTAGTTATAATAAACGGTATACCACTATCTACTTTGATATTATTTTGTTTATTAATACCATTCAAAAAAATATTACATGTATCATTATATACCTCAAGAGTATGTATATTAATTATTACCGATTCAGTATCAACTGGTGAATGCGAAATTGCATAATTCATAAATTCTAATATTTTTGGTGTTATTTTTTCGTTTGTTGCAGTCATTGTTTTAAATCCTTATTTTATTTTTATGTTGTCAGTTATATTTATTAAGTAGTATCACTATGTTTTCTCAAAAAATTACCAAATGAATCTCTAAATTTAGTACTAATAATTTTATATGCACATGTTGAAATTACAGATTTATATGCTTCATTTATTAAATCTTCTGCTTTATTAAAAAACTTATATTCAAAATAATAGCCATTATTTAATAATTCTATTGATATAATAATCTCATTTACACAATCACCAAGCTCATCAAGTAATTTAATTTTTATATCATCACCACCAATATGTTTACAACTAAATTTTACAACAGATGGAATAATCAATTTTTTATTACTGATTTGCTCATTTAATTCATCTTCTAACCATTGAGCAAGTTCATCATGTGTATAATCTTCACAAAATATATATTCAGAATCGCCAACTACATCAACCCAATCACGTCTATATGATATATCTAAATCAACAAATATTTTATCTATTGTATCTGTATCCTCAAATTTAGATACATACTCCTTAATATATTCCAGGTCATCTGAATCCCAATTACAAGGATTTTGTTCTAAAATATTTAATATTTCAAGTTTTGTTTTCATATTTTTATATACATCCTTTTTTTATAAATTGTTTTGATTATTAATCATATCATTAATTAAATTATAATATATTTCATCAACTTCAGCTGATATAAATTGTCTATTAATATTTTTACATACCTTCAATTCAGAACCACTACCACCAAATAATACTAATACAATATCATTTTGCATAGTACAGGATTTTATCAATAATTCTGATAATTTCTGTGGTATCTGGCATGGGTGTATTGTTTTTTCTTTACTTATATTTTTTACTAAATCAAAATAAAACCAATCATAGGGCATTCTACCTATTGAACCATTTTCCAGATTTTTAAGAATTCGTTTATCTTTCAAATTCTGGTATGGAACTGCAACATTCTGTTTATAAAAATTGTTATTTTTAGTTTTTCTACAATGTAGAATACTTCTATGTGCAGTTGTGAAATGTTTTGGAGAATGCCCTACGTTCGTATTATAAACCCAGGCATAATCATGAACTTTATAACACGCATCATCCAGATATTTAACTCTCAAATATGAATTTTGTTTTGGATAGTTTATTAAAAACATATTTCCAGTATTTTTCAAAACTCTTAATGATTCTGATGCTAATTGAATATACCAATCAATATAATCATTAAAATTTTTAGTATATGATTTATTACCATATTTCTGACCAACATTATAATCAGGATCACCATAAACCATATCAATGCAATTATCTGGAAGTTCCTTTAATAAATCTATAATATCTTCCAAAAATATTTTATTAAGATACTTATCAATATTAGGCATATATAAATTAATCCAATATTTAATGAATTTCAACAAAATCCCAATTCAAAATTTGCATATCTCTTATAATAGCATCTTCTAATCTAATAAGTCCAGTAACAGTTGATACATAAGGATTAAATTCTAATATATCTGTATTCTGCTGCTGAAAATAATCAGATAAATATTTTTTATACTCACAATAATAATGAGTCATTGAATTCTTTCTTATAAATTCGCCACAAGCATTACAAAAAATCCTTGTTGGATGCTCAATATTAGATACATATATTTTATATACAAATTTCTGGTCTGATACTTTTATAAGATATTCATTTTTAGAATCATTACTTCTAATAGCAGGAAATCTACATTTATTATCAATCATATATTTTTTTATTTCATCATTAATATATGTAGTTTTAGTAGTAATCATAATATAGTGTCTCCTTTTTAATTTAATATATTCAATAATTGAATAATTTAATAAAATTTGTTTTTGCTTTAATTACTTTATTTACAAATTCACTAAATTTGTTTATATCATTAAATGATGCTATATGTAAACTATTATACTCATTCGATACTAATATATCACCAGTAGCATCTGATAATGTTATATATAAATCTAATGATATATAAAAACTAATATGTATTTTAGCATGTATTGTATTATTTAATATTTCAAGTTTTTTCAAATCATCACCACATATATCTCTCAAAACATCATATATATTTTGAATTTTCTTGAAATCTGAATGTCTATTATTTTCTTTATTCTTAAT
>Ga0208695_1001967_pt1 | contig 15925 bp, 13 predicted proteins | sample AD_UKC111_MetaG_FD_184449 | JGI IMG/M metagenome (GOLD analysis project Ga0208695, IMG submission 184449) | Active sludge microbial communities of municipal wastewater-treating anaerobic digesters from Hong Kong - AD_UKC111_MetaG (SPAdes)... | ecosystem: Engineered > Bioreactor > Anaerobic >... | reverse complement strand
TTGATTGAGAAGTACACAGTGCGCGAATTACTCCTTGAGATGGAGCCGCTCACTCAGATTCGCTATACAGGGAAATATGGCTCGATCATTACTGAAGTCACAAAGCCTCAACGCGAGATTCTTTCATTATTAGGTATTGAAATTCCCTCGTCGACCTAGTTACAAAAAGCGGGAAATCAGGTTATTCTGCCATTTGCCACACTGTGTCGATTATGCTGCCATCGCGCCATTCAACAAGGGCAACCGGCAGCTCGGTAAATCGAGGTTTTTCTGGTTTGCCCGTGATCCGATATACGTCGTTCATCTGCTGAGCAATATCAACGCATGGCAAATCAAACTTTTTTGCGCGCCAGATGAGGTCTTCGCGGTTGGGGTTTATGGAAATTCCGCGCTCGGTTATCAATACATCGACCGCTTCCCCAGGACAGGTTATTGTCGTGACTTGCTCTTTAATGATTGGAATTCTCTTGCGAAAAGATGGCGCCGTGATAATGGTGCATCCCGCGGAACTGCATACGTCGCTATGACCGCCAATACCATGCAAGAGCATGCCGTCAGAGTGCGTAACGACATTGACGTTGAAATCAAGATCGATTTCAGTTGCGCCTAGAACAGCGACATCTAACATATTGGCCACACAGCCGCGCGCATAGGGACCATACGAGCTGTATGGGTCGGACTCAATGTGTCTTGCGTTTTCTGCGCAGGATCGAACTGCATCAAGATCGAAGCTTTGAAGATCGACGATCGAACCCAACAATCCCTCTTTAAGAAGATCGACAAGAACCTTTGTTGCCCCACCATGTGCAAATGATGCTTTAACGCCGGCCTTTCGCATTCTTTCGGCAAGAAAGACGATCGTCGCAAGTGATATGCTTCCCGCTCCCGCTTGGAACGAAAAACCCTCTTGCATAATACCTGCGGCCTCGATAAATCGCGCGGCAAGCCGAGCGATAACGAGCTGTGTGGGACTTTTTGTCAGCAGTGTTGTCCCCGACACGATTTGCGAACTGTCGCCGATACTCTCAACTTGGAGGACATAATCGACATTGCCGCCGAAAATCGACCATGAGCTGCATGGATACGGTACCAAGTTGTCGGTGATAACCACGACCTGATGAGCATATTCAGAGTCGGGTTTTGCATAGCCAAGCGGTCCACAAGCCGAAGGACCATAAAGCCCATTTGCATTGCCGAACGAATCGGCACAAGGCGCTGCTATAAACGCAACGTCGATAGGAAGGTCCCCCTCTTGGATAGCCCTTTGACGCCCGCCATGAGAGCGCAAAACGCAGGTTTTGGGTATTTCGCCGCGCGAGCAAGCGGCCCCGATGGTACCATTCATAGAGCCTTCGATTTTGGTAATGACGCCAGATCTTATGTACGGCAAAAGGGCGTTGTGTACAGGAAAAAGCGCCGATGGCGCCAGTGTTAGGTCACAGACACCCTTTGCAGCGAGCCGACCAACTACTTCGTTGACTATTCTGTCGCCATTTCTTAGGTGATGATGAAAAGAAATGGTGGCGCCGTCTTGAATATTGAGACGTTCGAAGAGTTCATCCCACGAAGCAACGAGCTTGTTGGGTTTTTGACGTTGAGTCATTCCGCTTGATCGTCGCAACTGTCCATTTTTCGTCTTTTCATGTTTGGCTTGGGTACTGTCGATGAACGCACCCAGAAAGGACCTACACGGTTTGCCAGCTATGCGAGATGGTACCTTTCTGCCGAGCGCGTTATCCGTCCATGTTGTATCATTCCCCATAGTCAAACTCCTCTATGATGCGTCTTGCTTTTTCCACGACAGGAATGTCGACCATTTGCCCATCGACGACGATCGCTCCCTTGCCGGTCGAGAACGACTCCTCGTATGCCGCCACGATAGCCTGTGCCTGATGTAACTCTTCGGCGGTGGGCATAAAAGCCTTTCTTACATAAGGAATTTGCGAAGGATGGATGACCGATTTTCCGGCAAAACCAAGTGCTCGCGCCTCGTAGCAAGACATAAGAAGCCCTTCGGTGTTGTCTATGTCACCGTAAGAGGAATCGTAGGGCTCTATACCTGCTGCCCGTGCAGCGAGCACGATTGTTTCCCGCGCGAGAAGCGAATCTATTTGATGCATAGAACCGGAGTGCATCAATAAGGCCTTCCCTAGTATGTCGCTACTGGATTGGATGTCGCGCGAAAAATCTTCATAACCAAAACAAAGCCCACTAGTTCGTTTTGATGCACAGGCAATTCCCCTGGCTGCAAGCACCCCTTTTGCGGTCTCGATGATCGGCATAATCTGAATGCCGCCAGGCATTGTTCCGCACCGATTCTCGTGCTCAGAAAGGAGCGCATCTAGGCGCTTTATATCATCGGCCGTTTCGCACTTTGGCAACAGAACAATATCAGGCTTTGCAGGGACAATCTCCGCGAGATCGAGCATCGATTCTTCGGTTGATAGTGGATTTATCCTTACAGCCCGTGCGCTCTTCCTAAAGAGAAAAGAATTCTCCAGGAATCGCCGTACAAGTATGCGGGCTTCGCACTTCCTAGATTGCGCCACCGAATCCTCGAGATCGAATATCAAGATGTCCGCACCATAGAAATCGGCATTTACCGCAAAATGCGGTTGATCTCCAGGCATGTACAACCGCACGCGCCTACTCGATTGAGTAAAACCGGCACCATTCGAGGAGACAAGAGAAACGCCATATTTTCCCTTCTCAGGTGACATTGTTTTCATTTGCGACAGGTACCCGGCTTGTCGAAGCACCGCCTCAACTCTTGCGCTTATGACAAGGTCGAGAGCACCATCGTCTTCTATCGCAATTCTTCCTTTTGTTACGTCGAATTCTTGGAATATTCTTAAGACGCACTGTCTGATTTGCGTCTCAAAAAGTGCCCGAACACTCGAACGAACTTCAATCGACAAAGGTTCTTGGGAAGGTTCGTACCGAACGATACAATCCGATTTTGAAAGAAAGCCCGCTTCGGACTGTTCTGAATTACTCATATTGTCCTGAATTACTCATAGTTCTTCAATCGCAAACGGACCCCAGAGGGTTCGCGATCCCCTCAGACTACCGCACCCGACCATTCCGCTTCGCAATTCATTATCGCGCACTTCTAGCAGTTTTTCGTCGTCGATACGAACGGAGATTCTGTCGCCTATCGCCGACAGCGTCATTTGGATGTCCGTATCGTGATCCCATGCAAAATCAGTCTCGGCCAGCTTCTCAAATCCAAAGTTTTGCCGATAAACTGCAAGTTTCCCTTTATCGTCGATGCCGCCCCAATACGCCTGTTGTGCGCCCTTTGCCCTTACCAATAGCATGTGAGAATCCCCTGCAAGAGGAGTGACCGTTGCTTCAACCTTTTGGTTTGCCACTCTGTAACCGCCTGTATACGCGGCTGCTCTTGTAGGCGTCATAAGATGGAGCCTATTGTTCTCAATTGACCATGTCCCGCCTTCATGAGAAAACGGCGTCACAGAACCAAACTCTATCGTCTGCTTCGAAAAATCGATGTCGTAGCTTGCTTTTCCACTCAAGGTAAATTGGAGAACGAATAACCTCCCACTGTCACGCTTACCCTTGCCCGAAAAACTCGTGACCTTAAGACCAACTTCGTCAGGGAAGGACCCTTGCATCGACGGAATATCGAAAGAAACTCTATATTCCTCTTTCGGTTGGCCAGTCATATCTTTTCCCATATCGAAAAAGAGAGTAGGCGTCGTGATGATTTCTTTGCGAGACCAGGTGTCGCGCACATAGCCCTCTATTCCAATACGTTGACCTTCCCATTGTTCGAGGCAAAAACTTATATCTACGTGCTGACCTGGCCTTGCCAGCGGAGAAAAAACAGGGCTGTAACGTTCGTCATCAAAATCGGATCGTCTATAATACGGCTTGAAATAACAAGTTCCACTTTCTTCGCGTGTAAGCCGTTCAAAGCGAAATTCCAAGGCCCCTCGGTTTATACCATTGTGTTCTATCTCTCGATGCCCAGTTGCAAACCGAATTGCATCGGAGGCTCGCATGCCATGAGTCGAACCAGGAAGCTGGAAATCAAAGCAAAGCGCTTGCTCGCCATCGCCCTTCCACAACGACTCCACAAGGTAATTCGGGATGCTCTCTCCGGACATGGCATAGCCAACCCTTGCGAGCCGATCTGCAAATGTAGGAATATCGAGAACATTCAAAACACCAGGCAGCCCAGACAGCACGATGCTATCGTTTATTGGCTTACGATAATGTTCAGGCAACGAATCGAGGCCGTAAAGCACTCCTGCAATAGTACCCACATTACCTGCATTACAGTCCGTATCCCAACCGCACATCGTCGCGATTTCAACGGTGCGCGCAAAACTACCCTCGCCATAAAGAAGTGCAAGAGCACAAACTCCTGCGTTGGGAATTATGTGACAGAGCCCCGGCCATCGATCGTATCCCCATTCGGAGATGAGATATTCTTGACATTGTCGCCAATCTGCCGGGTACAAGGAATGGAATTGTTTTACGGCTTGAACAACCGAAGCATAGGCCGAGTCTTGCGGTATAAGGCCAAGGCCAGTGTCCACAATAGAGAGCACATCAGCTGCATCAAAAGCGGCGGCAATACTCGCTGCAATAAAACGGGCACCATTCAGGCCTTCTCCGTCGTGAGAGACCGAGGCTGCGCGCGCGGCAAATTCCGAGGCCTTCTTTGGATTACCAGGCCAGATCAAACCCCAGGTGTCTACAAAAATTTGGCCACCGATTTGTTCGGCAACGACCTTTCCGTTCCTGCGTACCGATCCAGATTCAGGGGCAGGGATTCCGTTCTTGAGATTTAGATAGGCGGTGTGTTCGGTACTGCGCCCATATCCTCCCCACCAAAACATTCCAACGCCTTCGCGGGCATAATTGAGCCACGCTCTTCCTTCTTCTTGCGCTTCGAGCTGCATGTCGCCTAGTCGAGCTTCCTGCGGTTCATGCTTTAGCATCTCTTCTACCTTTTCCAGGAAGGGGCGAACAAAATATACCGGCCCATTTGCATCGTCATCGGCGGCAAAATTCCGATAAGCCTTCAGGTACGATGTAATGTCGCCATAAATTTCACCGATACGCTGGTATGTCCAAATTGCCGGTTCAACAGGCGCACCAAGACGAATCCCGATATTCTTACCAAGCAAACCTGCGTAAACGCGCTCAACATAATCATCTGGGATAAACGAGGCCATAAATGTAGATACCTGCCTTATTTAATAGCGGCACAGAGCATCTTCGTGCTTTTTGGCTCTTGCTACTCAATCGCGGCGATGCCTGTGCCCCAAAACTCATACTCTCAATTCTGTTAAACGATTCTTCATTATATCGGACATGACGATGTGCTATTTCAGCACAGTCTGGGCATACTTCGTCAATTCAGTACCGCCAGCTCGATTCCATTTTTGAGCAAACTCATCGAATGCTGAGATTGGCTTTTTGCCAGTAATGATATCCGCTTCATATTCCTTGTAGAGATTGCTCATCGCATCCCAATTTGTAATATATTGTTCTGGAATAAGGAATGTTTTGTCAGGCATCATATACATGACCGCGAGCTTTCCTGCTTCTACTGCAGCATCGGTCATAATAGGACGGGAAAGAGGTTTATCAGGATTAAAACCATTGAATGAATCGCCAAACCAGCCATTCACCCATTCAGGATATCTGTCTGTCAATACATACCGATTTGGCTCCTCAATATAATGGACACCTGGAATACCAAGCTTAGCAATCTTAAGACCAGCGGGACCCCACATAAAGTCCAAAACTTCAAACGCTACATCTTTTACCTTTGAAGTAACTGGTATTGCAAAACCACGGGATTCCTTAATCACATCCACAAATGGCCCAAGACCTTGCGACTTACCGGTCGGGGGAGGGAGAGGAACTATCGTTGTATTTTGGGTTTTCATCATCTTATTTGCATAGACATCAACGCTTGATGGCGCGACACCAGCGACCATTCCTGCCTTCCCTTCATAAAACGCTTGCTCCTTTGTGTCCCATTTCTTGGTCAGATATTCCGGATCAAGTAGACCTTCCTTATAAAGCTTTGCATAAAATGTAAGCTTTTCTTTTTCATTGGGTGTTACTCTACAATAAACCCACTGACCATCGCTCCCCTTCATCCAAGTAGAAGTGATACCAAAGGCTGCATCAAAAATGGAATCGAGTTCTTCTGCACCATTGGTTGCGCCTGTTATAGAAATGCCATACTGTGCACCCTTCTTTTGTACGAGATCTTTGAAAAGCGCATAATAGGCATCTATAGTAGGTTTTGCAACGAGCGCTTTTGCAGAAGGCAGCGAGTCGTACCAATCTTTTCTTATCACTGGTACGCGTACGCGTGGAGGAGCAACCCATACAAGGTAAGGATAATTTTCAAGCCTTGTTTTACTATGAGGATCGAGTACATTCTTTATGTACTTCGACTTGTTCACGTATGGTCTTAAATCTTCAAGCAAGCCCTGCATGGCAATTTTCTCATCGCTGCCTTGGAAATAAATGAGGTCTGGAATATCTCCCGACGTGATCATTAGGCTCACCTTCTCCGCATAGCTACCAGATGGTACCTTGACTACTTCGATCTTCACAGGCGTGCCCGCTGCAGCCATGCCCTTTTCGATAAGTTGAATGAACTGTGGTGTATTTGGATCTGTATCGAGGTCTTTAAGGACCAAACGAACCTTTGGTTGTGCTCCCGCAACTGCACATCCGAGAATTGCTATTGCAACAGCAAACATTAACATAGATTTGTTCTTTTTCATAAGAACCTCCTATTCTTTTACTCCCCCCTCCATTACTCCTCGTGTGTAATATTTGAGGACTAGAGGGTAGATAATGAGAACCGGTAGAATTGCTACAATGATGGTACTCGCTTGTAGTGCATTGTAGCTAAGCCTTGCAGCTTCGTTGTAACTATATAGTGCTCCCGAACCGATTAACGACGCAGTATCATCAAGTACTACAAATTGCCGTAGAATAAGCTGAAGAGGATATTTCATTGGATCGGTGAGATATATGCTTGCGCGAAAATATTCGTTCCAATGGAAAACTCCGTAGAAAAGTCCTATTGTTGCAAATGCAGATTTTGATAATGGAAATACAATATTTCTTAGGATTGTCATATTGGTTGCACCATCGACTTCTGCAGCTTCTATAAGAGAAGAAGGAATTTCCTCAAAGTATCGCATCATAATAATGAGATAATACACATTGACAGTTTTATAGAGGATAACTGCCCATAAGCTGCCCATTAGCCCAATTTTTTTGATAACAAGATATTCTGCAACAAGAGGAGGTTCGAGAATCATAATGACAATAGTAAGCACCATGAAAAAGCGCTTAAATGGCAGTTTAGGTCTTGTCAATGCAAAAGCTGCCATGGAAGTCACAATAAGATTCAGCGCTGTTCCTACAATGGTGATAAAGACTGAATTTAAAATACTGCGCATAAAAAGTGGGTTTGCGTAGAGTACCTTATAGTTGATAAGCGAAAAGCCCTTAGGCACTATTGTAAGTCCTCTAACTTCTGAGACTCTTGAAGGATCAGAAAGAGAAAGCGCAAGCAAATTGAGCAACGGAACAAGCACCAAGATAGATGCCAATAGCAATAGGATTGTAAAGCACCATCTCGAAAAGAGCTCTGCTCGAGGTATTCGCACTTTTTTAGGGGGATATTTATCTTTTACCATAAACCTTTCCCAGTTATTTTTTTTGATCCACAATGTGCAGACACAATTAACATAAGGCCGATAACGCCCTTAAAAAGACTCGCTGCTGTTGAAAATGAATATTGCATATTGACAAGGCCAATTCTGTACACATAGGTATCAAGGATATCTATCACACTGATTACAGAATCATTCATCATATTGAAAACCTGATCGAACCCTGCATTCAAAAAAAAGCCCATATTGAGAATAAAGACAGTCACCATTGTTGGAAGGAGCTCAGGAAGTGTAATAAAACGCATTTTCTGCAAAGTACTTGCACCATCTAGATCAGCAGACTCATAGAGACTTGGGCTGATCGCAATCAATGCAGCTAGGTATATGATCGAGTCCCATCCCATGCTGCGCCATGCCTCAGAAGCAAACAGCACCCATCGGATAGCAGACTTGTCTGTCATGTAATCGTGTGGCGGAAGCCCAAAAAATCCTCTAAGTTGATTGAACCCACCATTTGTAGGTGAAAGAAAAGCTATCCATATACCAGCAATAACAACCCAAGAGAGAAAGTGGGGTAAATAGGTCGTGGACTGAATAAATTTGCGAATAAATCCTGAACGGACCTCATTCAGCATAAGTGCAAATATTATAGGTAAGGGGAAATACAATATAATTTTCATAAAGCTGATGATGAGGGTGTTGCGAAGGACCTGGAAGAATGCCGGTGACGAAAAAAGTATGCGAAAATGCTTAAGTCCAACAAAAGGGCTTTTGCCAATAATACGATAATCCTGAAAAGCCATTGACATCCCCAAAATGGGAATAATGTGGTATACAAGGAAATAAATCAGTGCGGGAGCAAGCAAAAGTACAAGGCCCCAATCTTTTTTCTTTGATAGCGAATGCATACTCTTATTCCTCTAGACTGCAAGATAAAGCAACTAAATCCTTTGCGAGCTGCACAATATCTTCTTCCATGGCAAATTCGAGACAGGTTCCAGACGGTTTTCTCAATCTTTCAATCCATTCATTTGGGAAAGCGGTATCGCCATGCATCGCGCCTGAGAATGAGCAAACCAGACCAGAAATTGTATCTGCATCCCTTCCAAAATTTGCGCTCCAAAGAAGACTATGGTGGGGCTCACCATTGCAAAGCTTGAAAATTGCAAACACTTGAGGAATTGCTTCAGCAGCGGTTGCATGCTCCGGAGTCCAAAGCTTTATATGCAAGTCCTCATATGCATCTTCTATATTTTGAGCGCGCTCGCAGATGCTCATGGCAATGTCCATTGCATGCGCAATCCAGCTCCCAAGTGGCAACATCGATCGCGCAGTATGTACAATTTCTTCTGTGGTTCCATCTGCAATGGCTACCGCTATCGCTGCAGCAACAGCTTGCGCTGCCCAAATACCATCGGCATCGTGACTAACACATGCATCAGCTACTGCGGAAGCAGCAGCGCGCGAAGGATTTCCTGCAAAGAGAATGCCATGCGGTATTGCTCGCATCGCTGCACCATCATCGATATTCATTACATTGAATCTGCCAGATAGAGGCGGTTCCATACCGCGACTGAGATTCTCTATTGCACCATAAAGCGGTCGCCCTGCTCTCTTCTTTGCTCCACCTCTTTCAAGAATGTAGTGGCGCCATGCATTTGCAGTTTTCTGGGGTGTGAGATTTGCTTTGGCATCGAGTAGCATACGTGCAGTAAGTACACCGAATTCGGTATCATCGGTGCTTTTTCCATCTTCAAACAGACGAGTAATAAGACCATATCGATTACGATATTCCTGATTTCTCCCAAGATCGCCAACTGCGTCTCCGACTGCCAGCCCAATAAAAGCTCCAATAGCTCTTGATTCAAATATCTCTCGTTGTGCAAGAATGTCTGCTCGTGATTTCATTTTCCTTTCCTTCTATTTATTACGCTATCTCTGATCACAAGTTCACCAGGGAAAAGATGTTTTTCTGTTGAGTCCTGCGGATTCGCGATCCGTTTTAACAATAAATGTGCAGCAGCAACACCAATGAGTTGGCGAGGCTTGCGTACGGTTGTCAGCGGAGGATATGTCTGGGAAGATGCAGGGATATCATCCATACCTATGATCGAAATATCCACTCCCGCAATAATGCCAAACTTCCTGAGCTCATTCATTGCAGAAATTGCAACAATGTCATTGCCACAGAACAAGCTGTCGATTTGATTTTTCCAGTTATTGATGGTGAGCAATTTTCTTGCTAGCTCCTTACCGCCTTCTTCATTCAAATTCACAGAGAATAGAAGAGAGGGATCAAAAATAAGAGCTTTTTCGTGAAGAAAATCTTTATATGCTCGTGCTCTAAGAGAAAGATAGCGCTCGCTACCATGATCACTAGTTGCAAGGGCTATTTTTCTATGACCTGTTTCATAGAGGTATTCCATGCCAATCTTGGTTGCTTGAAGGGTATCGGTCCCTACCGTATCAATATGCTGTGCAGCAGTTCGCTCACCAATTAGGACTGAGGGTATACCCAGATTCTTGATAAGATCGATATTATCAGTAACGCTATTAAGAATGACCCCATCAAATCGAGACATTCGAGCGAGCTCATAGTAACGTGCTTCTCGCTCTTCACTAAAATCAGTGCTACCGATAACCACCGAATAACCTTCTGGTTCGAGCGAATCTTGGACCGCTCTCGCAATCTCTGACCAGAATGGATTTGCTACATCTGGAATCATGAGCAGGATCATATATGTTGTCTTTGTCCTTAAGCCTGCTGCTACGATATTCTTGCGATACCCAAGTTGATCGATTGCCGTATGTACACGCTTGGCTGTCTCTTGGCTGACAGATCCGCCCTTCTCCGAAATCACTCTAGAGACTGTGCTTTTCGAGACCCCTGCTAGACGCGCCACTTCATGAATACTAATCTTTTGCTTATTCATATTGGTATCGTTCCCATTAGTATTATAACACACCTTTCTGAAGATGCAAGTCATAATTGGGAACGTTCCCTATATTTATAGTACTAAGCTAATCATAAGAAAGAAATGAGGCATTCAATATTTTTTGAATTTTTGGATATATTAGAATCAAAATAAAAAGCTCAAGTTTAATGAATGTTTTAAGATAACAAACAATCTGAGCTCTTTTAAAGCTCTTTAAGTGAGACTACTTTAAATCTGAGGTTGAAAAGGGAGATTAAAGAAAACTTTTCTCGATATTATCTCCTCTCAGTCACCGAAGCTATTCTTCAAATTTACAATTTGAGCACATTCATCAATAAAGCACCGATTGTATATAACCACTCGTTTATATTTGTCTGACTGGCGTTTTCGATGTTCATTATTCCCCTGATGGAAGAGTGCTCGTTGAGAATCCTTTACTAAACCTTATGCATTAACTCTATATTCGCTCGTTTTATACTGAAGGTTGGTTTTAGTCGACGCTGTTGTGCTGTAGTGTATGCATGATGGGCGAAATAGTAGTCTTTCTGGTTCCTTACGATCTCTCTGTAGCTATAAAAGACATGTTCCTCAAGTGCCCTAGCCATACCTCACTTTTATGGTTTGCCCGAGATCATAACCTGAAACTGATCTTGCTCATGACTTGCAAAAACTGACATGTCATTTGTGACTCCCGGTATGGATGTCTGTGTGATATTCACATCCTGCCAAATTCTCTAATGCCATTTTTCTACATTTATCCTTTTTGTACTTCAGACTTGAATTGGCAATTCTATAAAATTGTCATCAAACTGACTAAATTTGGCATAATTTGGTCAGTTTATCTACAGTTTTATTATAGTACGCGATACTTACTCTATGCAATGGATCCCTCGGATGTACGAATTGGATCGTGACTTGCTTCGATTCTTGGCTCGCGAAAAGTAGAAGCATCTATCGATGCCTTCCCCTATTTAGCTTTTAGAGCTGAGACAGGAACGAGCATGGGTGGATATTTATCGCGAGATCGAATCGTACCTCGTTTTTGGGCTCTATCCTGAGGTGCTGGGCTTTGGTAGCGCCGCAGAAAAGACTGAATATCTCGTAAATCTACGCAACAGCTATCTTTTTAAGGACATTTTGGCGCTCGAACAGCTTCGAAATTCACAGAAATTGCAAGACATTGTGCGGCTGCTTGCATTTCAAGTGGGGAACTAAGTTTCTCTCAACGAGCTCGCCACGCAAACGGGTTTGAGCAAAAACACGGTGCAGCGCTATCTCGATCTACTTGAAAAGGCATTTATCATCAAAAAATTGGGGCTTTTTCGCGAAATCTCAGGAGCGAAATTAGCAAGAGCGCGAAATATTATTTCTGGGACGTGGGCGTGAGAAATGCGGTGATCAACGACTTTAGGCCCGTCGAGCTGCGCAACGACGTTGGCGCCTTGTGGGAAAATTTTGTCGTGATGGAACTCTTAAAGAAATATGAGTACGAGCACCACTACGCCAATTTCTATTTTTGGCGAAGCTACGACCAGAAGGAGCTCGATCTCGTCATAGAGGAAAAAAGCTGTGCTCTCTGGCTACGAAATCAAATGGCGCGACAGCACAGCCAAAATTCCGAAGCTGTGGCTCGACACGTACAAGGGCGAGGTGAGCGTGATTACGAAGGGAACCCTGCCGCCGTTGCTGGAGTCCAAAAACAATCAGAACCTGGAAGCCGACGAAAGAACAAAATGACAAAATAATAAGATAACTCAGAATCAATGCGATGATTTCTTTTCTTTCAATTCTTTTTACCCTTTAGAAAATCCGGATCCTGGTATGCCGGATTGGGATAGGTATAAAAACCACGGCCCGTTTTTACACCCAGCCAACCTTTGTCGACATACTCTTTTTTCAAGAATTCCGCATTTTTGTAGTTGCGCGAGTCATAATGGTCAGCATTCGATGATTCCGTAATGTGTAATGCTGTATCCAGGCCGACACTGTCCAGCATGCCAAGGGGTCCGATTGGCATTTTCGTGATTGCCATCCAAGCGCGATCCACATCGTACACCGACGCGACACCATCGGCGACTAGGGCAATCGCAGCACCGTTCAGGGAGCTGTACATGGCATTGAACACATACCCATGATTTTCCTTTTGGAGGACCATAGGTATCTGGTTGATAGAGCAGGCAAAGTCGCGCACGAGCTTCACAACTTCTGCTGAGGTTCCGGGATGGGGCATAACATCGGCTACATTTCCGATCCAGACCGGTTGGTGGAAATGGAACGCGAGGAATCGCTCGGGGCGACCGGTGGCTTCGGCGATAACCGACGGTAACAACATAGATGTATTGGTGGTGAAAACAGTCCGGCTGGGGCACAGGTCATTGAATCGGGCGAATACCTTTCTTTTCAAGGCAGGGTCCTCAGGAACTGATTCACTAAGCAGGTCTGCCTCCCGGGCTGCCTCCGCCTCGTCTGTCGTTGTCGCAATATGAGCAAAGGCTTTTTCCGCAATCGACTTCTCTAGGTAGCCACCAGCGATGAGATCGTCGGCATAGGTGGTGAGCCGCTGTTGAGCTACTACCAAGGCAGCCTCATTCATGTCGTAGAGAATGACTTTATAGCCATGGGCTGCGCACTGGAAGGCGATCTGCTGGCCCATTGTCCCGGCACCGACAATTAGTACTTTCTTGATATCTTTCATTTCCATTGGATCGCTCCTTTTTATCAGAACAAATGGATGCAGTCAAACTGATTATCGATAATTCATCGATAAAACAGTACTTATGATGATATTAAGTGTAGGAGCGCCATTTTGCTGTGTCAAGGAATATTCCCAACAAATATTTGCATTGATAACTTGGAACGACAATAGCTTTCCATAACAGCACACTTCGAAATAAGCTCTATTTGTTGTCGAGGAAACGAGGAGTACCTTATCAGAACCCGTGCGGGTGCAAAAGGCCGATTTTCCTACGGTCAACGTGGAATTGTTTAGCACAATCATCGTCACGCTGTCGCCTTCCAAAGGATCGATCGTGTTGCACCAGGTGTCGATATTCTGAATGGCAATCGGCAAAAAGCTGGTTCAGGGAAAAGGAAGAACAAACGGCTCGTCGATATTTGTCTGCATCACACAGCGATACGCATCTTGGTGGCTGAAAAAGAAATCAACATAGGCTTGCTTGGTTGCTTCATCATGTAGTCGTATAGCTTTCGAGCGGAGGGAATCTTATAAAATGGGCAGGATAATCGTAAGTCTTTCATAGCTCTTTTGGCCTCACTTCGGCGATGTGCTACACCATATTTATTACAAGAAAAGAGTAGAGCTTGTTTTGTTTCTTGTCCGCATGCATGAGGTCCCTCTATAACGCAAGCCCGATTCCGATCAAGGGCTAAGCTATTCCATTACCTTCACAAAGCTGTTTCTATCAGTTGTGCCCCTGTACTAAGTTGGCCATGACGATTATCCCCTGTTGCCCAGAGGCTGCCATCACTTTTCAGCACCATGGTGTGATAATAGCCGCCGGATGCTGCGTCCACCTTCAGTGGTGGCCACGTTCCAGCCATGGGGCTACAACCCAAAAGCAAGGAAAGCATTAATATCCCAATTGATCCTGCATACAAGAAATTTTTTTGCATATACGCCTCCTCTTGCCTTTTTGAAATCCACATACAATTCGATTATATTGTTGCTATCTCATTGCTTGTCAAAGAAAAATTGAAACTTGTGTTGCATGATAGATTGCAAAGTCTCTACTATCTAAATTCCAAGACTCGGCATAAACTTCTGTATCGGGAGGGACCATCATGGATACCACTAGTATCGAATTGAATGAGCTTGAGATTGTGGGAAGAGGAGTGACCTCGGAGGTATATCGGCTCGACGACGAAAAAGTGCTCAAATTGTTCACCAAGGATTACTCCAAAGAGGTGGTGGATTACGAGGCAGGTATAGCGTACGAGGTCCAAAGACTCAATGTTTCCGCTCCCAAAATCTATGGCATAGTGACGATAGGGGAACGTTATGGCATCGTCTATGAATATATCAAGGGTATGTCGCTGGCCGACGAACTCTCGAACAATCGGCAAGATGCAAAAGCAATAGAAGAAATAATAGACGAACTCGTACGCAAACAATTGGAAGTAGGTATAGTCGAAAGTCCGGCCCTCCCAAAACAAAAGACAAGATTTCGGCTCCAGCTCGATAGGACACATCTCGATGAAAAAACAAAGGACAAAATGAATGCCTACCTCGCCTCGATGCCTGAGAAAAACAACGTGTGCCACGGGGACTTTCATCCTGGCAACATACAAAGAGTGGGAGATCGCCTTGTCCTCCTCGATTGGATGAACTGCTATTCCGGAAACATAGAAGGCGATCTCATAAGAAGCATCTTGACGATGGAAACGCCGTATTTGCCCACACACGGGACTCAGGAGGAAGACTCGAATTTCAGGAGCTTTAAGCAATACCTCGCAAAGCTTTACAAGCAAACAGTCCTTTCAAAATATGACATCGAAAACTATGGAGCTTGGCTTGCAATTGGCGCAGGGCTGAAGCTGTCCGACAGTCTTGCGGACGAGCAGCCATGGCTGAATAATATCATAGAGGAAAATCTCAAGTACTTAGCAATAGTCTAGATTATACCGAACTCTATCGATCTTAAGTCTATAAATACTTTATTTATAATAAAATAGGAAAGAAAAGCCATACGATGCTGCATATGGCTATGTCTTTTGGCTTTAAGCCAAATAGGTCAACTACCTTCGATTGCAGTACGTTAGGAGTTGAAAGTCTGTCAAAGACAGAACTTCCACCTATTCCGACTATCAAGGTCATTGTATTGAGCGTCAAGGTTGGCAGCTCGGCTGTCATATGCTCTTATTTCGTGACGATCTCATTTTGTTGGTAACCGACTATATGTCAGGTCATGAGCCGATCACGCTCAAACTCATACACACAAAGGTGCTCGCCATAAACCTTCGTCCGTACCTTAGTGTTCCTTAGGATCTTCGGCACCGAGTATTTGCTGCTGAGATGTGTGATATATCCAAGCTTGTCTACACTGCCGATTATGAAAACCCAAGAGAGTTCGGAATACTATGAAGCGGTAATGCAGCCTTAAATAACGTGCTTCTTCCTTAAGGTATAGGGAAAGTCCTCTTTGAAAAGGCAGCATGAATTAGATAGGCTCGTACAAGAAAGAGGTAAGAGTTAGGCTCGATTTCTAGAGTTTGAATCGAGTATGCGAAAGGCTGCACTCAAGGTTGCCAACAAACTAATAGAAGCGAATCTCAATAAGGAAACAA
>Ga0208695_1001965_pt1 | contig 15934 bp, 12 predicted proteins | sample AD_UKC111_MetaG_FD_184449 | JGI IMG/M metagenome (GOLD analysis project Ga0208695, IMG submission 184449) | Active sludge microbial communities of municipal wastewater-treating anaerobic digesters from Hong Kong - AD_UKC111_MetaG (SPAdes)... | ecosystem: Engineered > Bioreactor > Anaerobic >... | reverse complement strand
CTTTAAGTTGCTCCTCAGTTTGCCCTACAGCAGCCACCTCGGGCCAAGTATATACTACTCCTGGAATCAAATTATAATCAATATGTGGTTTTTGACCAGCAATTTGTTCTGCAACTAAAACACCCTCTTCCTCTGCTTTATGAGCCAACATCGCACCTTCCACCACATCACCGATGGCATAAATGCCTGAAACTGTAGTTTCTAAATGCTTATTTACAGGTATTCTTCCCTTTTCATCTAATGTAATTCCTACATTTTCTAATCCCAATCCATCAGAATAAGGTCTTCTCCCAATAGCAATTAAGCAATAATCTGCTTCTGTAGTTAGAATATCTTCAGTATCTCTCTTTTTATAACTAACTATTACTTTTTTGCCCTTGTTTTCTACAGAAGTCACAGCATGTTTTACAAAAAACTTAAAACCCAAATCTTTCAAAGTTCTTTGCAACTCCTTGCTGCAATCAGCATCCATTGTTGGGATAATTCTATCAGCAAATTCGATTACTTCCACCTCAGAGCCAAGTCTTGCAAACACAGAGCCAAGTTCTAAGCCAATTACTCCACCACCAATTACGACAAGTTTCTTAGGTACTTCCTTAAGGCTTAAAGCTTCTGTTGAAGTTATTATTCGTTTTTTGTCATAATTCATTGAAGCAGGTGTGACTGGTTTTGAGCCTGTTGCAATTATTGTTTTGTTGGTTTCAATAGTTTGCGTTTTTCCACCACTGTCAGTGATTAATATTGTATTCTTATTCACAAACGAACCTACTCCGTTATAGACATCAATCTTATTTTTTTTCATTAAAAACGAAATGCCGCCACTTGTTTGGGTCACCACTTCGTTTTTGCGATTCACCATTTGATCAAAATCTACTTTGATGGAACCAACCTTGATGCCATGTGCAGCAAACTTATGAACAGCATTGTGATAATGTTCAGACGAGTCCAATAATGCTTTGGAAGGAATGCAACCCACATTAAGGCATGTACCTCCTAAAGTATTATATTTCTCAATAATAGCAGTTTTTAAGCCTAATTGAGCTGCTCTAATTGCCGCAACATATCCACCAGGACCAGATCCGATGACCACCACTTCGTAATTCATAATCTACTATTAACTTTTAACTCTGTTGATTATTATTTGGATTGTTATTGTTTTTTGGTGGAAATTTTTTGAATTTCTTTTTGAATGGCTTTTTGAATCCATTATTTGGATTGTCGCCATTTTGTTTTTTGCCATCCCCATCTACAATATTTTCGTTAGTTGGAGCTGGAGCGTCTTGCTTCTGAGGTGGATTGTTTTTATCGCTATTAACAATTGGTTTGTCCAAATTGTTTTTGTCTTGATTTCCTTCTCTATTTTGATTAAAAGGCTTTTTCTCCCACTTTTTATTTGGGTGTTCTTGCCTTTGTTGTTGTGATTCCGATCTGTTGTTATTATCGTGTTTTGGTTGTCTGTCGCCTCTAGGTTGTTGATCATTACGCCTGTTTTGAGGATTTTCATTTCCTCCCTTTGGTTGATTCGTTTCTTTATTTTGATTCAAAGGCTCTTGTGTATTCGTTCTTTGATCATTACCTCTAGGTTCTCTATTACCCTCTCTTGGCTCACCAGTATTTGGTTTTTTCTTCTTTTTCTTCTTTTTCTTTTTCTCATCTGGTAATTCCACTGCTCCAGTTACATCTTCATAACCCACTTCTTTTTCAAGATCTTCTGCGATGATCTGCATTTGACTCAATTCGGGTGGCATCTGTCCTTTCGAAAGCATTTCTTGCATTCTCCTCACTTGAATAGGCTCTAATGGGAAAGTTTTATTGGATTTATCGTTCTCATAGCCATAAAATAAAACTCCTTTAAAGATGTCTGTCTTTACCAAAACCGCCATTCCTCCAGCTGTTTTTATCTTTTCAGCATTCTGAGGAAACTGCTCCAATGCCTCCATATAGACATCCAACTCGTAGTTCAAGCAACATTTCAACCGCCCACATTGCCCAGATAATTTTGCTTGATTAATAGCCAAATTCTGGTATCTTGCAGCTATTGTTGATACAGACTTGAAGTCAGTTAGCCAAGTCGAACAGCAAAGTTCTCGTCCACAAGAGCCAATACCACCTATTTTAGCACTCTCCTGTCGAACGCCGATTTGACGCATTTCGATCTTTACCTTAAAATCTTTTGCAAAATGACGAATCAATTCTCTGAAGTCAATCCTTCCTTCGGCAGTATAATAAAATGTAGCTTTCCTCCCATCGCCTTGATATTCAACATCGCCAATTTTCATGTCGATATTCAAAGTTTTTGCAATTGCTCTTGCCTGAATCATGGTAGGCTTCTCCATAGAACGAATATCTTGAAGCTTCTCCAAGTCTCTTTCGTTGGCTTTTCGAATTACATTTTTGAACAAAGCATCTTCTTTGATACTTTTCTTTTTCACTTGAAGACGTGCTAATTCACCAGATAGGCTAATTTTCCCAATGTCGAATCCATTTTCAGATTCCAACATAACATAATCGCCAGTGCTAGCTCTAGTATTTGGAGGATTTCTATAAAAATCTTTCCTCGATCCATTTCTGAAACTTACTTCAACTAACTCATAATCAGAAGCTTCTTCTATATCTAATGTGGTTAACCAATCAAAAGTATTCAATCTATTACAACCTCCTGACGAACAACCTCCACTCCCACATCCACAGCCTTTTCCTAAGTCCGATGACACAGTACAACCTGAACATCCCATTTATTTCTTGAATTTAAATATATTATTTAATTGAAGGGAAGCATCTACAAAGAGTATTTTCGTATTAGCATTCCTTTCTATATGATAGATGATTTGGTTGATTAATTTTATAGCCAAATCGATTTGATGCAAATGTACTATTTTGGATAACTTCAAAATAGTTATTTTGTCATTTTCGTTTAAACGAAGTTTTGCGTTTCCTGTTGCATGATACATCATCAACTCTCTAAATATATGCAATCCGTAGGTCAACATATTTTTTAATTGTTCTTTACCAATTGCTGCTATTTTTTCTGCTACTGGTATCATTTCTATGCCATTACCCACATAGCATTTACGAAGCCAATCAATGAAAATTTCTGAATTGTTTTGCAATGAGTGATTCGCAATATCTAATGCAGCACCTAAGTTTCCATTTGCAATCTGAGCAATTTGCTGTGCTTCAGTTGAAGACAAATTGGTGTATAGTTCCAAACCTTGCTCAACTTCTTGATCGCTAAAGGAATGAAAATGAAGCAATTGGCACCTCGATAGAATCGTTGGTAAAATCTGCTCCGTATCTTCAGCTACGAATATAAAAATGGTATTATCTGGTGGCTCTTCGATTAACTTCAACAACCGATTACCTTCTTTTGCCAAAAACTCTGGCAACCAAAGGATTAATATTTTTTTCCCACCCTCAAATGCTTTTAAACTCAGTTTTTTAGTAATTTCCAAACATTCTTGAGCAGTAATATTCCCTTGTTTGTTCTCAGCAGCTATTTGGTTCATCCAATCATTTTGGGTCGCATAAGGGAAATGATGCACAAATGCCCTCCAATCCAAAATATAATCAGTACTAATCGGCTTATCACCAGACTTTTTGGTAACTACTGGGTAGGAAAAATGAACATCGGCATGTATGAGTTTTTCGTTCTTTTGGCAATTATCGCATTTCCCACAAGAATCATTCTCTGACTTATGCTCACATAAAAGATAACTTGCAAAAGCTCTTGCTAGTGATACCCCACCACAACCACTCGGACCAACCAACATGATGGAATGCGGCAATCTTTCATGATGATTCATGGTGGTTAGTTGCTTCTTCAAGAGCTGATGTCCTATGATTTGTTCAAATTTCACAACACAAAGTTAGTCAAATCCCCAATTTTCTTTGCAAGATTATATTTTGATAAAGTTTTTTACGTTTTTTAAATCACTTAATACAACCAAAATATTACATTTGGGTTCATTCAATGCTACTTCGATGAAGAAATTCTTACCATTTTTTGTGATTATTGGGTTGTTTGCTTGTCATCGGCAAACTAAGCCAAGCGATATGGATTATGCCAAAAAAGCCAATGAATTGGCTCATAAATTTATCATAACTGATGGTCATGTGGACTTGCCTTATCGACTAAAAGCAAAAAACTTTAAGCTCACGAAGGAATATATGGGCATACCAATCGAAACAAAAGAAGGGGATTTCGATTATGTTCGTGCAAAAAAAGGAGGGCTTTCCGCTCCGTTTATGTCCATTTATATTCCTTCGGAATATCAAATAAAAGGTGGAGCAAAATTGTTGGCTGATTCATTGATCAACATGATAGAAACTATTGCAAATAATCATCCCGATAAATTCAGTGTGGCAAAATCTGTAGCCGAGGTGGAGCAAAATTTCAAAAAAGGAATTATTTCTTTGCCAATGGGAATGGAAAATGGAGCTGGCATCGAAGATAATCTTTCCAACTTATCCTATTTTAAGCATCGTGGCATCAGTTATATAACTTTGACACATGGCAAAGACAATAAAATATGTGATTCCTCTTACGATACTACTGCTACTTGGAATGGATTGAGTCCTTTCGGCGAACAAGTGGTGAAGGAAATGAATCGTCTGGGCATAATGGTTGATATTTCTCATGTGTCAGATAGTGCATTTTATGATGTAATGGCTTTGTCTAAAGCTCCTTGTATTGCCTCACATTCAGGATGTCGATTTTTTACACCAAAATTCAAAAGGAATATGAGCGACGATATGATTCGATTGTTAGGAAAAAAAGGTGGCGTTGTTCAAATCAACTTTGGATCGACTTTTTTGGATAGTAAAGTGCCTGAATATCAAAACAAAAAAAGAGATGAGCTAAGAGCATTATTAGCAGAGAAAGGACTAAAAGAGGAAGATGATGCTGCAAAACCGATCGTAGAAGAGTTTAGAATTAAGAATCCAAAATTATATTCAGATGTAGAAATGGTTGCCAATCACATTGATCATGTAGTGAAAATTGCTGGGATCGACCATGTTGGGCTGGGTTCGGATTTCGATGGAGTGGGCGATTCGTTGCCAACGGGCTTGAAAGATGTAAGCCAATATCCAAACTTAATTGCAGTTTTATTGAAAAGGGGTTATAGCGAAGAAGATATTTCAAAAATCTGTTACAAGAATGTATTTCGTGTTTGGAGCCATGCTCAAGTTAATGATTAAATAATAATTTTAATTCAAAAATTAATATTCTTCATATAGATTTAATTATCAATAAATTACACTTTGTTGGCTAATTGCCCACAGGCAGCATCTATGTCTTTTCCCCTGCTTCTTCTCACAGTGACCGTTACGCCTAATCTTGTTAGGTGAGCTGCAAACTTATCCAATCTATTTTCATCCGATTTTTCAAAACTTACCCCATCTATCGGGTTGTATTCTATGATGTTCACTCTCACAGGGAATCGTTTACACAGTTTTGCCAAATTTACTGCGTCCTCTACATTGTCGTTAAAGCCCTGAAAAGCAATGTATTCGTAGGATATTCTATTTCCCGTAGTCTTATAAAAATATTCGAGAGCATCCATTAATACGCCCAAACTATTTTGTTCATTAATTGGCATGATGGTATCTCTTTTGGCATCATCCGCAGCATGAAGGGATAGGGCTAAATTGAATTTTACTTTGTCATCGGCTAGTTTTCTTATCATTTTTGCAATTCCAGCCGTACTCACCGTTATTCTTTTGGGCGACCAACCTAACCCTTCTGGAGAAGTAATCCAATGAATACTTTCCAAAGTGTTTTTGTAGGTGAGCAGCGGTTCTCCCATGCCCATATACACGATATTCGTCAGCGGATGCTGGTAATTATCCAAACATTGCTGATTGACAGCTACCACTTGGTCGTAAATTTCTCCTGCATCTAAGTTTCGGATTCTCCCCATTTGTCCAGTAGCACAGAACTTGCAAGTTAGGCTACAACCAACCTGAGTGGAGACACAGACCGTGAATCGATCATGCTCTGGCACAGGGATTAGCACCGATTCGATCAACGAACCATCTTGCAACTTGAATCTCGATTTGATTGTGCCATCCGAGCTATTTTGGAGTTTATCCAAACTGATGGTTGGTATAAAATAGTTTTCTAATAGTTTTTCCCTCAGTGATTTGGAAAGGTTAGTCATGGCATCAAAGTCAGTAACGCCCTTTTTCCACATCCATTCCAAGATTTGTTTTGCCCTAAATTTGGGTTCGCCCATCCCAATCAGATCATCTTCCAATTCTTTTTTTGACAATTGTCTTATATCTATTTTCGTACCCACAGCAGTCATACTTTGCATTAATGAACCGATCCGAAACAGAACGGTTGATAAAAAAAAGCAAAGATAGGTATAATTAAGGTGTGGAAAAAATGGAATGAAAATATCAGATGGTGAAATAGGTCGTTTTGATTGATATTCAAATTAGTAATTGGGTTCTTATGATGTATTGAGCGAAATTGCAAATTTAATTTTTAGGATATATATGAAACTTTAATCACCCCAAAATGAAATTTTAAGAATGTTTTATTATATAATATTAGTGAGAAAAAGACCTAAAAAAATAGGGCTTTTTAGGGTTCTAAATAACTATTCTGTTGAAATAATAGATCTGTCAAAATATTTATACAAAACAAATCCAATTCCAAATGTTATCAATCCAATTATATTCCCTTCAATCGAAATTTTAAATTGTGCCCCAGTCAATAAATAAATTATTGTACTTAACAAAATCATTCCACCAGAGGCAATCATTAGTAGTGCCAATATTTTTGTTAACTTTTCAAAATATATAAATGAATAATTTGCCGAAATTACAATAGACATTATGAGCAAAATATAAATAATAGAAAACAATCTTGTTTCTCTGGCTAACTGAAGAATACACATTATCATGATTAGCAACATTATACAAAATAAAAAGTACCTATACCACTTTTTTAATCTACCTATTAACATTGATATATTGTTTTTTTAATACTGAATTTAAGAACAGATTAATGCAATACCTCCTATAAATAGTTATATCGAAGATCCAATTAATTTAACATTCATTAAAAAATAGCTATCTGAATCATCATACCTTAATCTAATTTTAAAGATATATACTCCAAACAATATTAAAATCACACTAATTAATTTAATATCCATTAGATTAATAATTTACTTTGATTTTTTCTATATAATATTTTAAGAATCCTAAATTCCCCTTCTAAAAAGATTTTTTATAATTATGCATATCCTTGTGTTTATCAATCTAGAGATCATCCATAATACTAATGAATTTATAAAAACATAAATCATCATTAATACAAGTGACTAATACATTAATATAAATATCTGAAATAATGTATAAATATTGAAAAATGCTTAGCAAAAAATTCCAAATACTTCACATAAAGACTTGGTAGTAAGTAAAAAAGCAAGCCCTAATAAAAAAATCAAAACAGCAGACCCAATTAGCCTCACATTCATAATGTGTCGTCCGATTGAATCATCAATTTTCAATCCTAATTTAAACAAGTACATTGCCAAGACAAAAAATAGAATGCCCAATATTTTAGTTCCCATTTTTATTTTCTTCTAATATCTTCTTAACTCCAAACTCAGTTACTATTTTACTTAAACCTGCTTGAGCTCTATAAATCTACTTAGTAACATTTGCCACAGGTAACTGCTTAATTGTAGATTCAACAGGTAAGGGAGCCAACTCGGCAGCAATATCTATACTTGCATTAACAACATTTTCCTTTGTAAAACCACTTTCATTAAAATTAGCTGCATTTTCAATTAATTTACCTACAAGAGATATCCCTTCACCCGCAGCAGAAAGAGTCAACGATGCTCCTTCTGTTACTGGTGCACCTATATAGCCAGCTGCAGCAATGGCATCGCCTGTATTGTTAACAACTTTCCCAACATCTTTAACAACTGCATTTCTTTCATTAATCATCTTTTCGTATTTAGCTATTTTCTCCTTCGAATTTGAAGGGTTTACAGTTACAAACGTATTTTCTTTTTGGTTATAATAACTAGTAGTACCATTACTATTATTATATGTATGATTAGTTGCTCCGCCATCATTTGCAACTCCTTCCCTTCTTTTATAAGACCCATCTTTCTGTTGATCAAAAATCCAATCAGGTGCTTTTCCATCTGGATCTATCAAATTTAAAGGATTATTCATTGTATAATTATATGGGCTCCAAGACTTATACTTCTCTGCCAATGGATCCACACTCCACCATCTACCTACAACGGGTCATATCGCCTTGCACCAAAGTCATCCCATCCATAAGGTTCTGATTCTTTGCCATTATATCTAAAAGATGTTGGTTTAGTGCTACCTGTAGTTTTCCATGGTCCCGAAAATTCTAACCCAAATGGATAATAATGTAATTCTTGGCGTAAGTTACGAATATTTTCTGGATCAATCTTAATTATAAAAAATTCAACAATCTAGCCAAATATTATAATTTTCAAATCATGAATCTTCTTTTTTTAGCCCCTTTCTAAAATCATTAAATCTCATTTGTTCGTTTGATTTATGAATTATCTTATCTTTGGCATCAATATTTTATTAAGCTTAATCTTTTTATCGTTATGTCTGACCAAAGGATAATCGAATGTGTGCCAAACTTTAGTGAGGGGCAAAACATAGAAGCCATTCAGCAAATTACCGCAGCAATTAGTACCATCCCTGGTGTTAAACTATTAGATGTTGACCCTGGAAAAGCTACCAATAGAACTGTTGTTACCTTCGTCGGTAGCCCAGATGCTGTTGTGGAAGCTGCTTTCCAAGCTATCAAAAAGGCTGCTGATGTGATTGACATGAGCAAACACAAAGGCGAACATCCTCGGATGGGGGCTACCGATGTCTGTCCACTCATCCCTATAGCTGGTGTGACAATGGAAGAGACCGTTCAGTATGCTCACCAATTAGCCAAAAAAGTAGGCGAAGAACTTTCTATCCCTGTATATACCTACGAAGCTGCTGCAACAAGACCTGAAAGGAAGAATTTGGCTGATATTAGAGCTGGTGAGTACGAAGCTTTGCCCGAAAAACTTAAAAAAGCAGAATGGATGCCCGACTACGGAGCTCCTACTTTCAATGCAAAAGCTGGAGCGACTGTGATCGGAGCTAGAGATTTTTTGGTGGCTTACAACGTCAATCTGAATACTACCTCTGTAAAACGAGCAAATTCTGTGGCTTTTGACATTCGAGAGCAAGGAAGGGTGATGCGGGAAGGCGACCCTATCCATGGCAAAATCATCAATGACGAAAACGGAGAACCACTTAGAATACCTGGTACTTGCAAAGCCGTGAAAGCGATTGGATGGTATATTGAGGAATATGGGTTAGCTCAAGTATCCATGAATCTGACTGATATAAATATCACACCACTTCATATTGCTTTCGATGAATGCCAAAAAAGTGCAATGGCTAGAGGGCTTAGAGTGACTGGCTCCGAACTGGTAGGAATGATTCCGAAGAAAGTACTGACGGATGCTGGAAGATATTTCCTTGAAAAACAACACTTATCCAGTGGTGTATCGGAAGAGGAATTGATCAGAATTGCAATAAAGACACTAGGTTTAGATGAATTAGCACCTTTTGACCCAAAACAAAAAATTATCGAATATAAGCTTGAAGATAAACGAAGATTAGTGAGCATGGATTTAAGAGCATTCGCCAATGAAACTGCTTCAGAAAGTCCTGCTCCTGGTGGAGGGTCTATTTCGGCTTATGTGGGTGCTTTGGGTGCTTCTTTAGCCACTATGGTTGCCAATCTGAGTGGCAATAAAAAAGGATGGGAAAGCAAGATACCAGCATTTTCGGTTTGGGCAAATAAAGGTCAAATCCTTAAAGACAAACTCTTATGGTTGGTAGATGAAGACACGAATTCATTCAATGCAATTATAGAAGCCTTTAGGTTGCCGAAGGAAACCGCTGAAGAAAAAGCCATAAGAAAAGAGGCTATTCAAGCAGCTACCATATATGCTGTAGAAATTCCATTGCAAGTGATGGAAACCAGCTTTAAGGTATTCGAAATTGCGAAAGAAATGGTGATAAACGGCAATCCGAATTCGATAACGGATGCTGGAGTGGGGGCAATTTGTGCAAAGACCGCTGTTTCTGGTGCCTATTTGAATGTGAAAATAAATATTAGTGGCTTGGACGACAAAGATTTGGCTACCCAATATCTATCGAAAGCTGAGTCGATTTTTGCCGCAGCAAACTTAGCTGAGCAAGAGATTTGGAACATCGTCAATCAAAATATTTAATACTATTGAATTGATTTTAAATAAATTACAACCTTATCCTAAATGAATAAAAGTATTTATTTTTCCTTACTTCTATCAATTTTATTTACTGCAAACTCTTTTGGTCAAAGTATAAAAGCTCTTGAAGATCAATTGAATAAAACTGAGGATTTATCTGAAAAGATGCGATTACATTACGAAATTGCAGTGAAAGTGCTCAATAGCGATCCTGCCAAAGCATCCGATTATGCTCACATGGCATATAATAATGCTACTGATCTAAAAAATAATCTTATGATGGGCAAATCTGCATATATCAATGCTGAGGGTTTTTATAGGAGAAGAGATATGAGTAATGCAAAAATAAGATACGAACGCAGCTTAGGGCATGCCAAAGCTGCTGGAGATGGTAATACTGCCTTGCAATGTTATAAAAAATTACAAGATATTGCAGTGAGTAATTCCGATTTCAGAGCTGCATATACCTATGGTCAGCAAGCAATTGATATGCTCAGCAAAGGTGTTTTCAAGCCAACAGTTGACAATTTATCAAGTGGATCAAATGCCTCTTGGCAAAAAGAAAAGGAACAATTGCTTAAAGAAAAAAGAGCTTTAGAACTCCAATTGTCCAGCACTAGTCAGGAAAAAGAAAAACTCAACAACGATAAATCAAAGTTATCCACCGACAAAACTAAACTTTCGAGAGAAAAGGAACAGGTGGAACAATCGCTTAGCACCATTACAACTAACCTGAATGAAAAAGAAAAGGCAATCAGCAAAATGAGTGCTCAACAAGCCAAACTTGAAGCAGTAAAAGCAAATCGTGAAAAGCAAATCGCAATTCTAAAAAAATCACAGGCAGAGGACGAACTTGTTTTGCAGAAAAAACAAAATGAGATCAAACAAAAGGATTTACAGCTTGAGAAAAATGCAAATCTTAGAAATATGTTGTTGTTGCTCTCAGGGTCGGGTATTGCTTTAGCTGGTTTGGCATTTAGCCGCTATCGTTCTAAAAAGAAAGCAAATGACGAGTTGGCGATAAAAAATAATATCATCGAAAAAGAACAAGAAAGATCAGAAAGACTATTATTGAACATTCTTCCACCAGCAATTGCACAAGAACTTAAAGAAAAGGGGAAAGCAATGGCTAGAAAATATGAGGAAAGCACAGTGCTATTTACAGATTTTAAGAACTTTACGAATATTGCTGAAAAACTCTCACCTGAAGAACTAGTCAGTCAGCTAGACTATTATTTCAAAGGGTTTGATGCGATAATCAAAAAATATAATATCGAAAAAATCAAAACTATTGGAGATGCTTATATGTGTGCAGCAGGTTTGTCAGGGAAAAAATCGGATGCCACAGCTATGGTAAAAGCAGCTTATGAAATGAAAGATTTTATGAAAACTGCTCAATATGAAAAAGAAGCGAATAGCTTACCGTTTTTTGAGGCGAGAATTGGTATTCATACGGGTCCTGTAGTGGCTGGTGTTGTAGGGGATGATAAGTTTGCTTACGATATTTGGGGCGACACTGTTAATATCGCCGCTAGAATGGAGCAAAATTGCGAACCTGGGGAGATAAATATTTCTGAAAGCACCTATTGGCAAGTGAGATATACATTTGAATGTCAATATAGAGGAAAAATATATGCAAAAAACAAAGGGGAAATTGATATGTATTATGTTAAAAATATGTTGGATTAATTAATATGAAAATTTCTTCAATTGTTGCTAGTGCCAAAAATGGAGTAATTGGCTACAATAATCAAATTCCTTGGTATTTGCCCGCCGATTTAAAATTTTTTAAAAAAATCACCCAACACCATCACATCATAATGGGTCGAAAATGCTTTGAATCTATTGGAAATCCATTACTAAATAGAACTAATATTGTCATCACTCGATCTCCTTTTTTCATTGTAAGTGGTTGTATAATAGCTCATAGCATTGATGAGGCATTGCAAATAGCTGCTGACAATGGCGAAACAGAAGCGTTCATCATTGGTGGCGGTGAAATCTATAAACAAAGTATGGATTATTGGGATAAGCTCTATTGGACAGAAGTAGATATCAAACCCCAAGGGGACGTTTTTTTCCCAAAAATGGATCTATCCGATTGGACTTTGATTTCTAAGGATTGTCATGATATTGATGAAAAAAATGAGCATGCTTATTGCTTTAATATTTATGAAAGAAAATAATTAATTTATCCATCTCTCCATAGGATATGCATCAACAGCCATTTTTAGAACCAGAACAAAAAGCTCTTGAAATAAATCTAGACGAAAAAATATATGGCACTTTCGCCGAAATTGGGGCAGGGCAAGAGGTGGCTAGATATTTTTTTCAAGCAGGGGCTGCATTAGGCACAATAGCTAAGACGATGTCTGCATACGACAAAACCTATTCTGATGAAATTTATGGTCCTGAGCCAAGTGGTAGATATGTTTGTGAGTCAAGGCTTTATAAAATGCTGGAACATGAATACGACTTGATGCAGACCCGTTTGCAAGGAATAAAACCAAACACAAATTTCTTTGTTTTTGCAGACACAGTTGCAGCTATTAATTATACAAAAACAATTCCTGGCGATGGTTGGCTTGGCATTCGCTTTCAGTTGGACCCAAATGGGGCAACCAATGATTTGGTGATACATGTAAAAATGCTCGACAATGACAATAGGCTTCAGCAACAAGCAATAGGTATTCTTGGCACCAATCTGATTTACTCCTGTTATCGCTATCAAGATAAGCCCGAAAAAATGCTTACTTCATTGATGGATAGTCTTCAAGGAAGGGTTTTGATAGATATGGTTCGACTGACAGGACCCAATTTTATAAATATTGATAATCGATATTTAAGTTTGTTGTTGGTAAAGAACAATATGACAAATGTGGCAATGTTCGGTCCTAGCAAACAAAATATTCATCCATCTGAGTTTCTGTATAAAAAAAATGTTCTGATTGTAAGAGGTAGCTTCAGACCCATCACTTTAGTGAATGAAGATATGATCCTGACAAGCTATCAACAATTTGTGGATGAACAACAAATTAAAGAAAATGAAGCTTCGCTACTTCTTGAAATTACTATAGATAGCCTTAAAAACAGTAATGGCGATATAGATATTCGAGATTATATTGATAGAGTAGAATTACTTAATTTGCTAGGTTATACGGTTGTAATATCAAATTGCGAACAACATTTGAAGCTAATTAGATACTTAAAAGATTATAAAATCAAGAAAATTGGTCTTGCCTTAGGAATCATTCCGTTTACCGATTTGGTTAATAAAAGATATTTGGAATTTAAGGATAATAATGAAGTATCCTTATTAAGTGTGTTTGGAGAGTTGTTCCCAAAAGTTTTTACACTTTATGTCTATCCAGCAAAAGATGGAAATAGTTCATCCCTTAACACATCGAGTAATATGGAAATCCCAGAAGAAGCTCAGTTTATCTTTCAATATTTAACCAAAACAAAACAGATTGTAAATATCAATGATTACAATCCTAAAATATTGAATATTTTCTCAACTCAAGTATTTAAAATGATACAAGGTGGTGAGTCGGGTTGGGAAGATATGGTTCCACCAGTTACAGTTGAAATTATTAAAACCAAACATTTATTTGAATTGCCAAATAATAAAATGGAGTTTGAATATTAAAAATTAAATTTAAAATGACATTAGTTCAAGAATTTAATGATTATCGTTCGAAAATGAATGATAAAATATTGGCAGAGGACAACAAGACACTCAAACGATTTTGGTCACTTGATGGTGCAGCTTACTCTGACGGAGCATTGCCAACTAAGACCAAAGAATTAATGGGATTGGTCGCTTCTATGGTGCTAAGATGTGATGATTGTATAAAATATCACTTAGGCAAATGCTTTGAATTGGGAGTTACAAAAGAGGAATTATTTGAAGTATTTGCAATTGCAAATTTAGTGGGTGGGTCAATTTGTATTCCTCACACAAGACGTGCTGTAGAATATTGGGAGGCACTTGAAAATCAATAAAAAAGGGGATTGTTTATTCAAACTACCCCCTTTTCTTCTAATATAATTCAAACTAATTAAAAGAATTTTGAACGATAATCTTTTATATCAGATTTGTCTTTCATTGCTCCTAATAATCTTGATTTTACTTGATTTCTCATCGACATTGACATAGAGCTTCTAATCGCAGGATTATTCATCATTTGATTTTCAGGAGCTGGTTTGTTTGTTAAGTTAACAACATAAACTCCACCAGTACCAATAATCGGATCAGATACACTACCAGCTTCCATTCCAAATGCTTTTGCCATCACTCTTGGCTCATTACCTAAGCCTTGAATAAATTGCTGAGCGAAAGCAACACTTTTCACAGTATCCACTTTTGAGTAAAACTCACTAGCAATAGCATTCAAGTCTTTAGTTTTGATTTTAGATTTAAGAATTTCACCTTTCTTAATATTTTTTACCAATGGCTCAATATCTTCTTTGATGTCAGCAATATCAGGAATTCCAGCTTTTTGTATTGCTTTCAAACCAGCAAGAACAAACTTGTTGGTATAATAAAGAGCTTGATCTTGATATTGGTACAATTCTGGAGAAACTTCTCCAACTCTAGTTTTAGAGTCATACATCCACTTCACAATATCTCTTGATGTTTGATTGCTTCCCAATTGACCCAAAGAGAAATCATTCTCACCAATATTTGGTACTGTTTCTACTCTTAATCCAGATTTATCTGCTTCTTTTGTTAATGCATCTAAAGTTCTATTTCCTTCTAAGAATTTTCTAGCTAAATCTTCAACTTTAGCCACTGTTTCGTCACTAGGAACTATAGGGCGTTTGATAGCAGCAAATTTCACTCCTAGTTCATTCTTGCCATATTTTTTATCTGTTACTTCCACTAGGTGAACTCCGAATTGTGTAGTTACAGTATATAGTTTTCCTTTTTCTGCCTTAAAGAATATTAAGTTGTTAAATTCCTTAACCATTCTACCAGGACCAGCATATCCCAAATCACCCCCTTTTGCAGCCGTAGCATCTTGTCCGAATTTAGTAGCTAAACTATCAAATCTTGCAGTACCTTTTTCGATAGCTAACTTCAAACTATCAATAGTTTTTTGTGCAGTTTTTAAATCTGCAGGTGTTTTTGCTTGAATCAAGATATGTCTTGATTTTACAGAGTCTGGAATTACCATTTTATCAATCACTTTCATGATTGATACAACTCCATTCTCATAATAAGGTCCGACAATAGTTCCATTTGCATGACTTAAAGCAGAATCAGCTATAGCACCTAAAGTAGCTTTTGGAAAATATCCTTCATCTATTATTCCATCATTTGTAGATACGAACAAAGAGTCTTTTGTTGACGCAAGAAAATCAGGAATTAATTTTGCTAAATCTTCTTTTATTTTTGCAGAATCACCAGAAGAAGCAACCACAGGAAACTGAACGAATGCAAGTTTTCTTGACTCTCTAATGTTTTTATATTGAGATTTATATTCATTCAAATAATGCTTCAAATCTTCATCAGTTACCTTAATTTCAGTATCATTTACTTTATCAAATCCAACTTTAACATAATTGAAATCTACTTTTTGGTTCATATCTAAGAAATTTTGCTCCATCATCCAAGTTGGAGTATAAATTCC
>Ga0208695_1001963_pt1 | contig 15940 bp, 9 predicted proteins | sample AD_UKC111_MetaG_FD_184449 | JGI IMG/M metagenome (GOLD analysis project Ga0208695, IMG submission 184449) | Active sludge microbial communities of municipal wastewater-treating anaerobic digesters from Hong Kong - AD_UKC111_MetaG (SPAdes)... | ecosystem: Engineered > Bioreactor > Anaerobic >... | reverse complement strand
TTGAGACGGTCTTGGAACAATACTCTGGCTTTGCCAAAGCTGGCATATCGTGCGCCAGCATCCAGCTTTGCACCCGCTGTGACATAGCTGTGTGGCGCGCCCAACGGTTTTCTAAACCTTCAGCGAAGATGCGTTCTAATTGCTTGTCTAATCCATAAATGATCTGCATTGTCGGGGTCATAGGGGTGCTATCTTTGATACGGTGCTTTTCGAGCAGCAGTAAGTCAAAGTACCAGCCGCGGTTAGGGACGGTTTCGGCTTTTGCCATAGCGCGATCAGAAACTGCGGCAAAGGACATCCCCGGTGGGAGCGCTAAGCATTTTTGCGAGGAAGTCAGCACAAAATCTAAACCCCAGGCGTCTGTTTCGATTTTTACGCCGCCCAACGAAGAAACTGCATCCACCATGATGAGTGTATCAGGGCTTGTCTCGTGGATTACAGCGGCGAGCTCTTTAAGGGGGTTTTCCACGCCGGTGGAAGTTTCGTTGTGCACAATCGCAACAGCTTCGTAATGCTTGGCTTTGAGAGCATCGCGCAACATCTCGGGGGTGTGGGCTTCACCCCAAGGCACATCCAGCCGATCTACGGATTTGCCATTAGCAACGCCAACTTTGTACCATCGGTCCGCAAAAGCGCCATTTACCAAGACGAGCACATCTTGGGCAACAAGGTTGCGCATAGCTGCCTCTTGCATTCCAGAACCGGAAGCAGGGGGCTGAAAGACGCGGTTTTGGGTTAGAAAGACTTTCTGCATGCCCTCGGCGGTGCGCCGGAAAAGCTCATCAAATTCTTTACTTCGGTGCGGGATCATTGGCTGGGTCATGGCTTGCATCACTTCTTCGGATACATCCACAGGCCCGGGAATAAACATATGGCTCATCGTATCTCCTTTTAGAACTATTTGTTCGGTGTTAATGCTTGAAATTTAGACTTTTAAGGTGAGGTAATTGTCGTCTATACTCAGGCATTGCTCCTCTCTATAAGTTGTAGTGCCTGTATTATACTTCTTGATTGACCGTTAGTGATGTTGTAATCAGAAATTTAACTTATTCCAAGCAAAAAATTACACTTGCACGTTTGAAAAAGAGTACTTATAATTATTGTTTATTCGGGTGGTTAGCTCAGTTGGTTAGAGCGTTGCGTTGACATCGCAAAGGTCGTAGGTTCGAGTCCTATACCACCCATTGGAAATCATTTCCAAGCGCCTATTAACGAGAACAAAAGGCGCTCTAATTTCTAGAATTGTAAATTTGGCAGCCATTTCTAATTCATAGGAATAGGTGTAAGTCCTCCCACTTATCCAACTGATTTGAAATATTTACCAAGTAATTAAATGAACATAACCGGAAACATAGGATTAAAAATTAATTTATTTAGGAGGTAGATGGAAAAAAATAACCCAACATATCTTTAGTTTCTGTCGTTAGTTAATTGTTTAAAAATTTCAGGAGAAGAGATGAAAAAAACAACAGTATTCGCATTTAGCCTATTGATCGTGCTAAGCATGGTTTTGTCAGCATGCGGTGGAACGGCAACCGTTACAGAAGCGCCTACCGCTGAAGAAACGAAAACAGAAGTACCCCCCGCAGAAGAAACTAAAACTGAAGCTCCAGCAGAGACCGAAGCCCCTGTTAGCCAAAAAGACACGTTCATCTTTGGGCGCGGTGGCGATTCGGTCCAACTGGATCCAATCCTCGTAACAGATGGAGAATCTTTCCGCGTCACAGGGCAGATTTTGGATTCCTTGTATAAATTTGAGCAAGGGACCACCAACCCTGTACCAGCTTTAGCAGAATGTACACCGAATGAAAATGCCAGTGTCTGGACGTGCGAATTACGCGAAGGCGTTAAATTCCACGATGGAACCGATTTTAATGCCGATGCGGTAATTTTTAACTTCGAACGCTGGCGCTTTACGGATAATCCCTATCACTTCCCCAGCCAAGTGTTTGAATATTATGAGGCAATGTGGGGTGGTTTCGATGAGAATAGCAAAATCACCGCAGTGAACAAAATTGACGATTTGACCGTTGAATTTGTGTTGGCTGAGCCTATGGCACCCTTCTTGGCGAACCTGGCGATGGATTCATTTGCTATATCGAGCCCGGCTGCAATTCAAGCAGCAGGTGAAGCTTACGGCACCCCAACCGTTGGTGCTGTCGGTACTGGTCCATATAAGTTTGTTTCTTGGGAAGAAGGCACCGAGATTAAACTGGTTGCGAACGAGGATTACTGGGGAGAGAAACCCAAGGTCAAGAACGTTATTGTGCGTGTTATCCCCGATGACTCGGCTCGCTTCTTAGCTTTGCAGGCTGGTGATATTGACGCTCTGGAGCAAGCCGTGGTGGAAGATTTAGAGACCGCAGAAAACGATCCGAACTTGCAAGTGCTCACGCGCCCGGCTCTCAATACGAGCTATATAGCCTTTAACTTCAAGATTGAAGAATTCCGTGATATTCGCATCCGTGAAGCAATCGCCCATGCTATCGATAAGCAAGGTTTGATTTCCAACTTCTATGGAAAATATGGAACCGTTGCGACAAACTTCTTACCGCCTCTTTTACTCGGTCACAACCCAGATATAGAGGATTGGGCTTATGACCCCGAACTCTCGAAATCCTTGCTGGCTGAGGCTGGCTTCCCCGATGGCTTGAGCGAAGTAACGATAGCGGAAGACGTCATGGATGCCGATGGAAATGTGGTCTATACTGCCGGGCAGAAGATCCCCCTGAGGCTCTATTACATGCCAGTAACGCGCTTCTACTTCCCAGCACCAAAGGAAATTGGTGAAGCCATGGCGGCAAACCTTAATGCTGCTGGCATCAAGGTTGAACTTTACCTGGAAGGCGATTGGCCCACCTACTTAGGTGCACGGCGAAATGGCCTTCTGATGGGTCTGTACATGCTCGGTTGGGGTGGGGATAACGGCGACCCGGATAACTTCCTTGGGTACTTCTTTGGGAATGCACAGGAACCGGTTCAGATGGAAGGTTGGTACCAGAATAAGGAGTTGGCAGACTTGCTTGATCTGGCAGTAACCTTGCCCGACCCTGAAGAACGGGCTGAGCTCTACCGACAAGCCGAACAAATGCTACACGATGACGTAGCCCGCATTTGGCTTGGCCACAACAATACACCCTTAATCCTTTCAATTAAAGTGCAAGGGTACGTTCCACAGCCAGTTGGCGCTGAAAATTTCGAGTATGTATTCTTCTCGGAATAATCATGCGTAGTGAGGCGTCAACACATAAAAATTAGTTAAATTGGATGAGGGGCGGTCTTGCACCGCCTCTCATTCTTAGTATCTTAGGAGCGAGGTAACCTTGGGTAAATACATACTCAAAAGGCTCATTACGGTGATTCCTACTTTGATCGGGGTGACATTGATCATCTTTCTGTTCCAACGCCTGATTCCAGGCGACCCGGCTGTGGCGATGTTGGGTGAACATGCTTCTGAAGAAAATGTTGCCCGTATTCGTGAGCAATTTGGCTTAGACAAACCACCTTTTTTGAATCGCGACGCTTTGGTGGAAGGAGATTTGGCTGGCTTTTTTGATAGCCAATATGTACGTTACTTTGACCGGCTGCTCCATTTCGATCTTGGCGATTCGATTCACAGGCGCATTCCTGTGGTAGATACCATAAAAGAGCGCTTCCCGGCTACCATTGAATTGGCATTATTAGCTATGTTGATCGCCTTAATTGTCGGCATCCCGATTGGAATTCTATCCGCGGCAAGGCGAAACTCTCTGATTGATGGGGTAACCAGAATTGGATCACTTATCGGGGTCTCTATTCCAATCTTTTGGCTTGGAATTATGGAAATCATGTTTTTTTCGGTAATGCTTAAATGGCTGCCTTCGGGAGGTAGGCTTAGCCCTGGGATGACCATCGAACCAGTGACAAATTTACTCCTTCTAGATGCTTTGCTTACCGGAAACGGACCTGGTTTTTGGGATGCACTAAAACACATCATCATGCCGGCAATTGCCCTGGCGACTATCCCGACTGCAATAATTACCCGTATGACCCGCTCCAGCATGTTAGATGTTTTGCAAGAAGATTACATTCGCACAGCCTCAGCGAAAGGATTAGGAGAGCGGGTGGTGCTCTTCCGGCATGCCCTTAAAAATGCTTTCTTACCCGTGATTACCATTATTGGTATTCAAATTGGGTCTTTATTAGCAGGGGGCGTGCTCACAGAGACGATATTCTCTTGGCCCGGTATCGGCAAATGGGTCTACGACTCGATTCTCGGCAGGGATTACCCTATTGTGCAGGGGGTTACGTTATTGATTGCCGTTGTATTTTTACTCGTGAACTTACTTGTGGATATCTCATACGCAATCTTAGATCCGCGTATAAGTTATGAATGAGGGTGGCAGAATGACAGAGATTATCTCAGAAGATCAATTGCTTACAGAATTCGCAGTCCGCGAGCATCGTTCACTCTGGTTAGATGCCTGGCGGCGCCTTATTGCTAACCGTACAGCCATTCTCGGCTTAGTCATTGTGGCGATTTTTTTGCTCACAGCTATAGGTGCGCACTTTTTTTGGGAGTACGACCCAGCCGTTGACCTTGACTATAACGCAAAGCTCGTAGCCCCCACATTTGTGAGAAGTGCAGAGGGTGATCAAGTTCACATTTTTGGGACTGATAAACTCGGGAGGGATATCTTCCGCCGTGTGGTGCATGGGGGCTGGAATTCGCTTCGCGTGGGGATCATTGCGGTTAGTATTTCACTGCTTATCGGTGGGATATTAGGTTTGCTTGCCGGCTTTTTTGAAAGCACTCACTTGAATGGCGTCGAACAAGCTGTGCTTACTTCGCTTTTGGGGCTGGGCTGCGGCGCACTACCCGCTTGGATCGCCAACCAGCCTTTCCAAGCGTTATTATTCATGCTATTAGGTTTAGGTTCAGCCCTGTTTAGTACATTTATGGCTCACCGCCAGAATTTAAGGAAAGTCTTGTTTGGTGTGATCGGCATGGCAATTGGAGGGTTACTGGGTTTATTGGTTGCACCGCTCGTGGGATTGGTTTGTGCTGTGGTTGGATTGGTAATTGGCATCATTCTGGCGAAACCGATTAGCGGAAAGGCTTTCTCGAGTTTTACCATGCGGGTGATGGATATTATCTTATCCTTCCCCAGTTATTTGTTGGCTATTGCCATTGTGGCTTTCCTGGGGCCTGGGTTAGAAAAGGGCATGATCGCGATAGGGTTTGTAGGGATACCTGTCTATGCGCGCTTGGCACGTTCAGCTGTGCTTTCGGTGAGCCAAAAAGAGTACGTCTTAGCCTCGCAATCTATTGGAGAATCGCATGGACGCATTCTCTTTCGTCACATTGTGCCGAATATCCTCTCCCCGATTATCGTTCAAGCTACGATGGGTTTGGCTGATGCGATCCTCTCGGCGGCGGCGCTCGGTTTCTTAGGTTTGGGAGCTGTGCCGCCCATACCCGAATGGGGGGCGATGTTAGGGGATAGCTATAAGTATCTCTCCAGCGGAGCATGGTGGGCAGTGCTTTTCCCGGGATTAGCAATTATGTTTAGCGTTTTAGGTTTCAACTTACTCGGGGATGGGCTGAGAGATGCTTTAGACCCCAAGATGAGGTTGTAAGATGACCGCAAACATTTCAAGTCAACAATCCATAAATTCCCCGCTGCTCAGAGTATCAAATCTGCAAACCAGATTTCACACGCAGGATGGCGTGGTGCATGCCGTCAATGGGATTTCTTACCACTTAGATTCGGGTGAAATCTTAGGCGTTGTGGGGGAAAGCGGCTGCGGCAAAAGCGTCCACGCACTTTCGATTATGCGCCTGATCCAAATTCCGCCAGGTGAAATTGCGGATGGTGAAATTTGGTTTGAGGGACGGGATCTTCTGAAACTCAGCGAAAATGAGATGCGCCATCTGCGCGGACGGGATATTGCAATGGTTTTTCAGGATCCGATGACCTCACTCAACCCTGTTTTTACAGTGGGTTTTCAAATCTGTGAAGCTTTGATGCTGCACATGAATATGACCCGAAAACAAGCCAGAGAACGAACCATTGAACTCTTGAACTTAGTTGGAATTCCTGAGCCCACCAAACGGATCGATAACTACCCGCATCAGTTCTCGGGTGGTATGCGTCAACGCGCTATGATTGCGATGGCGCTATCTTGTGAGCCTAAGCTTCTGATTGCTGACGAGCCAACGACCGCCCTGGATGTTACCATTCAAGCCCAAATTATCGATTTAGTCATGAAATTACAAAAAGAAATGGGTATGTCCGTCATGTGGATCACGCATGACTTAGGCATCGTGGCTGAGATGGTGCATAAGATCAACGTGATGTATGCTGGTTTTATAATCGAGGAAGGGCTCGTGGATGATATTTATGATGAAACCGCGCATCCTTACACCAAAGGACTTTTGGGCTCCCTGCCCAGCATCGACGAAGCCCCTGGCACCAAACTGGTCTCCATCCCAGGTCTACCACCTGATCTGATTGCTTTGCCAAGCGGATGTCCATTTTATGCTCGTTGTACTTATAGGCAGGACCATTGCCGGGAAGAGCGCCCAGTGCTGGAAACAGTAAACGCAAATGGACATGCTGTGGCGTGTTGGCGCTGGCGGGAGATCTAATTGAGGAAGAATTATGTCGCAAAATAAACAGTTGCTTCAGGTAAAGAATTTAAAAAAATATTTTCCAATCTCTTCCGGCGTGTTATTTAACCGGCAGAAGCGATACGTGAAAGCGGTGGATGACATCAGCTTTGAGGTGTATGATGGCGAGACATTAGGGCTGGTTGGGGAAACAGGCTGTGGAAAAACCACTGTCGCACGTACTTTGCTCCAGCTCTATCGCCCAACCTCTGGGCAGATCTTGTTCGACGGGATCAATTTGACCGAATTGCCTGAAAACGAAATGCGCAAGATTCGCAGCCGGATGCAGATGATTTTTCAGGATCCGTATGCTTCGCTCAACCCGCGCATGACCGTCGGGTCAATTATTTCTGCCCCGCTGGATGTGCATACTCAAATTTTTCCCAACGAGAAACGCGAAAAGGTGCAAGAACTTTTACAACTTGTTGGGCTTAACCCTGACTTTGTCAACCGTTACCCGCACGAATTTTCTGGTGGGCAGCGCCAACGCATTGGCATTGCCCGAGCCCTTGCCCTGAACCCAGACCTGGTTGTTTGTGATGAGCCAATTTCCTCATTGGACGTCAGCATCCAAGCGCAGGTGGTCAATTTGCTGGAAGAGCTGCAAAACAGATTGGGAATGACTTATATCTTCGTGGCGCACGATTTGAGCATGGTGCGGCACATTAGTGATCGCATTGTTGTGATGTACTTAGGGAAAGTGATGGAACTGGCTGACCGAAATGAAATCTATTTGCGCCCTCAACATCCCTATACCAAAGCGCTCATGTCTGCTGTCCCCATCCCTAACCCTAAGAAGGCACGGTCTCGCCAAAGGATCATCTTACAAGGCGATATCCCCAGCCCTATCAACCCACCCAAGGGATGTAACTTCAATACGCGCTGCCCGATTGCCCAGGATATCTGTTTTAAAGAAGAGCCAGTTTATCGCGAGCTTGCGCCGGGGCATTTCATCGCCTGCCACTTTGTATAAGCAGGTTAAGTTCAACTTTTTCCCTGCACCTAAACAGCACTTTCTTAGTGGAACTTGGCTGTCTTCTTGACTCTCCTCGTTAAATTCGTAGATTGGAGCCGTGTACAGGCATCAAAAAGCTTGTAGGTTCAGGTCCTTTGGCGCTCATTGAACCCTTTTCCTTGCGGGGTGTTTTTATTTTCCTAATGTTTGTTGAGGACTATGGCATTTCCAGCATTTGCTGCAGTGTGTAGCCAGGAGGACGCATAGAGATGCCCTCGATATTAGGCGGAAGCATGCGCGGCAGGCATAGCGGGCGCGGATCGAGCCAACTGGTGAAGTTTTGCTCCATCGGCTTGGTGACCCCGCCCCAGGCTAGGGTGATCCCGAGCGTACTGATCGTATCCGGATAAGCGCTGCAAGTTTCAAAGGGCCAGGCTAAGGCATAAGGCGTGAGCCCAATTTCCGCTTGCATGTCCCGAATTGAGCGCTGTAGGTCTTCCGATTGTTCGGCAGGCGTAATCTGGCCGAAATCCTGGTGAGAATAGGAATGCGTGCCGAAGGTAAAGTAATCAGTCTCAAGCGCCTCGTTGAGGTCTTCCCAACAGCCGCCACCCCAGCACACCCCGCTTTCCATCGCGCCGGTCCAAACGAAAGCGATCATGTGTGGAGCGTAGCCATACTCCGCTTCCAGGTCCGCAAAGGTGCTGGCGATAGAAAGGAGAGAGCCGGCATGCTCATCGCTGACATCAGTGGTGAGAATGACGGACCAGCTGGGCAGCGTGAGCCAGCCCTGCACAAAGCCTTCCACCTCGTGCAGCGTGGCAAAGTGATAATCCTGCTGCATCAGATATTCCACCTGCGCGCGGAAAGCTTGGGGGTTCATGCTGTATCTGCCGTCGTACATGATGTAGGAATCCCCATGATATTCCAGGGTCAGGATGTCCTGGGCACTGCCGCAGCGCGCTAAGCGCGCCTCGAGCTGCTGCCAGTAGGCATCGCTCAGGTAAGCTGCTTGCAGGTCCCCATAGGCTTGCATGCGGGCGGTGATGCGCTCGCGGGCGGTGCCGCTGGGCAGCTCTAATGTTGCGGTTGAGGTGGGCTGGGGCAGCGGGGTGATGGCGGCGGTGGGTGGCTGTGTGGGCAGCTCTGTGGGTGGCTGGAGCGTTGCCGTATGAGTGGACGTGGGCGCGGGAGGCTGGCTAGTGGCTGTGGATGTGGCGGCTGAAGGCGTTTGGCTGGGCGGGAGCGACGTCAAAGTTTGTTGAGCATAAGCCTCAGCGGTTTGGTGGACTGCTGTGCTGTGAGCGGCAGGCAGAGTTGCCACGTGTAGATTGCACGCCGAAAGCAGCGCGAGGGTAATTAAGGTGACTAATATCTTTTTAGCCGGCACAGTTATCTCCTTAGGATATTTTTGTTATAAAACGATAAAATTATGCTTTTAGTTCCAAGTCCAAAAACAATTCTCATCGCTGCTCTTAAATATGGTTATAATAATAATCGTATCGAAATCTTTATTAATAAGATTATTGATCTGTAGAAAACAGTGAGGTAATGAACTTAGTTTGAAACACCATAACCCAAATCCATGGTGAGTGCTTTCGTGGCATATTATAGAAGCGAAAAAGCTTAGGTGCTCTCCACTTTACCTGAATTCTAACGTCAACGTGGAATGAATAGGAAAAGTTGATCCATTTGTCGAATCAGAATAATGTGAGGATAAAAAATGCCAGAAATCAAATGTCCTAAATGTGGTGCCTTAATGGTAGTGCGCATTGCATTAAAAGGGCCATATGCTGGTAAGAAATTTTATGGTTGCTCACGTTATCCAAGGTGCAAAGGGATTCTTCCGTATGAGACTGAGAATTCCGAGCCAGCAGAGTCTGAAAAAACGTCGCAGCCTCTGCCTATTACTTTTTTCCCACGAACGCTAATAGCCAGAACAAAAATTCGAGATTACCAGGTCCGCTTCTTTGAGAGCGTTGCAGTTCCTAATGATATGCTCGAATGGATTAATTCCGAAGATATTGATGAAGCATTATTAATGGCTTTCTCCCAATGGAGGATCGATTTTCCTATCAACGATTCTATGATTGAATTTAGTGAAAAACAAGAACAAATCATATCGGTCATAGAGAAAATATTAACCAGAGGCAGAATAACTTTATCATCTCCTCGGATTGAAGAAGAATTAAGGAATAAATTTAGATCTCCAAAAACTGAGTATTCTTTATCCCTCATCAAATCATTGATTTCTACAGGGTTTAGAAAGAGTCGAGATGATATATTTTTTGATAGTAAAGAGGAAAATATGTTCTATGAACATTTTCTTCGAGATTTCATGGGAAAATCTTACGAACAATTTGTCATCCCTCAAGTTGAAATATCTAGTTTAATTCCTCCATATGTGGAAACTACAGAATATCAGAGAGTTGATTTTGCTATTTTTCACCCCAAATTAGAGGCGAAAATCATCGTTGAAATTGATGGAGAGCAACATCAAAAACATATTGATGCGGATATAAAAAGAGATTTAATCTTGCAAGAATATGGTTATACCGTTATTCGCATTAAAGCAGATGAAGTGCGAAATGGAAGTGGACAACAATTATCTAACCTAAAGTCCAAGCTTCTTCCTATAAAGGAAGAGTCTGGTGTACGACAATCATTTACTTATGATGATCAAACGAGATTCATCTATTCGTTGAGGTTTGCTCATCAGATTCAATTAGTTCTTTTACAAGCCCTTCGATCAAGTGCTATCAATTTCGGTGGCAAGCAATCATGGCATATAGTTACAGATTTGGATGAAATAGGTATCTTTAATAAAGAAGAAGCTCTCTCTATACTAGAAAAATCCACAGATGATTTTGTAGAACTATTAGAGAAACTAAGCAAACTCTATTTACTTCAGCTATCTATAACAAAACCGACTTGTGGTCTTTTATCTAATGAAGCTGTGGCTGGATCGGAAAATTCTATTTATATTTCCTTCACAAGTAGATCTGCAGCTGACATATTTACATTCCATGTTCAAAGTATCTTTTACCCATTTCATATAGCAAATTCGACTTTCTCTACATCACCACTGAGAGAAAATCTGGAATCACCGAAAGAGAAAGATTTAGAATATTTTCTACAATATCTATTTCGAAAATCAGAATTTTGGCCAGGTCAATACGATGGGATTGCACGCTTATTCCAAGGTAAAGACGCCTTATTGTTACTTCCAACAGGGTCTGGAAAATCTTTAGTATACCAACTTACTTCTTTATTACTTCCTGGTAGAACTGTGATTATTGATCCGATTATCTCGTTAATGGATGATCAAATAGATAACCTCGCTGCGATTGGTATTGATCGATGTGTTGCCATTACAAGTCAAATTGTTGAAGCCCAAGATAGAAAGCGTGTTATTCAATTATTTGGACAGGGAGAGTATCTTTTTGCTTTTGTTGCTCCTGAAAGATTCCAAACTGTTGAATTTCGTGAATCACTTCTAGAACTTACAGCCCATACGCCGATTGCCTTAATTGCCGTGGATGAATCCCACTGCGTTTCTGAATGGGGTCATGACTTCAGGCCTGCCTATCTAAATATTGGAAGGACAACTCGAAAATATTGTGAATCATATGGGAAAGTTCCGCCACTGGTCGCATTAACAGGAACAGCTTCAAGGGTAGTGCTAAAAGATATTAAACGTGAATTGCAAATTGATGATTTTGATGCCGTTATTACTCCAAAATCTTTTGACCGGAAGGAACTAAAGTTTACTATTTTCTACTCTTCCTCACAAGAAAAAACAGCGAGGTTAATAGGTTATCTTGGTCAAGTATTGCCAACTTTGTTTAATATGACAGCCTCTGCCTTTTATCAACCCAGAGGAAAAGAAACCTATTCTGGGCTTATTTTTTGTCCTCATGTCAACGGAGATTTTGGGGTTGAAAGCATTGCGAGGAAAGTTCAAAAAGAGTTGAAGATTTCCACAGCGATTTATAGTGGAAAAGAACCGAAAAACTGGAATCCCGATCTATATAGCTGCCGCAAACAGCTTGTAACTCGGGATTATAAAAGAAATAGGATTCCGTTATTGGTTTGCACTAAAGCTTTTGGTATGGGAATTGATAAGCCAAACATTCGATACACTATTCATATGGGCATCCCGCAATCCATTGAATCGTTTTATCAGGAAGCAGGGCGGGCTGGAAGGAATAGAAAAACAGCTCATTGTTGCATAATTGTTTCAAATGATGATACTAAGAGAGCAAACAAATTGCTAAATCCAAATACGACAGTTGAGGAAATTGATGAAATACTAAAAAATACATCTTGGGATGACAATGATGATATTACCCGTGTTCTATATTTTCATACAAAATCATTTCGAGGTATTGACAACGAAAAAAGGGACATCCAAGAAGTTCTACAACATTTGGGGGATTTGGAAAAGAGAGGAATTCGAGTCTTAACTTTACCAAATCTTGAAAGGACAAATATTGAAAAGGCACTCCATAGGCTTTTACTAATTGGGGTGGTTTCTGATTACACAGTAGACTACTCTCGAGACGAATTCACCGTAATTTTATCAGGTGCGAGTTCTGAGGAGATTATTGAGAGCTACGGCAATTACGTGGCAAGTTATCTGTATAGCCGAAGAATAACTGAAACCGAAAAAGCAGAACAATTAAATGCTTCATCTCATAAAGAATTTATCATGGAAATGATAAATCTATTACTTAATTTCATTTATGATGTGATTGAGCGTGGAAGAAGGCGCGCTTTTTATGAAATGTTAAATGCTTGTTCTGGATTTCCCAGTGATCAAGATATACGACAACGAATCTTACGATATTTAGAAGCAACAGAGTATTCTGAGGCATTGGAAGAATTAGTAAATGATGAAAAAGCTGGAATTATTAAATGCAGAGATGTTTTTGGTAATGTGCGTTCAACAAATGAAGCTGCTGAGCTTCGCGGTCAAACGTCACGCTATCTTGAAAGCTATCCAGATCATCCATCACTACTCATGCTTCGCTCCCTCTCTGAAGTTTATTCAAAAGATAAAAACACAGAAGTGGCTAAGCAAAATTTCATCGCTTCATTTTCTTCTGCATTAACAAATTTTAGGATTAATCAGAATATCGTTTTTGATTTTGCTGCTTGGGGAATTTCCATTATTGCATCACAAGATAAAAAATTAGCTAAAGAGTTGTTAGTCGAACTGAACAGAACTTATCCTGATCGTACTCTAGCTAGAACGCTCATTCAAGAATTACCGATCGATTTAACTGAGGTACCAGCATGGTTCCTTTTATCAAAGCTTGATCAAAGTTGCAGAGAATTGATTCCTAAAATAGGAGAATAATATGGAAAAAGATGCCGAAAATTTTTTAGAAGCAGAAGAGACAGCTATAAAGCTTGTTGATTCTCTGAAAAAATTGCAAAGCGAAGCGCTTTCTTATCAAACTGCTTCGCAAGAACTTGATACAGTTCGAAGGCGATTGTTAGAGCTTATAGAATCAACAGAAAGAGTTACTATTGGGAGTCATGCAATTATTAAAATTTTGCAAGAGGTAGGTGGACCTGAGATCTTAAATAGGCTTTCTGGACTCGAAAAAAGGCTAAATGATTCAACTGAGAAATTAATAAAGTATAACCAAGAGACAATCAAAAGAATAGAAAGCACGATTGAGCCAGAATTATTAAGTAAACTAAGTAAACTAGAAGAAAATTTGAGTAAAAAAATAATAGATCAACACGAGGACATTAAAAAACAAAAATTGCTGATTAGTATTACTTTAATTAGTTCTATTATTGGGATTGTCCTTGGAATAATTACACTCTTCTAATTTGATGAGACGACTGCAATTAGCTAGGCGGCTTTCTGTAAAATAATCTTTCCCTTGCGCATCTTCAACAAACCGGGTAAGATTAGCGCAATACCATAAGCGTTGACGCGGGACGAGTAAGTAGAGCTCCAACCCCAGAGAGGCGCGGTAACAAGTGCAAATGCGCCGGCTGCCTCTGCCCAAAACCACCCGCCAGCTTGAACCTGAACAGGCAGAAGCCCCACTAAGGCAAACGGCAGCCCCGTTATCGGCAGCACGAGATACCCACAAGGGTAATCTGGGTGGAACCGCGTGAGAGACCTCTCGCCCCAGGGCGCAAGGTCTTTTTTATTTAACAACAAGGAGGCAAGTATGTCTAAACAAGAAGAATATGAACACTCGCAGCTTTACCGCATCCGGCATTCCACATCGCACATTATGGCTGAAGCGGTTCTGGAGAAATTCCCAACGGCTAAAGTAGCTATCGGGCCAGCCATCGAGGATGGCTTTTACTATGACTTCGACCTGCCGCGCAGCCTAACGCCAGAGGACCTGACCGAGATCGAAGCGCGCATGAAGGAGCTTATCCGCGAGGGTCAAGCTTTCGTGCGTCAGGAAATCACCGCCGAGCAGGCTAAGGAACTCTTCAAGGATCAGCCCTATAAGCTTGAGCTGATCGAAGGGCTGGAGCAAGGCGGACTGGATGAGGACGGCAATCCGACGGACGAGCGCATCCCAATTACGATCTATACGTCTGGTCATTTCACTGACCTTTGCCGCGGGCCGCATGTGCAGAACACGCGCGAGATCAACCCGGATGCCGTCAAGCTGCTCAACGTGGCGGGCGCGTACTGGCGCGGTGATGAAAAACGCCCGATGCTCCAGCGCATCTACGGCACCACGTTCGAAACCAAAGAGCAGTTAGATGAGTACCTATGGAAGATGGAAGAAGCCCGTAAGCGCGACCACCGCAAGCTGGGCAAGGAACTGGACCTCTACAGCCAAAATGACGAAGTTGGGCAAGGGCTGATCCTCTGGCACCCCAATGGCGCCATGATCCGTCACGAGATCGAGCGCTACTGGGATGATGAGCACATCGCCAATGGCTATGACTTCGTCTATACGCCGCATATCGGGCGCTCGACGCTCTGGGAAACAAGTGGACACTTGGGCTTCTATAAGGAAAACATGTATTCTCCGATTGTGATCGAGGATCAGGAATACTATATCAAGCCGATGAACTGCCCCTTCCACATCCAAATTTACAAAAGTGCGATGCGTTCCTACCGGGACCTGCCCATCCGCTATGCCGAGAAGGGCACAGTCTATCGCTACGAACGCTCGGGCGTGCTGCATGGGCTGATGCGCGTGCGCGGCTTCACCCAAGATGATGCCCATCACTTCTGCCGACCGGACCAGATGCCCGCGGAAATCGACTTCATCCTAAGCTTTAGCCTGAGTGTGCTGCGCGCCTTCGGCTTCAACGAGGTCAGCGCTTACCTGAGCACCATGCCGGAGAAGTCCGTGGGTGACCCAGCGCTCTGGGCGGATGCTGAGAAGGCGCTGGAAGAGGCACTCAAGCGCGCTGGCTTGCCTTATGAGTTAGATGCCGGCGGAGGAGCGTTCTACGGACCAAAGATCGACCTGAAGATCAAGGATGCCTTGGGGCGCGAGTGGCAGCTTTCGACAATTCAGTTCGACTTCAACCTGCCGGAGCGCTTTGGCATGGAATATATTGGTGAAGACGGCCAACCACACCGCCCGTATATGATTCACCGCGCGCTCTTGGGCAGCTTGGAGCGCTTCTTTGGCATCCTCATCGAGCATTATGGCGGCGCATTTCCGGTGTGGCTCGCGCCCAAGCAAGCTGTGCTCATCCCGATTGCCGATCGGCACTTAGATTACGCCTACGAGCTCGCCAAGCGCTTCAAGCAGGCGGGTTTGCGCGTCAGTGTGGATGCGCGCGCCGAGCGCATGAATGCCAAGATCCGCGATGCACAAAACGAGAAGGTGCCCTATATGTTGGTGATAGGTGACCGCGAAATGGAAGCTGGGCAAGTGGCGCTGCGCCGGCGCAATGGGGAAAACCCAGGGCCCATGCCCGTGGAAGCATTCCTGGAGCTGGCTAAACAGGAAGTTGCTGAAAAGATTTAGGTCAGGCGCGATGTACCAAAAAGAGGTTTGGGAAACCAAACCTCTTTTTAGTAAACCGTTTGTAATTAAGTCAGCGGCTAGATCTGCCAGTCGCCATCCTTAAGCAGGACGATGCGCGTGCCATCAGCTTTCACGCCGGTAACCGTAACATCACGTCCGCCGACCATGAAATCCACATGGATAAGCGAATTGTTCATGCCCAACTTGCGGTTCTCTTCCTCGGAGCGCTCGGTGCTGCCCTTCATGTTTTCGCTATAGGCAGCGCCTAGGGCAAAGTGACAGGAGGCGTTTTCGTCAAAAAGCGTGTTTTTGAAGAGGATGCCAGTGTTGCTGATAGGTGAATTGGCTGGCACG
>Ga0208695_1001962_pt1 | contig 15965 bp, 16 predicted proteins | sample AD_UKC111_MetaG_FD_184449 | JGI IMG/M metagenome (GOLD analysis project Ga0208695, IMG submission 184449) | Active sludge microbial communities of municipal wastewater-treating anaerobic digesters from Hong Kong - AD_UKC111_MetaG (SPAdes)... | ecosystem: Engineered > Bioreactor > Anaerobic >... | reverse complement strand
TCAACCCTTCCCGTCCTTGTTCTGCCAGCACTTGCTTCCACACAAATACCGTCGACGGTGAGGCTTTCACTATCCGCGCCACTTCCCGGATCCCCATCCCTCTTTCCAGCATGCTCGCGGCTATCTCTCGCCTGATTTCCAATTCCCGTGCGCTTCCTTTTGGTCTCATTCCCTTATTTTATCGCGTTTTTATCCCCGAGCGAATATCAATAATACGCTTGCTGTCCCTTTTTATTCAATCTTTTCAACAGGAGGAAAAGATGAAACGCTCTATTTTTGTCATGTTGGTTGTTTTGTTAGCGCTCAGCCTGCTTCTGACTGCTTGCCAAAACCCAACCCCCAAGACGACCGTGACCGAGATTCCGACGGTGGATGCCGGGTACCCGGTTGTGTCTCCTCAACCGGTGAACGCTTATCCGGCGTTGGGCGTCAAGCTTGTGGTTGCAACCGATGCGACCTTCCCGCCGTTTGAGATTGTGGATGAGCAGACCAAGGAGCTGACCGGTTTTGATATTGAACTGATGCGCGCCGTGGCTGCCAAGGCTGGGTTTGAGGTCGAGTTTGTCAACTTGCCGTTTGACCCAATGCTGGCCGGGGTGATTGATTGTCAGTATGATGCGGCAATTGCGGCTATCACCATCACTGACGAACGAAAAGCGCAGATGTCCTTCAGCTCCCCCTACATCAACGCTGGGCAAATTGTGGTTGTTGCGGCTGATAGCAAAATCACCGGTCGCGGTGACCTGGTCAAGTCAATAAGACGGTCGGTGCACAGCTTGGCACGACGGGTGAAATTGAGGCGCGCAAGATTGATGGCGTGACGTATAAGCCCTATGACACCTATGACCTGGCCTTCCTTGACCTGGCCAATGGGCAGATTGATGCGGTGATTGCAGACTACCCGACGGCTTTGGGCTACATTGGCCAAAACCCGCAGATCAAAACGGTGGGCGAAGTCTTCACAGATGAGTCCTATGGCATTGCGTTCTGCAAGAACAAGACCGAATACATCGGCATCATCAATCAGGCATTGGAAGAGCTCCAAAAAGATGGCACGATTGCAAAATTGGAGCAGACCTGGTTGGCTGGTAAATAAGTAAGCGTGAAAAGAAATCTGCGAGGCGCGCGCCTCGCAGATTTTTTATACCTTGAAGGATGGGAGGAACCCGGCATGGAAGTTGAGCAATTACGAAGTATGTGCTGGCAGGTGTTGATTGGGGGATTGGTGGCGGCTTTGCTGTATAACGTGGCGTTGTTCGTCTACGCACAGCGCCGCCTTGGTTTGATTTTGCGCCCCAAAGGACGCGCCCTGCGCCCCTATGTGCTGGGATTGGTAGGCGGGTTGGTCTTCTCGTTTGTGTTGGGTGGGTTGAATGGAATTTTGCTGACCAACTGGCGCCCGACGCTGGTCGAAATTTCGACTGTTGAATTGGTGCGCGGCGCCGGCGAAGCGTGGTTGTTGTTTTTGCCTGTGTTTGGGTTGGGCTGGGCCGCAGTGCTGATGGTCGTTCAGCTGGCGATCAATGTGCAGCCGGTGGGTTCCAAAGACCCGCCCAAGAAGCTTGACCCGTGGTGGTTGATGGTGATTGCAGTAGATTTGCTGGTGTTGGGGTTGGCGTTCTTCAAGCCCGATCCCTTCCAACGCATTGTCAGCTATGTGCGCGATGGCATTTGGGTCACGATTTATGTGACGTTGATTTCTTTCTTTTTGGTGCTGATTTTTGGTTTGTTGGGTGGTTTGGGGCGGCTGGCGCGCAACCCAATTGTGCGTGGGGCTGCGACGATTTATGTCGAGGTCATTCGCGGCATTCCTGTGCTGGTGCAACTGATGTTTTGGTATTTTGCTTTCCCGTCTGTGATCAAAGATTTGGGCAAGCTGTTGCAGATTCAGGCGTTGATTGATTACAAGGCCAACCCGGTGGGCATGGCGGTGTTGGGCCTGACTTTTTGCTACGCCGCTTACATGAGCGAAGTTTATCGGGCAGGCATTCAGAGCATTTCCAAGGGGCAGATGGAAGCGGCGCGCAGCTTGGGCATGACCTATGTGCAGGCGATGCGCTATGTCATTTTGCCGCAGGCGGTGCGGGTCATTTTGCCGCCGGTTGGCAACGAATTTATCACATTGCTGAAAGACTCATCTTTGGTGAGTGTGGTGGCCGTAGCCGATATGACCCGCCGTGGGCGTGAATTCATGGCCTCGAACTTCATTCCGGTGCAAACCTGGTTGATGGTGGCCTTGCTGTATTTGTTGATGACGCTGTTCTCGACCCGCATTGTTAATGGCATTGAACAGCGCACACGCCTGGAGCGATAGGAGCAGAAACATGGACGAACCGATCATTCAGATTCGCAATATTCACAAGCGCTTTGGCGGCGTACATGCCCTGAAAGGGGTTAGCCTCGATGTGAAACGCGGTGAGGTGGTGGTGATCATTGGCCCGTCGGGGTCAGGTAAATCTACGTTGTTGCGCTGCATCAACCGGCTGGAGGAGTTTGACGAGGGCTCAATTGTGGTGGATGGCATTCCGCTTGATACGGCAGCCAATATCAACGCCGTGCGCACTGAGGTTGGCATGGTCTTTCAGCAGTTCAACCTCTTCCCGCACCTTTCGGTGCTTGAGAACATCGTCCTGGCGCAGCGTGTGGTGCGCAAGCGCAGTCGCGAGGAGGCGGCGCAAAATGCCTTGCAATTGTTGAAAAAGGTGGGGATTCCTGATAAGGCAGATGCCTTCCCCTTGCAGCTTTCGGGGGGGCAGCAGCAGCGTGTGGCGATTGCGCGCGCGTTGGCGATGAACCCCAAGATTATGCTGTTTGACGAGCCGACGAGCGCCCTCGACCCGGAGATGATTCAGGAAGTGTTGGATGTGATGGTCGAACTGGCGCGTGAGGGCATGACGATGGTGGTGGTTTCGCATGAAATGGGCTTCAGTCGGGCGGCTGCACACCGGGCAATTTTGATGGATGCCGGGCAAATCGTGGAAGATGCGCCGCCGGATGTGCTGTTCAACCATCCTACACAAGAGCGCACCAAGTTGTTCTTGAGCAAGATTTTGTAGTGAGTTGTGCGTTTTGCTTCAACCGCGTTGCTGTTTGATAGGCAACGCGGTTTGTGCTATACTCAGCATGTTGATCTTATTCTACAGGTGCCCGCTTGAGAGAGACTTTTTTGCTGCGTTGGATCTTTTTGACCGTTGCGGTGATGGCGATAACGGCGACGGTTGCCCTATCCTGGGGGGCGCCGGCCTGGCCGCAGGCGGCAAGCGTGGTGTTGCAGAGCCCGGCAGCCTGCCCGGTGGGCGGTTGCGCGGCTGGGCAAAGCCTGAATGTGCGCACCGATTATGATTTGACCGGCTATGATCCAACGTTGAGCAATAACGTGCAGGTCTGCCTGTATACGCCGATCAATTGGTCGGCCAATTCGTTCAGCGTGGCATCCTTTGGTGGGGTCAGTGGCGAGGCATATACCCCGAGCATCACCTATTGTCAGGCGGCCCCCACCAACTATACCCTGTTGGGCGGCGGGCTGGCAAGCCTTGATCAGAGCTATTTTGGCGATTCGTTGGGGCTGGGCTTTCGGCTGGGCAACACGGCCTTTAGCAATGGTTCGCTGTTGGTGCGCGTGTATGAGCGCATGCCGGGCGACACGTGGAGCATGACACAGCAAGCCTTTTTGGCCGTCCCGGTCACCGGGTTGACGACAACCGTGTATGTTGCCAATGATGCGGCGGCCTGTGGAGCATATGCACCGTGCTATATCAACAGCGGCAGTGATGCCCCGGGCGGTTTTGGCACAGGGCTGAAGGATGCAGTCGATGCGCAGATTAACCCGGCGGTCATTTCAGTGCTGGGCAATTATTTGCTCAAGAGCTATGCTGTGCAGATCAACCGGCCAACGATTTTGCAGGGGCTGAATGATGCCAGCATTCAACCGGGCGGGTTGACGTGCACAGAGCCATTGCTGCGCATCAGCGATGCGGTCACGATTCAAAACCTGACCCTGAGCAGTGCCATTTGTGCCCCAACCCGGCGCGACCTGATTGAGGTGCAGGGCGCTGCGCCGGTGACCATTCGCAGCAACGATCTGATTAATGGCGGCCATGCCGTGCATGTTTTGGCCGGAGATGGCAACGTGACCATGCTGTTTAATCACGTGCAGGGCAACAGTGGCTATGCTTTGTTGCGCGAGCCGGGTGGAACTGGACAGGTGAACCTGATTGCCAACAACCTGTTTGGCAATCGCATTGGGGCGCAGGTTGCCTGTGCCGGGCTTGGGCGTGCGGACCACAACTTTTGGGGCTCGGGTGTCAGCGCGGCGATGGGTGCGGAAAACTGCACAACGACCGAGGGCAAGCGCCTTGGGGCTTCCATTGTGCGGCGTGATGGCGCAGCCGGCGTCAAAGCGGAACGTTTGACGGTGCAGTCCACCAAGCAATATACGCAAGATGGCAACCTTGCCTTGCGCTGGACTGGCACAGGCGCCGATTTTGATGTGTTTGCCGTCAATCATGGTGCTGGTTCGGTGGTGAATGTGCCGTTTACTGGCGGTAGCCCCGATGACCTGACGCCGTGCAGTGACTATTGGGATGTTTTTTTGGCGGATGGGAGCGCGCCGGTTGATCAGAGCCTGGTGATGTCGCTCAAGTATGACCGCAGCAGTGGTTGCATTGCCTCGGTTGAATCGAGCGAATATTGCGGCGGGTTGGATGCAACGCGCTATCCGCTATGGTGGTATGACCCGGCCAACGGCGTGACCGATGGTTGGGATACGACCGGGCAAAACCCGGCCGGGCCCGGGGCGGGCGGTGCAACCGGTCAGGAGACGACTTGTTTGCTGGCGCAGGATGAGGTTGAAGTGACGTTGGATGGCAGCGGGCGGCCAGGGTTGGGCAATGACCTGACCTTTACGCCGTTTGTCGTTGGTTTGCCACCGCGCCCTTCGGGGGTAGTCATTACTCGTTTTGTTGGCATTGCTGGTAATGCACAAGCCGCCATTCAATGGACAACAAGCAGTGAAGTCAATATTTTGGGCTTTTATGTGCAGCGCAGTTTGGCGCCGGATAGTGGCTTTGTGGACGTGAGCTCGCTGATCCCACGATTGGGATCCGGCGTGAGCGGGGCAGACTATGAATATGTGGATAGTGGCCTGACCAATGGCACAACCTATTATTATCGGCTGCGGGTGCAGGCGACTGATTTGTCTTCCACCCTGACGGGCAGCATTGCCGTCTTGCCAGGGCTGCCAACTGCCACGCCGACCAGCACAAGCACAGCCACGCAAACAAGCACAGCAACTGCTACGGCAACGGTAACGTTGACGCCGACCATCACCGGCACCTTGCCAACTGCGACCGTGACACCTACCCGCACGCTGACGCCGACGATTACCGGCACGCCGCCGACGGCGACGCTCACGCGCACGGCTACAGCTGCGCCGACGCGCACGCGCACCCGCACCCCGGCGCCCAGCGCCACGGCGCGCTTGCGCAGCCCCACGCCGATTGCCAGGAGCCGTACCCCTACGCCTTTCACCGGCACACCGCGCACACCCACGCCGCCGGGTGGGGTGACTGTCACTCCCGGTTATCCGGTTGTCACGCAAACGCAAGATGGCAAGGTAACCCCGGGTCAGGTTACGCCTGATTATCCGGTTGCACCGGGGGGCGAAACGCCGCAAGGCACGCCCGGTTATCCAGTTGCGACACAAGGCACACCCGATTATCCGGTTGGGACGCCACAAGGGGTCGCATCTGTAACTGCCTTATCGCGCGGGGAAATTGCTACCCGCACGCAGGCGGCGCGCAGCACCTTGTTGGCCCGTACCGGCACGCCGTCAGGCGGTTCTGCAAGTGAGGAAAAAGCGGGCTGGTTGGTGCCGTTGTTGATCGTTTGGGTGGGGTTGGCCTTGTTGGCGGGGTTGGCTTATTATTTGTGGCGGCAGGGCGTGTTGATCTTGCCGGTGCGGCGGCGCACTGCTGCTGAAGAAAATTCGCAGGCACAGCCGGGCGAGGAACAGCAGCCTTCTTCCTCCAGCGAGGACGACGGCACGTTTGCAGGGTGATTTTTTGACTTTTTGATGGTTTTGTGCTATTCTATACGCTTGTAATCTTATCCACCGTTAGGATGGAATTCATGCAACGCGAACGCGTTTCCGAAAATGTGTTTTGGTTTCAAAGTGAAGTGTATGCTCAGGTGACTGCCGGGGTGGTCGTTGGTCCGCAATGGGCGGTTGTGATTGATACTCTGGCCTTGCCCGATGAGACGTTGGCCATGCGCATGTTCATCGAAGAGCAGGTTGGTGTGCCGGTGCGTTATGTCATCAACACCCATTATCATGCCGATCATTCATGGGGAAATTGCTTTTTCCCTGGTGCAACGGTGATCGGTTCGCTGGCCTGCCGCGAGCTGATGGCGCTGCGCGGGCCGGGGGCGTTGGAGACGGCGCGTCGACAGGATGCGGCTTTTCGATCGGTCAAATTGATCTTGCCGCATTTGACGTTTAGTGATGGGCTGATGATTTTGCGCGTCGGCAAGAAAAACCTGATCCTTTCGTTGTTGCCGGGGCATAGCGCTGATGGCATTGGCGTGTTGGTGGAAGAAGACCGCGTGCTGTTTGCCGGAGATGCCTTCTTGCCGTTACCGTATATTGTGGATGGCAATATTGATGAGCTGACAGCAACGATCAAGAAGATTGGTAAGATGGGCCTGGAAAATATTGTTCAGGGGCATGGCGATATTATTTTGCGTGGTGAGATTGACGAGGCCGTCAAAGATAACCTGGCCTATCTTTCGGGGCTGCGCAAGGCTGTGCGGTCAGCAGCCAAGAAGCGCAACCCGCAAGAGGCCCTGGCATTGATTGATGTGGAAAGTTGTGGCAAGAGCCGGGTTGCCTTGGGTGGCCTGGCAGAGGAATTGCACCGCCGCAATGTGCGCGCGTTTTACAAGCGCGTTCTGGCCGAGGCGCCTGAGGAAGCAGTGCCGGACCTGTAAGACTACTCGGGAATGTTTTGGCCGAGTTTTTTCATGCGGGCGCGCCGCAGGCCAACCGGGCGTTCAATGCCCTGACGGACGCGTTCCAGGTTGGGGCGCAAGGCCCACAGCACCAGTGCAAGGGCAATGATGCCATAGAGGACGTGTTGCCAGGGGCCGGCGCCAATGATGGCGCGGTAGCTGAGCAGGATGGTGCTGACCAGGGCGATGGTGATGGTGGTAAGTGAGGCGTAGCCGCCAAAAATGTAGACCAACAAGGCCGCCGGGAAGACGATGATCAGGCTAATGGGCGTCAGGCCAATGGTGCCGCCCAGGCAGGTTGCCCCACCGGCGCCGCCGCGCAGGCGCAGACGGCCATCGGGTTTGCGTTCCATCAGGAAGATGGAATAGACCTGTCCCACCATGGTGATGGCAGGGGCGAATGCCTGTAGCCAGGGATTGCCGGGCATCAGCCAACCTACAATCCAGGCGGCAGAAATGCCTTTGAAGATGTCTAAGAGGGCGGTGAAGAAGCCAGCCAGAAAACCGGCGGCGCGCATGGCGTTCGTTCCGCCGGTGCGTCCGCTGCCAAAGAAACGCAAATCACGTCCGCTGGCAATTTTAACCACCACCCAGCCAGAAGGAATGGAACCGATCAGGTAACAAAGCAAGACAATGGTAAGAATTATCAAAAGGTTCATCCGCAACCTGTGTAGAGAGATGTAAGGTTAATTATAATAACACAAATCTTGTCCGAACGGTGCTTTAATCTTGCCAGAAAATTTTCCCGGGGTGGATCTTGGTCGAGTGGATTTGAAAGGCGCGGATGCGCCAGCCGGTTGAGGTGGGGGCGGCAATCAGCGTCCATACCCCCGGGTAGGCAAAGGCGGCCACATCTCGCGGGGAGGGCCAAAGCGGGCCTGTGGGATGAGAATGGTAGATGGCAAGCAGCTCGAGGCCATTTTGTGCGAACGAAAGCAGAGCGGCGATCATCTCGGGTGCCTGCATTTGAAAAGCGGTGGGGCTATGTAGCTGATTGGGAATGAGCAGCAGTTGTTGGCCCTGTCCAGCGCATCCGCCAATCAGCCCACAGCCTTCTTCCGGCAGACAGGCCTGAAGGTGGGCGAGAATCTGTTGGCGAAAGGCGGCAGGCAGGTGCAAGCTGCTGACAGACATGTTAGAGCAGGATGGCAATGATGAGAAGTGTTGCGCTCATCAAGGCCGGTTCAAGCCATAGCCCTGGCAAACCGCGCTCTTCCAGCCAACCGGTGATGAAACTGGTGAGGGCATAGGCAAAGGCGGTCAGCAGCAGACCATATTGGATGGGCATGAGGGGCAGGTAATGTAGCCCTGTGGCAAATTGCCCAACAATCAGGGCGATGCCGATCGGCCAGGCAGTGGATACGGCCTGATTGACGCGCAATAAGAGAATGCGTTGTGCGGCCAGGCCCATGGTTACAATCAGGGCGGGTAGCAACAAATAGAGGCGCGTGTTGGCGGCGCGCAGCGCAACGATGAGGATCAGGTACAACGCAAAAATGACCGCTGTCAGACCAATGGCAGCCAGGCCATGGCGGATATCGTTGGGTTCGACGGTGATGTATTCGGCGGTCAGGACGAGGACGAAGAGCAACCCGCCAAAGGTGAAGATGGCCCACCATTGCAAGCCGACTTCGGCATTGCTGAGCGGCACGCCAATGACCCAGGCGGTTAGTGCAGGTAGCAAGCTGTGTTGGAGCAGTTGCCAGCCGCGCGGGGCGTGCGGATGGTCTTGCAGCAGCCAGGCGCACCCTGAGGCAGCCAGCAAGGTCACGAATAAGGTGGCGAGAGAGGCTGAGCTGATCTGAACCGGGAAGCTGGCGCTGCCCAGACGTAACACAAGCGGTGCAATGGGCAGCTCAATGAATGGCATCAGTGCATAGGCGAGTAACACCATGGCGGTTAGAACGCTGAGGTGATTGGGGTTGGGCAGGTGCTGCTCGGTGGGTGCGGGGGCTTGCATGGGGTGATTCTACCCCGGATGGGGGCGAATGAAAAGGCTGCGGTGCAGGCGAGCGAATGTGGTAAAATTGAAATTCGTATGGAAAGTTTTGATGCAGCTACTTGCACCTCACCGCGCGTGATGGATTCGTTTGTGGCCGGGTTTAACCTGGTTTCCAACCGCATCTATCTGATCGCGATGCCGGCGGGGTTGGATGTGTTGCTGTGGCTTGGGCCGCGCCTGAGCGTCAGCAAGTTGCTGGAGCGACGTTTTGAAGATTGGATTGCGGCGGTTTCGGGCAGTTTGTCGCCGGTGGCTTTGAACAGCCTGACGATCTTTCAGCAGCTGGTGTTGGACTATGCCCGGCAGCAAAATTTGCTGAGCTTGCTCAGCACGTTGCCGGTTGGTCTGCCCAGCATGTTGGCCTGGAAGGGCGGGCGGCAAACGCCTTGGGGAATGGCCTGGGAAGTGCAGCTTGCTTCTGAAGGCGCTGTTGCTGCAGTGTGGGTAGGCTGCCTGTTGAGCGGGGTATTGGCGGGCTGTGTTTATTTTGCCATGCTGGCGCACTTCACTTCTCCACATCCGCTGCGTTGGAACTGGCTGCGGTTTGCCCGGCAATGTGGGCAGGCTTTGGTGTTGATGGGGGTGCTGATGGGGTTGGTTGTGGTCGGTGGCGTGCCAACCTTGTTGCTTTTGATGTTGGCCGCTAGTTTGAGCGTGGAGGTGGCCGGTTTGTTGATGCTGGCGTTGGGGGCGGCGGCTATTTTTGTGCTCTTGCCATTGGTTTTTACCGTTCATGGCGTGTTTGCTTTGGGGCTTGCGGCTTTGGATGCGCCGTATAGCAGTATGCTGTTGGTGCGGCGTTGCTTGCCCGGTGTTGGTTTGTTTGTGCTGGTGGCAGTTTTGCTGGCACAAGGCCTGGATATGTTATGGAAGTCTTCGGCCCCTGATTCCTGGTTGTTGTTGATGGGCATTGGGGCGCGAGCTTTTATCTACACCGCCATTCTGGCGGCCAGTTTTATCTACTATCGCAGCGGAGCAGCCTGGTTGGCACTACAATCCCGACCGCGTTGGGGCGCGATGCAATTTTGAAAAGGAAGCAGGTGAGCCAAGATGGCAATCAATAAACCCGAAGTTTCATCCTATGGAGCAAAAGATATTCAGGTGTTGGAAGGCTTGGAGGCAGTGCGCCGCCGGCCGGGTATGTATGTGGGCGGAACCGACATCAAGGCGCTCCATCACCTGGTTTATGAGGTTGTGGATAACTCGATTGATGAGGCACTCGCTGGTTCTTGCGACCGGATTGAGGTCACCATCCATCCGGATAGCAGCGTGACGGTTGAGGACAATGGCCGCGGCATTCCGGTGGATATTCATCCGGAGAAGAAAAAGTCGGCCCTGGAGGTGGTGATGACCATTCTTCATGCCGGTGGCAAGTTTGGACACAGCAGCTATAAGGTTTCGGGCGGGTTGCATGGCGTGGGTGTTTCGGCGGTTAATGCGCTGTCGGCCTGGTGTGAGGTGGAGGTGCGGCGTGATGGGACGGTCTATTTTCAGCGTTATGAGCGTGGCATTCCTCAGGAACCGGTTAAGGCAATTGGCAAATGCCCGCCCAAACAAACCGGCACGCGCACAACCTTCCGCTTTGACCCGGAAATTTTCCGCGAGGAGATTGATTTCAAGTTTGAGACGTTGGTGCAGCGCTTCCGCGAGATGGCTTTTGTCACCCGGCAGGTGCAAATTCGCCTGACGGATGAGCGCAGCGGGCGCGAAATGGCGTTTTATTTTGAGGGCGGCATTCGTTCGTTTGTGCGCTATCTTAACCGCAACCGGCTTGTGTTGCATCCGGTGTTCTATGCTGAAAAAGAAGTGGAGAATATTGGCATTGAAGCGGCTGTGCAATATTCTGATTCATACAATGAGTCGGTCTATTCGTTTGCCAACACGATTAACACGATTGATGGCGGCACGCACCTGACGGGGCTGCGCATGGCCATCACGCGCGTGATTAACGATTATGCGCGCAAAAGCGGCTTGTTGAAGGATGCTGACCCAAATTTCACCGGCGACGATACCCGCGAGGGCATGACGGCAATTGTCAGCATTAAGCACCCCGACCCACAATTTGAGAGTCAGACCAAAGTCAAACTGATGAACCCGGAGGTGCAAACGTATGTGCAGCAGGTGGTTGGTGAGGCGTTTGGGGCCTTCTTGCAAGAGAACCCGCAGGCAGCCAAAGCGATTGTGCAGAAGTGTTTGACCTCGGCGCGAGCGCGTGACGCGGCGCGCAAGGCACGCGACCTGGTCATCCGCAAATCGGCTTTGGAGAGCATGACCTTGCCCGGCAAGTTGGCCGATTGTTCCGAGCGCGACCCGCAAAAGACGGAGCTCTACATTGTAGAAGGGGATTCGGCAGGTGGTTCGGCCAAACAGGGCCGAGACCGACATTTTCAGGCGATCTTGCCGCTGCGCGGCAAGATTCTCAACACCGAACGTGCCCGATTGGATAAGATCCTTTCCAACAATGAAGTCAAGGCGCTGATTTCGGCGCTTGGCACAGGGGTGGGTGAGGGCTTTGACCTGACCAATTTGCGCTATGGACGGGTGATTTTGATGACGGATGCGGATGTGGATGGCAGCCATATTCGCACCCTGCTGCTGACCTTTTTCTTCCGTTATATGCAAGCGTTGATAGAGGAAGGGCATTTGTTCATTGCGCAGCCGCCGCTTTATCGCATCGCCTACAAGAATCAGGTGCGTTATGCCTATACCGATGCGGACAAGGATCGCATTCTCAAAGAATTGGGCAGCGCCGCAGAAAAGGCTGCTTTGCAACGGTACAAAGGCTTGGGTGAAATGAATCCGCAGCAGTTGTGGGAAACGACCATGAACCCGGAAACACGCACCCTGTTGCAGGTGAGCATCGAAGACGCTGCTGAGGCAGACCGCACGTTCGATATGCTGATGGGAGAGGCTGTGCCGCCACGCACGCGCTTCATTCAGACCCATGCCCTCAGCGTGCGCAATTTGGATATCTAATCGGTTCGCTCACGGGAGAGCGGCAGCCACCAGGTGAACCCAAAGCAAAAGTTGTACAGTAGAATGCGCCGTCCATCCAGACGGCGCTGTTTGCCAATTTTCCAGGCCAGGGGCAGCTCCAGCAGGTGCAGACCTATCAGCAGGGCGCTGAGGCGTAGCCCTGGCAGGGGATGGCCGAATAGGGCGGTGAGCGGTGCTGAGCCAAAGGTTAACAAAACTGCCACTCCGCGACAGATTTTCCAAAAAGTGGTGTTGGTGCTGTTCATGAGAGGAAGATGGATAGAACAGCCCTGTTTTCTGCGGCGCAGCTCTGTTGAATTTGTTGTGGGCTGAGCGGTGGCAGAGGCTCGGCGATGAAATCGAGCTGCTGTTCTTCGGCAGAAAGCGGACGGATGGGGTGGATGGTGTCCTCTTGTGGTTTGGGCACATCCAACGGTATGCCCTGACGCAGCAGGCGCTTGCGCGCTTCGCAGGATGCCAGGGTATCCCATAAGAGCGGCAAGAGGAAGCGGTTGCGCGGACTCATCACCCGGCAAAAGCTGCCCGTGAGGCGGTGCAAGGCCATGTGGGGTGAGTTTGGGAAGGGCATGCAGCCCGATACGTAGGCATGAGTTATTCCTTGCAGCGCAGCAGCGCAATTGCCAATGGCTAGTTTTTTGCCGGGTAAGGAGCGAATTTGTTCGAGGGTGTAGGGGGTACCTTGCGGGTCGTGATACAGATTTTGTGCGTTGCCGCCCAGCAACAAGGTGAGCGAAAAATCGGTGCGTAGCCCCTCGCGCACGAACATGTCAAAGGCAAACCGCGTGGTTGCCAGGCAGCCGCCGCGACAAGGCGGGCGGCCGTGATCGTTCTCCGCGCTCAGCACGCGCACATTGGGGAAATGCTCGGCCATCCATGCCCCGGTCAGTGAAGGGTCTGCTGGACGGAAAGGAATGGGGGTCTGATCGCCAATGATTTTCACTTGCGGGTCGGCAAAACCTTGTTCGTCAGCAATGCGCATGAGCGGGATGTTGGCTGGGTCAAAGCCCATCAGACGCGTGGCCACCCGGTCGGTTTCGACACTGTGATTGCCGCACAGGATCACGCGACTGTGCACGGGGTCTACCGGCGCCGGGCAATTGCCCTCGCCGCCAATAATGCCATCAATCAGCACAAGGTCGGGGCGAAAGAGGTAGAGCAGGTCTACCAGTTTCTGATCAAGGGCATGGTTGTGATTGCGCAGGCGCAGATTATAGGGGAGGACGCCCATGCCATTTTTGAAGCCGAGTGTGACGCCGGTATAAAGGTTGGTCTTGAGCTTGGGCAGTGAAATGTAGAAAGCTTGTTTGCGAGCGATTTCGCCAAAGATGCGCGGCACAAAGACCTCTTTCATGACTTTGGCCTTGGGCAGTAGAAAGCGTTCAACTGGCTGCTCTTCGAGCGCTTGCAGCTCAACGTCACGTTGCCTGGCCAGGCGCAGCAGCCCGGCAACGCGAAATGAGCCGCGCGTTGGCACGCCGCGCCCGGATGACTCAACGATTACAATTCGGTTGGTGTAGCGCTGCAAGAAGCAGACCAGGGCATCGAGCAGGCGCGGGTCGCTGCTTTCGGGGTAATCATCGGCGACAGTGCCCATTTGATGATAGACGGTGACCAGGTTGGGCTTGATGACAACTTTTTGCCCGCGCAGTCTTTCCAGAAAAGGCGCATGGTGATCGAGGGTGAGCAGGGTTTCGGTCAGGGCCAAGCGAATGGCCTGTACATCGGGGCGCGCTTCATAGGTCGGGCTGCCATAGTCCGCTGGCAGGGCAACATAGTCGCGGCTGAAATCGAGGGCGGGCAGGCGGGTGATGACAACGGTGCTGTTCATGTGCTTCAGTGAGGAAATTATACATCCACTTTGGCAAGACGAGCGGTTTTGGGGTGGGAAAACGTTGGCGGTTGTGCGATAGGTTTTGTCATAATGAGGAGGTGACAAATGGTCTTTTTTTTTTTTATGGGATACAATAATCTTGTTTATAGGTTGGTATTTAACGGGTTTTCAGCAACGGTTTATGGTTCCTACAATCGATTGTAATCAGGAGATGCTTCTATGCGCGCATGGATTCATGGGTTGTGAAACAGAACGGGGTTGTTTTTTGTGTATAAGTGTATAATGGGAAGGGGGCGCTTGTTTGTGGGCAACTTGTTGGAGTGGAGCGGCAGTAGCAGTACGATGAAGAAGTACTACTATGCTGCAAGTGAGCGAATTGGAATGCGAACAGGTGGCACAGTGAGCTATATTCTGGGCGATCATTTGGGGAGTAGCAGTGTGGTGATAGATGCGGCGGGGAATATGGATGTTGCAGGGTACAAACCGTGGGGCGAAGTGCGCTATGGCAGCTTGCCGACGAAGTACACCTACACCGGGCAGTATTCGAACATGAGCGAGTTTGGGCTGATGTACTACAATGCGCGCTGGTATGACCCGGCCCTAGGCCGCTTTGTGCAGGCGGATACGATCGTGCCGCAGCCCGGCGACGTGCGGGGTTGGGATCGGTATGCGTATGTGGAGAATAATCCGCTGCGGTATACGGATCCGAGTGGGCATTTTTGTGTAGAAATTGGTGGGGTTACAACTTGTTCCAAAGATGATGATTCCAGAGGGTATTGGTATTGCTATGTGCCAATCCCAATGATGTCTGAAATCAATCAAAATCAAATGCTTGAAAATGCTGTGGCAGGAGATCAAGTTGTCTATCGGCGGGATGGTGTTGATTATCATGCGGAGTTTGTTTATCAAACGGATTCAGAGTGGGTTCTTTGGGATTTTAGAAGTCGAGCCCCGATAGGTTATAAGGAAATCTCCTCGAGTGTGATTGGGTTTTATTCATATAATGTTCAAACTCATAATTATGATCTTCATTGGGGGTTGACGGAATATGAGGCTGAGCTTGCGCCAAAAATCTTTTACATACCAGGAGAGTGGTATGTGGGGGAAGAATATATGGTAAAAAAGCAAACCACAGTTAGTTATTATTGTGATTTGATGTGTCAAGCAGGTTTTGTTGTTTCAGCTGCAGGAGCTGTTGTTGCGCTTGGCCTGGTTGTATCTGGGCCTGAGGGATGGATAGTAGCTGGTGGGATTGCAGATGCGTTCGGCTGGCTGCTTACATTTGGTAATGTAGGTATTCAATTAGAGACCAAGACCGAAATTGTTCCAATTCAAGAAATTTATTTTCAGGAGCCATAAATGACACGAGAAGAATTCAACCGTCTGGGTATAGTCATTTCTGTGTGGTTTTGTGCTTTTTGGATTTTTTTGGCGATCGTGAGCGGTGCAGTTAACCTTGCGGTGTTATTGATCTGGTTGATCGCTGCATGTGTGGGAGCTTTGATTGGGGGAGTTTATTTGCGACACGTTGTGAAAATTGCACGAGCTTTAGATCAGGGGGAGGCACTCGAAGAAAAACTGAAGCTATATGCAAGCCGGCGATGGATGGCTTTTCCTGGCCAGTTTTTGATACTTTTTCTTTCTTGTGTTTTGTTATCCTGGTTCGGTGCTTTAGAGGGTTCAAAAGTCGAGTATCTAGCAAGATCTTCTAGCATTTTGGGGATACTTGGTTTATCAAGTATTATCGCAGTTTGGATTGGAGCAAAATATCTGAAAAAGTATAAGGGATTGGATCTTGAGAAATATTTGCTTTGGTGAAGAAGATGTGTTGTGGCGCAACTTTTTTGTATGGAATATCCTGACGGGTGTTTGTGATTGTGAATGTGAAAGCAATGGTGATGGCTGGTGAGCAAGCTCGCTTTGTGCAGCCCGGCGATGTGCGGGGTTGGGATCGGTATGCGTATGTGGAGAATAACCCGCTGCGGTATGCGGATCCGAGTGGGCATTTCACGGAAGAGGCGATTCGGCAATATCTGCTGGAGTATTACGGAGATGAAGAGCTGGCACTGCGCACCTTGCAATTGTGGAAGCAGGATCAGGAGTGGTGGGAGATGATCCGCCTGGCCG